>TARA_R110000868_G_scaffold355377_3_pt1 | contig 13465 bp, 11 predicted proteins | sample TARA_R110000868 | Tara Oceans TARA_R110000868 (sample SAMEA4397489) | marine metagenome | biome: Polar Biome; feature: [SRF] surface water layer (ENVO:00010504); material: water (ENVO:00002006), including particulate matter (ENVO:01000060) such as... | depth 5 m | reverse complement strand
CATTTCAACGGTTTCCAAGGCCATCAATGATAGCCATGAAATTAGCCATGAGTTAAAGTCTAAAATTCAAAATTACGCTAAGGAACATAAATATAGGCCCAATAAGGTAGCCCTGAGTTTGCTACAAAAGAAGACCAAAACCATTGGGGTGGTAGTGCCCAATATTCTCAATTATTTTTTCACACAGGTTTTTTCAGGAATAGAGAAAGTTGCCAACGAACGTGGATATATTTTGCTTAGTTGCATCAGTGATGAGTCTTATGAAAAGGAGGTTGCCACTTTGGAATTTCTGGGAGGCGGCACCGTCGATGGTCTAATAGTGTCCATGGCAGAGGAAACACAGTTTAAAAATCAACTAGGCCATTTTCAGAATATATTGGATGAACAGGTTCCCTTGGTTATGTTCGATAGGGTTTCAGATGAAATCTTATGCGACAAGGTTGTTGTTGATGATTTTGAGGCGGGCTATAAAACCACTAAATATTTTTTAAATCTCGGCTGCAGGACGGTTGGCCTTGTTACCGCTATTGATCATTCCAGTGTAGGTAAATTGAGGGTGGAAGGATATAAGAAAGCATTGGAAGAAGCCAATATCCCTTATGATGACAAATTAATACTGAGGGTTGGTAAGAAAGACGACTTGGAGGTTCTTTTGACCTTCATGTTGAATTATAAGGCCATTGATGGTATAATGGCTTTGGATGAAATTACGGCGGTAGAGGTCCTGAGATTGATCAAGGCGAGGGGTTATAGGGTACCGGAAGACATTTCCGTTGTCGGATTTACCAATGGCAAATTATCCCGCTACGTAACACCGGCACTTACGGCGGTAAGTCAGCATGGAACCTTTATTGGTGAAACTGCGGCAAAAGTGCTCATAGAAAGGATAGAGAACAATAGAAACGCCGATAATATTACGAAGGTCATTAAGACCAGTTTGATCGTAAGGGATTCCACCAAGCGGGTTTAATTTATTTTTTTTAAAAAAAATATTAAGCTTTGGCCGTTAACCCCTTCTTCACCACTTGGGTCATGTACGCTATTTCTTGAAGTGCCTTATTGGTGAAATAGAACAAACTAAGACAACGGTCCAAGTTTTGGTTTTCGTAAGAGACCTTATAATAGATATTGTCGTTCAAGTAGTCCGTTAGGGCCCTTAATCCATGTATAAAAGGCATAAACACAGCACCCCAAGGTAGTAGTTCCAATTCTTCTTTGTAAAGAAATGGACCATTACTCTCTAGGCCCTGCACGAAGGCCTCGAACAATGGTTTTTCAAAAGTGATTTTGCTATGATCTTGTTCATCTTCGGCAGCCATGTTGGCAACGGTTCTTATGGCGTCCCCAAAATCATAATAAAAATAGCCTTTCATAATAGTATCTAAATCTATTAGACAAAGGGCCTTATTTTCCTCTTTGGAGAAAAGGATGTTGTTCAATTTGGTGTCGTTATGGCAAACTCGTAAGGGCAACTTGGAATTATCCAATATTTTTAGTTTTTCCAATGTTTCCTTAGCAAAAACTATAGCTGCCTTGGAGGTTTCCAATTTTTCATTTTTTGCAGACAAAAGTGATTCCTCAAATTGATTTTGCCGCAACGAAAGGTCATGGAATTGAGGTATGGTATCAACATAGTTGTCCAAGGGAGCATCTGCCAATAGTTTGTGGAATTTCCCGACTACCCTGCCTGCCTGGAATGCAATTTCCGTATCAGTGGCATTGTCATAGGCTGTGGTGTTGTTAATATAGGTCATCAACCTCCAATACCCAGTTTTCTCCTGCTTGTAATAAGAACTGGCGGTTTCGGTTTTTAACAGATCAATGGCCGTATATTCCTGGTCCTTTAAATATTCAAAGGCGTTTGCTATATTGCCCATTAGACCATGTACATCCTTAAACACATTGTGGTTTACCCGTTGAAGAATGTATAAGGGATAATTGTTGTCCAATACCAGATAGGTATCGTTGATATAGCCTTGATTTATTGCCTGGAACTGATAGGTTTTTCTCTCGATGGAGAAATTTTGCAACAACTCATTGAGTGCAACTATTTTATCTGTAATCATGAATTAGCTGTTCTAAACATTATCCCAAAGAGGGGAAGTGTAGCCATTATTTTCGGTCATTCGCTTTAACTCTGAAACAGCAATTTCTTTGTCACTGGCGTAAGTAACTCCGAACCATTGACTAGCTGATGGAATTACATCCACATCTATTAAATTGTTGTTGATCATTTCTTTAATGGCAAAAGGAAGGTAAATTTCTCCCTTGGCAATGTTGTTAGGATTGGCAATAAAATCCTTTAGATAATTGGTGATAAATGGAAAAATAGAAGGTTGACAAACCCAAAAATTCATGCTCACCAATTCTTGGCCGGTAAATTCGGTGCCAGAATCCAAATCCTTTATAGTTTCCCCTTGCGCTTCTATCTGTGTGCGCTCGTGAATGGAGGTTAATTTTCCATCCTCGGATTCGCATACTCCTCTTGAAACGGATCCATGTTCCGATAAGGTATTTTTAAGGGTATAGGCAATAAGACCATAAGTTTCTTTCTTACCGTTGTTTTTGATAAATTCAGCGGCACTTTTAAAGGCATTTTTTCCGTAATAATCATCTGCATTGATTATGGCGAATGAGTTATCAATGACGTTCCTTGCAGTCCAAACGGCATGTGCCGTACCCCAAGGTTTTGCCCTGTCTCCAGTAAAACTAACCCCTACTGGAAGGTCTGTGATTTCTTGGGCCAAAACATCCAATTTTATATTTTTCGGCAATCTGCTGGATAAATGCTCCTTTAAGAAATCTACATTTTCCTTTTTGGTAATGGCAACAATATGGTCAAAACCATTTTTGAGGGCATCATAGATGCTAAACTCCATTAGGAATTCGTCCTTTGGACCCAAATCATCAAATTGTTTTAGTTTTCCATATCGGCTACCGCTGCCGGCCGCCATTAAAAGTAATGTCATAATTGGTTATTTTTAAGTTTACAAAAATATAGTTTTTATCATAAAGGGACTTCTAGAACGCATTATTTAAAATTTTAGTTTTGAATTGTATGGTTTTTAACGCTTTTCCCGTTTCTGGGCCATTCTGTTTTATAATGGAGAAGTGTATTTCGATTTTTAAATGGATTAAAATACAACCAATCGATTTATGGCTGATGGTAAAACCTGATAAGTGTCATATTTTAATAAGTTGTGTCATGGTATTTTTGTTTCAATCTCAAACAAAAACAGCTTATGACCAATTTGGTTCAAAAATATAATATTCCTGGACCCCGCTATACCAGTTATCCCACCGTTCCTTATTGGGATTTGGAATCTTTTTCGGGTCATCAATGGAAAGCAACATTAATCAATAGCTTTAATGAAAGTAATGAGGAGGAAGGAATTAGCCTATACATTCATTTGCCTTTCTGTGAAAGCCTTTGCACATTTTGCGGCTGCCATAAAAGAATTACCAAGAGACATGAAGTTGAAAATCCATATATAAGTAATGTCTTAAAGGAATGGAAGCTTTATTGCGATTTATTTGATGCAAAACCTAGAATAAAGGAACTTCATCTGGGAGGGGGGACCCCTACATTTTTCTCCCCTGAAAATTTAACCAGACTTATCAATGGCATTTTTAAGTCGGCCACCCATGCGAAGAATTATGAATTTAGTTTTGAAGGACATCCAAACAACACTACCAAAGAGCATCTGCAGGCCCTATACAATGTAGGTTTTAGAAGAGTGAGTTATGGGGTTCAGGATTATAATAAAAAAGTTCAGCTCGCCATTAATAGGTTGCAACCTTTTGCTAACGTAAAAAATGTTACCGAATGGGCCAGGGAAATAGGGTATACCTCCGTAGGACATGATATTATTTTTGGCCTACCCTTTCAGTCCATAGACGATGTTGCCGAAACAATTTTAAAGACCAAAGAGTTAATGCCGGATCGGTTGGCCTTCTATAGTTATGCGCATGTTCCTTGGTTGAAGGGAAATGGACAAAGAGGTTATAAAGATGCTGATCTGCCCACGGCAGAGGTGAAGCGGGAGCAGTATGAAATAGGCAAGGCCCTTTTGGGAGAAGTAGGCTATTCCGAAATAGGAATGGATCATTTTTCACTAAAGTCGGATTCACTTTATAAAGCCATGGAGAATGGAACTTTGCATAGGAATTTCATGGGATATACAGCATCTAAAACACGTGTAATGATTGGTTTGGGAGTGTCCAGTATAAGTGATAGTTGGGAGAGCTTTGCCCAAAATGTAAAAAGTTTGGAAGAGTACGGCCATCTCCTTGAAAATAATATTATTCCCATCTATAGAGGACATATTTTAACGAAGGAAGACAGCATTATTCGCAAGCATATCTTAAATTTAATGTGTAGATTTAAGACTAGTTGGGGAAATCCACAGGAAAGGTTCAAGGAATTGGAAGGGGTAAAGGAAAGGCTAGGTGAAATGGCTTTGGATGGGTTGGTGGAAATTGCATCGGATAGCATTTTTGTTACCGAAAAAGGAAGGCCCTTTGTGCGTAATGTATGCATGGCATTCGATTTATTCCTGCATCGAAAGGCACCGGACACAAGATTGTTTTCAATGACGATCTAATTGGTTTCCAGGCTTAGTTCGGTATTCTTATAAAGGGGTCAAGATTAATACTAGTTTAAAAAAATAAAAAATATAAACAGATGAAAAAAATTATTGTACCCGTCGATTTTTCAGAACAATCCGAAAATGCCCTAAAAACGGCAGCGTCCATTGCCACAAAATACGGCTCCGAGATTTTTGTCCTGCATATGCTGGAATTGTCAGAGGCTCTTATTTCATCCAATGAGCAGGCTCATTACCAGCAAGCCGTTTTTTTAATTAAACTTGCCGAAAAAAGGTTCGAAACATTTTTGGATAAACCATATCTAAAGGGCATTAAAATTACGCCTATCGTAAAACACCATAAGGTGTATAGCGAAGTCAATGCCATAGCCGAAAAGCACGAAGCCGATCTCATTGTGATGGGATCCCAAGGGACCGATGGAATCAAAGAGATTTTTGTAGGTTCCAACGCTGAGAAAATGGTAAGAAACTCCAATATTCCTGTTTTGGTGATCAAGGATTATATAGAGGGTTTCGAGGTAAAGAGATTTGTATTTGCCTGTGATTTTGAAGAGGAAAACCTGGAAGCCTTTAGTAGGGCAAAAAAATTGGCAGATAAGCTAGCTGCGGAATTGATTTTGGTAAATGTTAATACTCCAGGAGATAATTTTTTGAGTACTAAGGATGCCTTTAAAAAAATTAATAAGTTCCTGCATTTGGCGAAAGCTAGTTTGGAGGTCGAGATATATAATGACTATACCGTGGAAAGGGGAATACTTAGTTTTAGTGAAGGGAGGAATGCCGATTTAATTGGTTTGCCTACCCACGGCAGAAAAGGACTTTCACACTTTCTTATGGGTAGTATAGGGGAGGATGTGACCAATCATTCCAAAATACCTGTTATCACTTTTAAAATTTAGGATATACTTAAGGGTTGATTAAGTTTTGGGTCCAATTATACTATTTTGGCCTTATTCTATGGTGGGTTTAATTGCGGCTATAGTTTAGGCCTAAATTATTATATTTGAGGTAAATGGGTTGTACTATGCTAACAATTCCAAAAAAAATCTCTTTATGAAAATTTGCACTATAATTCTTTTGTCCGTTGCCTTTGTTTCAACATCAGTTAGAGCGCAGGATGATATTTTATTGAAGGATTACGACCCAATATCCATTTATAATACCCCTACGACCAAAGTATCTAAAGCCAAATTTCCATTGGTGGATTTTCATTCGCATCCCTATCCAAAGTCGGACCAGGAAATAAGCGAATGGGTGAAGACAATGGACAGAGTCGGGGTTGCAAAAACCATTTTACTTACTTATCAAACAGGGAAGTCTTTTGATAGTATTGTAAATCTTTATTCTAAATACGGAGACCGTTTTGAGCTTTGGTGTGGTTTTGACTTTACCGGCTATGAGGAAAAAGGTTGGAGCAAACGCGCTGTCAAGGAATTGGAAAGGTGCTATAAAATGGGAGCCAGGGGAGTTGGGGAATTGGGAGATAAGGGATTTGGTTTCTTTTACTCCCAACCCTCACCAGCAAATGGAATGCATGCAGATGATGGGAGGATGAAGCCGCTGTGGGAAAAATGTGGGGAACTGGGCATGCCGGTGAGCATACATGTTGCGGATCCCAAGTGGATGTACGAACCTATGGATGTTCATAATGACGGATTGATGAACGCCTACAAATGGCGCATAGATACTAAAAAGGAGGGTCTGTTGACCCATGGCCAATTAATTACTACGCTAGAAAATGCGGTACGCGAAAATCCTAAGACCACTTTTATAGCTTGTCATTTTGCTAATTGTAGTTATGATTTGGATGTTCTTGGAAAGCTATTGGGTAAGTATGACAATTTGTATGCCGATATATCGGCCAGATTTGCCGAAACTGCCTCCGTTCCCCGTTATACGAAACGGTTTTACGAAAAGTATCAGGATAAATTGGTATATGGAACGGATATGGGTACCGATCCGGAAATGTACGAATTAACTTTTCGAATTCTGGAAACCGAGGATGAGCATTTTTACGATAAGAATATATCCTCCTATCATTGGTCCTTTAACGGTTTAGGGCTTAGTGATGAAGTTCTAAAAAAGGTGTACAACGAAAATGCAAAAAAGATACTGGACTAGCCAAGTATCCTTTAAGCTGCGGTATAGGCTATTTTTTAAGCATGGGGAACAGCATCATTATTTCCTCATCGGTAGGTTGTTTCCCGTACTCACATATTTCAAATCCCTCTATGTGTTTGGCGTTGCCAGCTTTGTCGCCGTACCATTTTTTAGCACATTCCAAGAGTGCTTCATTGGGAGCTTGTGATCTCCAATTGGCCAACATTTCCAGTCTTCCCTTGTCATCCTTGGGTACTTTTTCCAAATTGCCTGCGGTCCAGGGCAGCCATTCAAAGAACTGTGATCTATGAGCCGACATGGCGTAAATTTTTTGATCAAAAACATCATCGATATTTACTGCAATATCAGGTTCAAACGGACTCGGTTTTTGAAAACCATCCTCGGAGTATAGGAAAACAGGATTTTTTTGGAGCGGTGGTACTTCCGGAGCTACATTGGGAACAATGACCATATAGGCAGCGTCCTGTACTAAAACACCAGTGTACCTGTGGTCTGGATGGTAGTCATTGGGTCTTGGGGCAATAACCACATCGGCATTCCATTTTCTAATTTCACGTATCACCTTAAGACGATTTTCCAAAGTAGGCATCAATTCCCCATCATGGTTGTCCAATACCGTATATTCTACCCCAAATCTTTTACCTGCCTCCTTGGCCTCGGCAATCCTAACTTTGGCAAGTTCCCCACCACCCATGGCGTAATGACCGGCATCACCATTGGTCAGTGATACAAACTTTACATTGTGGCCCATTTTAGCCAGTAGTATGGCCGTGCCACCCGTATCTATATCACAATCATCGGGATGTGCACCAAATACGATTACATTGATTTTTTCGCCTTGGGAAAATAAAAGGCTTGCATGTAAGATCAGATAACAGAAAAGTAAAATTTTCTTCATTATGTGTTGTTTAAGGTTTGGTTATCACAGGCCATTGCCCAGATCAATCCTAAATATATAGTCTGAGGGAATTCGAAAACACTAGAAAATTACACTATTTTTCCAAGTACTGCAAATCTGATTTGTGGCTAATGCTAGAGGTTTTAGTGGCAATCCAAAGTGCTGCTCACTACCTCCATTACAGGTTCCGGAGAAATATAGGGGATACCAAGTCCCAACCCCCGTAATATGAATAATAGGCCTATAAGGATTACAAAAACAGGAATCAATCGCTGAACCGATTTTTTGGCGCTGCCTTTCAGCATACTGCCAAAGTAAACAGCAGAGGTCATCAAGGGGATGGTGCCCACTCCAAATAGAACCATGAATAGTGCTCCAAGCCATGGGCTAGCAGTGGCAATACTGCCAAATAGGGCCATATAAACTAATCCACAGGGCAGCAGTCCATTAAGGAGTCCTATAGTTAAAAAGGTATCGGGGCTTTTCCTCTGTAATTCTTTTCCAAGGCTGCTTTTTACTTTTGACAGGAGGGAATAAATAGGTTTGGAGAAGTTGTACTTGCTAAAAGTTTTATAGGGAATAAGAATTACGGCAATCATTATTACACCAATGATGATGGAAAGCCTTTGTTGCATTCCAAAAACATAAAGTCCTTTGCCTAAAAATCCAAAAACCAGCCCCAGAATACTGTAGGAAGTAAGCCTTCCAAAATGGTAAAGAAAAACCTGAAATAATTTTTTTGCGGGTTTATTATGATCTACCGGTAACATAAAGGCAATAGGGCCGCACATTCCAACGCAATGAAAGCTTCCCATTATTCCCATAAATAAGGCAGATAACAACATAGTCTTGTGCAGTACTTTCGTTACTTAATTATTGTGGTGGTAGGTTATTTTTCCCTTGAACAAGTAGGCCTCCCCTTTGTATTTCCAATGTACTTTAATGTCCCAGCGACCATCTAACAAACGATTGTCAGGTATGAGCAAATAGTCTTGGGATAAACTTAATGGTAAGTCAAAATCCAAGTGCTTGTTAGATGGCCTGTAAAGGGACACACTACCTTTGATATTTTCTACATCCAAGTTTTTTGGGAACATTAATTTTAAACCTTCATTGGTTGTCTCCAATGTGAGCTCTACTTCTTTGTCACGGGAATTGTTTTCCGCATCAATTTCATTTTGATATCCCAATTCCGCCTTGTAGTAATTCTCCGTTACCAAATCGTGATTTGCCTTATTATCCATGCTCATTCTAACTACAAAAAATAGAATAAAACTTATAAACCCTATAAAGGCTAGTACAATTCCGGTTCCCCAATTAATTTTCATGGCTATTCCATTTAGTTGCGATTTCCATTATAGTGAAAATCTTATTCGTTATCCTACTTCTTTAATCTATTTATAGCTTCTAGGGGCTAAAAACCTGGCTGTGGCCGTCTCAATTAACTCTTCACCACTATAGACCCCAATTCTTAATTTGTTCTTGTCACCTTCCAAAGCTGAATTATTTATTTCAACAAAAAGGGTGCCTTCGGCCAATCCCTGTGCTGGCACAATAAAATGTTCGTGCCTAACAAGGTTGATGGTTCCTTTGTGCGATAACAGCTTAAAGCTCACATCAGTAATTTCCTTGGTGGTTTTGTTCACCAACTTATAAGTGTAAACATTGCTAATAATATTGCCTTCCTTGTGCTCGTATAGCTGTCCAGGAAGTCTTAAAATATTAGCTTCTACCTCATTCCTCAAAAATAACATGCCGATCAAGACCCCCGTCAGAATAACAAGTACTGCGGTGTACCCTTTTAATCTGGGCGTAAATTTAAATTTGGACTTTTTTTCAATATTGTCTTCACTGGCATAACGGATAAGTCCTTTAGGTAGGTTTACCTTTTCCATTATGGTATCGCATTCATCAATACATGCCGTACAATTTACGCATTCCAACTGAGTCCCATTTCTTATGTCAATGCCCGTCGGGCAGACGTTTACACATTGAAAACAATCAATACAGTCGCCATTTCCTAGTGCATCTCTATCCTCTCCTTTTCTGAACTTTTTCCTTCCGTTTTCTGCTTCCCCCCGTTTATGGTCGTAGGCCACAACAATAGACTTATTGTCCAGCAGCACGCCCTGCATTCTTCCGTACGGGCATGCTATGATACATACCTGTTCCCTAAACCAAGCAAATACAAAATAGAATACAGCAGTAAAAATTAAAAGCGATATCAATGTGCTTACGTGTTGTAAGGGTCCGTCTGTGATATATTGCATTAACCGGTCACTACCTATTAAATAGGCTAGAAAAACATTGGCGATCAAAAAGGAAATAATGAAAAAAACTATCAGTTTAAGGGCACGTTTCCTAATTTTTTCCGCGTTCCAAGCTTGCTTGCTAAGTCGTATTTGGGCACCTCGGTCACCATCGATCCAAAATTCGATCCGTCTAAAGACCATTTCCATGAATATGGTTTGGGGACACATCCAACCACAAAAAATGCGACCAAAAGCTACAGTGAACAGGGCGACAAAAATTACGCCTATTATCATCGATATTACAAATAGATGAAAATCCTGTGGCCAGAATGGAAATCCAAAAATATTGAAACGCCTTTCAAGAACATTGAACATTAGGAACTGGTTACCATTTATTTTTACAAATGGGGCCAGAAAAAGAAAGGCTAAAAGAACATAACTTACATACTTGCGATACTCATAAAATTTGCCACTGGGTTTTTTTGGAAAAATCCATGCCCTTTTTCCATCCTCATTTATTGTTCCTATGGAATCCCTAAAATTGTCCTGGTCCTGTGCCATTTATTTGTAATATTTTTTTGCAATTATGGGTAAGCGTTAATTGTACTCCAATAAGATGCTTATTCTCCTGTCCAGACTTCTCCTTCAGGGGCTTTTGGATTGGCAGGGGCCTTACCACTTATTTCGGTGAGAATAAAGCTGGCTACCTGGGCTATTTCGGCTGGCTTAAGGGTCTGCTTCCAAGCTATCATTCCCTTGCCATCCCTACCACCTTCGGCAATGGTGTGAAAAACGTTTTTAATGCCACCTCCCAGGATCCAATATTCGTCCGTAAGATTTGGGCCTATACCTCCACCACCATCCGGCATATGACAGGCTACACAATTTGTGGTAAAAATAGCACCTCCTGCTTTTATGTCGGAGGCTTCGGTCAGTAGTTCCACCGTGTTGGCATCTACTAGGCCTTTTGCTGTTTTTTTATACTCTTCTATAGCTATCTGGGCTTCGGCAACTTCCTGATCGTATTCCATGTTCTGGGTGTAACCATTGAATACGTGGAAACGAGCCAGGTAAACCACAGCAAATACAATGGTGGCATAGAACATATACACCCACCAAGGTGGAAGATTGTTGTCCAATTCACGGATACCGTCGTAATTGTGGTCTAGGATAATTTCCTTTTCTTCCTCAATTGGTTTGTTGCCAGTGATTTTTTTCCAAAATGCCTTGCCCCATTTCCATTCCCATTGCTTCGATTTAGTTTCTAAGTAGCGCTGTTGTGCTTCAGGGGATAAGGTTTGGAACATCACGTTCTCTACTGATTTTAAGATCAGTTCTATTCCTATGAGTATGAACAACACCATCAACATAAAAAGAAGGGTGATCGGATATTCGATAAATGCTGGTTTGTCCCCGGAGTCAATAAAATACTCCATCAATCCGAAGATTAGGAAAAAGATTACGGGGACTCTTATCCACCAAGGTGACATATTTTTCATAATAATTCTTCTTTAGGTTGGTTTTCTGTTTCTAATGGTATTTCGCTTACTTCCTTGATATGTTCCTTAGAGGCAGTGAAGACCCACCAGAAAAGAACGGTAAAAAATGCAAAGAAGATGAGCAGTGATATCATGGGATAGGTGGCAACGCCATCTATACTTTCCATATAACCTTTTACAAATTTTAGCATGACTTATTTGTTATGTGAAATTATTTCGTCAGTTTCCTTAATTTTTATATCTGTTCCCAAACGTTGCAGATATGCTATCATAGCTACAATTTCCCTATCCTTCATTTCTATGAATTCCTCACCATTTTCAGAGGCATATTTCTTGTCCTCTTCATACCCTTTTGCAAAATCGGGATCGGAGTATAGGTTTTTTTCAATTTTGGCAGCCTGCACATTCATAGATTGTTCTGCATTCGCAATCTCCTCATCGGAATATGGTACCCCTAAAGTAACCATAGTCTCCATTTTTGTCTGAATGTTACTTCTGTCGTGCCTATTGCGTACCAACCATGAATAGGATGGCATAATGGATCCGGAAGAGGTACTCTGGGGGTCATACATATGGTTCAGGTGCCAGTTGTCAGAATATTTGCCACCTACCCTTAAAAGATCTGGCCCTGTTCGTTTACTGCCCCAAAGGAAAGGGTGGTCATATACATATTCACCGGCTTTGGAGTATTCTCCGTAACGTTCCACCTCGCTTCGGAAGGGTCTTACCATTTGTGAGTGACAGCCAACACAGCCTTCCCTTATATATAGATCTCTACCTTCCAACTCCAATGGTGTATAGGGTTTTACGCTGGTTATCGTTGGAATGTTCGATTTTACCAGAATAGTAGGTACAATTTGGATTATTCCCCCGATCAAAATGGCAATGGTAGCCAAAATGGTCAATTGAATAGGCTTACGTTCCAACCATGTGTGGAAAGTTTCTCCAGATGTTCTTTTCTTGGATACATTGGTCAATGCAGCGGCTTCGGCCAATTCATCCTCCACATCGGTACCCTGCTTAATGGTTACAATTACATTATAAATCATAACAATTGCCCCAATAATATATAAGGTACCTCCAATGGCACGCATCCAGTACATAGGGATAATTTCATTTACAGTCTCCAAGAAGTTTCCATAAGCCAAGGTACCGTCTGGGTTAAATTCTTTCCACATTAAGGCTTGGGTAAAGCCGGCAACATACATTGGAAGCGTATAAAGTATTATTCCTAGGGTTCCTATCCAGAAATGGAAATTGGCCATGGGAAGTGAATACAATCTGGTCTTGAACATTTTTGGAACCAACCAGTAGATCATCCCGAAAGTCAAGAAGCCGTTCCAGGCCAAGGCACCTACGTGTACGTGTGCAATGATCCAATCGCTAAAATGCGCTATGGCATTTACATTTTTAAGCGAAAGCATTGGGCCTTCAAAAGTAGCCATACCATAACCTGTAATGGCCACTACCATAAACTTTAAAACGGGATCTGTTCTTACCTTGTCCCAAGCCCCGCGCAATGTCAATAGTCCATTGATCATACCTCCCCAAGATGGGGCGATCAACATTATAGAAAAAGCCACCCCTAAATTTTGGGCCCATTCGGGTAAAGTGGAATACAATAAGTGGTGAGGCCCGGCCCAGATATAAATAAAGATCAAGGACCAAAAATGTACAATGGATAATCTATAGGAATAGATGGGTCTATTGGCCGCTTTGGGTACAAAGTAGTACATTAATCCCAAGAAAGGTGTGGTGAGGAAGAATGCCACGGCATTATGCCCGTACCACCATTGAACCAAGGCATCTTGGACTCCTGCATATACCGAATAACTTTTTAAGGCACTAACGGGAAGGGCAAGACTATTAAAGATATGAAGTACTGCAACTGTTACAAATGTTGCCAGATAAAACCAAATTGCTACATATAAATGGCGCTGTCTTCTTTTTAGCATTGTGCCAATTAGGTTCCAGCCAAAAGCAACCCAGACAACGGCAATGGCCAAATCTATAGGCCATTCCAGTTCAGCATATTCCTTTGACGAGGTGTAGCCCAAAGGCAGGGTAATTGCCGCTGCCACTATAATG
>TARA_R110000868_G_scaffold66536_2_pt1 | contig 13480 bp, 15 predicted proteins | sample TARA_R110000868 | Tara Oceans TARA_R110000868 (sample SAMEA4397489) | marine metagenome | biome: Polar Biome; feature: [SRF] surface water layer (ENVO:00010504); material: water (ENVO:00002006), including particulate matter (ENVO:01000060) such as... | depth 5 m | reverse complement strand
CAGCGACCTCGGGTCCGATCTGGAAGATGCCGGTGTACTGGCCAGTACCGACGTTGGTACCGCCAGAGCTTTCCAGCATGGAGATCGTTTCGAGATAGTTGTTCGGCAGGCCCTCGGCCTGTTCCAGACGTGCCCATTCAGGCAGCATCTGCATACGCTGATCGCTCGTGATCGCGCCGGGAGCCGGTGCGGCAGCGCCCTGCTCCATAAGGCCGGGGCTAGGTGCCTTCGGCATGGGGATTTCAAGCGCAGGCATGGGCCCAAGGGCCGGACCCTGCGGGGTCTGTAGTCCGGGCAGTCCGCCCTGACCAGCCCAATAGGCTTCGGTGCGGGCCCGATCAGCCTGCTCATCAGCAAATTTAGTCGCGATGCGCTGCTCTTCAGCAGCGGCCAGACCCATACGCTGGCGGGCTTCCTGCTGCCCGATACGAGCCGTCGTCTGGTCAATAGCCGTGTTTACGCCTTCGTTGTACGAACCAAGCCAGTCGGGCGTTGTATCCGTCACACCGCCAAGGATGAAACCCTTACCGGAATACTGTTGCGGTGCAGCCATCTAAACCCCCTAGGCCAGCGAACCAAACAGGTTGCCAACAGCCTTGTTCTGTTGCTCAGCAAGTTTCTGCTGCCGCTCATACAGAGAGCTGTACGTCGGCATGGCAAGCTGGTTGTATCCGGTCGGAGCCTCGTTCGGCAGCATCTGGACGCCAGCGCGACGGACATCCGCCGCCTGCGCATAATCAAGCGCCACGTTCTGGAGACCGGCCTGAGTACCAGCAATGGCAGCCTTACGTGCAGCAACTTCCTGCAGACCGGCGGGCATACCACGGCGAGCCTCTTGGAGCTGCGTGTCAGCAGCATACCGGGCATTGGCATATGCCTGCTCAGGGTTTGGCGTGCCCATATTGATAAGCCGGTTTGCTTCCGTGACCTGCTGTTCGAACAGGGCCCGGTTGGTTGCAGCCTGCGAAGCCACTTCCTGAAGCTGGGCTTTTTCTTCCGGCGTAAGCTCGTTCAAATCCTTGTTGAACATGGTCATGGCAAGCTGGCCAAGAGCACCGATGGACTGCGGATTTGTCGCCAGCTTGGTAGCCAGAGAGCTAAGCGTACCAGACAGACCGCCTGCGGCAGCAGTCGTTACAGGAGCAACCAGACCCGTGGCTGCGTTGATACCGGTGGCAGCGCCGATGTCGATAATGCCGCCAGTTGCCGGGACAATGGCCCCCGCCCCGAGAGGAGCCGCAGGAGCTGCAGCACCGCCACCAATACCGCCAAACAGACCGCTCAGGCCACCAGCGCCAGCGTAACCACCGATACCACCAAGGGCTGCGCCAAGGAGGGGGTTTTGGCCTGTGATACCGGCAGCGCCAGCGCCAAGGCCAGCGCCAATAAGGGCACTACCGCCTGCTGTCCCTAGAAACCCAGCTACACTTGGAGCCACACTGGAAAGAAACGCGCTACCGGCCAGCGCACCGCCAATGAGCGGCGCAGCAAATGGAATAGCAACCGCAGCAGCTACGCCGACGATGACCTTCCAGTTCTTCTTGACGAACTTGCCGACACTGCGAGCGGCTTTCTTGATTGTGTTCCAGAGACCCATGGCGATATCCTACCCTAATCTTCTTTCTCTGTATAGCTCTGCACGAGTTTGTCGAAGAATTCGGTGCCCTTGGCCCGCACGACCTTGGCTGGGATAACATATTCCCCTTCGTGCGCCATAATCAGAAGCCCGCCCTTGCCCTCGCCTTTGTCGTCATCCTCTTCCTCATCGTCCATCTCGTCGTCCATTTCGGACTTCGTGGGAAGAGCACCGCCCTTCTTCATGGACGGGATGAGCTGGTCGCTGCCGGGAGCGGCAGGTGGCTGGACACCCCCGGCAGCTTGCATCCCCGGCTGGGCCGGGGCCTGCATGATTTGCCCGATCAGAAGCAGGATAAACATAGTACCCTGATCGAATTCGGGCGGCAGTTCGTCGTCCTCAAGAACACCACGGGTGACAATGGACTGCTTCAGGGCTGGATACATCTCCGGGTTTTGGAGAGCCACTTTCGCCATATTGGTAAGGAGTTGGACCTGATCCATGGTGATATCCCCCTCCGCAAGCGCCTCTTCGATGGTGGTGCGGATTTCAGCAACCTGCTGGGGGTTCTGCTGGACAAAGCGGCGTGCCTCCAATTCCATCTGCTGCGGGCCAAGGCCGTTCTGCGAAGGACCAGATAAGCCGGGCAGGCCGGGAAGGTTCGGGCGGATAGGCATCCCATCAGGGCCTACCATACCACCAAGCTGATAGGACGGGATGCTGCTCGACATTGTTTCCGGCGGGGTCATGACCGTGCTCATGTTGAGCAGGCTGGTCAACGCGGGAGGTACGGTTTGGTTCATTAGCTAGTCCTCAACTGGGCTATGAGGGTGTTAACTGTATCTCGCAGCACGGCGACATCATACGCCAGTGTCTGGATATCTTGCAACGCCTTTACGTAGTCTGATAGAAGCGGGACGGCTACGCCGCTAACCTTTGCGCCAACCGCCTTGGCAGTTAAGCCATTGAAAGTATTCGATGCCTGTGCGGTTGTAATAGCCCCGGAAAGCAAAGCTGCGCTGGCCCGGTCGGGCTCACCCCGCTGGTTGGTCAAAAGCTCGACATTTTCCTTGAGCGCATACAGGATACGTGCCAGTTGCGGCTCGGTGCTTTCTAGAGAGACAGACGGGATACCGGAGAACCTAGCCATTATACAGCCGCCAATCCAATGGGGGTTTCAGCAATGTGAATAGCCCGGACACGTACTGGACTGTAAATCTCAACTTCAAATGTATCGCTCTTATATCCAGTTGGTAGCCGGAAGATGCCGCTGTCAGTACGGACGGTCGTAAAGATAAGCTGCTTGTTGATATACAGGTTAAATATGATCGGCAAGCCGCCGTCCCACTGAAGGTCGTACGTATTCCAATTGTCGTTTATGGTTTCCCAGATCGGACTATCTATACCGCCGGGACTGTAATCAGCAACGACACGCGCAGCGCCAAGGTTCATCGGGGCATCAGTTATGAACACCTTCGACTTCCAGCGCATGGTCATGTTCTGCGGGGTGGGGTTATCCCACTGGTAGATATCACCGTTGGTACCGACTGCCGTATAGAGGGAGTTGGTCTCGTTGTCGTACCACGAAGCACTATACTGGAAATCAAGGTCAACGAAGGACAGACCCGTTCCGCCCTCCCCCTCGACAGCTTCCAGTGTGAGCGCAGCCGTAGAAGTCGAACCGATGTAGTTCTCCTTGAATACGGCCCCGACGATCTCTTCCGGGTTTACGTCGGCATTCCATGTGTCGCTGTAGTGGACAGCCTTCGTCAGGAGCTGAGCACCGCCACCGCCGTAGACGGCGAGGCCGTCATGCGTAGACCAGACAATGCCAAAGCTGGTCGCGACAACAGACGCTGCACTGACGCACGGATACATGACAGCAAGTTTCTGGGCGACCATAGTCGCGGGGTAACTACCCTCGACAATATAAGGATAGCCTCTGGTCAGGACCAGAAGGATACCGCCGATGGAGGCCAACGCCACGATGTCGTACTCGAACGAGATACGATATTGGCTGGGCCACGCATGATATAGGCCGGGCTCACAGAAGTAGAGATCGTTACCGACGAAGCCAGCCATCATACCGTTGTGCAGTGCGGTAATACCCTGCATACTCTCCGGCGGAGCTTCGTATTCCGTAGAGCCTAGCAGGCTCGTCAGACTGAGGTAGCTGAAATCATCAGTAAAAGTATAAACACCGCCGTCACCCCAGTAGCGAGCCGGATCAGTTTTTCTCTCAGCGATGTCATAGTACAGCACCCCCGTTGCGGCGGTAGTAGCTACGTTTGAACCGGCTTGCGCAAATTCGAACACCTTGCCACTGACAACGCGGGACACGAGCACATCAGTCGCATTAAATGTAGCATTGGATGTGCACACCAGCTTGATCCGGTCGCCCGCAAGAAGGTTGTGGTAATCGGGCATCGTCACGCGTGCAACGTTGCTGGTACGGCTGACTTGTGAAATTGCTGCGGGGAACCACAGAGTTCTGAGCTGGAAGAACCCGCTGACTGACGTGGACGCCAGACTGCGATACAGCCGGATACCACGGATGTTGTTCTTACCGGCGGGTGGTGCTGTCGGTAAGCTGGTTACAATCGCAGTTTGCCCCTCGCGCATGTAGACAGGATCAGTCGGCTCGGAGCCGATACTTTCTTCGCGCCACGGGGTAAACCACGTATAGATATACGACCGGCCTTGCACCTGATCACCGAGATCGACGGTGCCGACAACGAGATAAACATTGACGCTACCGCTGGTCGTAGCAGATACGGGCAGAATGACCGTGAAGGTATTCGCGTTTATAACCGTGACATCGTAAGTACCAGACGTGGCAGTACCGGATGTGAAGTTTAGATAAACAAGCTCACCAGAAGCAAGCCCATGGGCGCTGAGCGTAATCGTTGCCGTAGCACTGGCCACCTGCGTGTAAGTGCCAGCGCGAATTACTGTTGTTGTGGCAATCTCGGGACCAAAAGCGAAGTAAGAAATCGTCGTGCTGTTGATAACCGAAACAGACGCAATCGTGTTGAGGTCGCGGATATCCCACTTTACTTTGCTGGTACTAGCGATAGCACCGGAGGAAGTATCGGTACACGTAAATGTATTCGGTCCAGTTACATTTACGGTATAGTTGTTTGTTGTTGCTCCGCCGGAAGTAAATTCCAGAAAGATAGTGGCACCAGTCGTGAGACCGTGATTTGAGATCGTAACTGTAATCTGTGTGCCCGTCCGGCCATATGTACCGTCACGGTTAGAGAAACCGCTGATCGAGGCAACAGCGCCAGTCTTCAGATTATGCGGCGCAATCGTCGTGAGCGTGACCTGATTGGCGTTGTCACGGGCGTAGCTGACAACCGTCGCCTTGCTAAACGGTACAGTCGTAATCGTCGGCTTGGTCGTCGGCAGCGGAAGCCCGAGGTCGTAATAGTCCACCGGGTAGGGGCCAGATGCGCTACCCGTAGTAGCCAGCGAGAAGTTGCTGACCTTGGGTTTGCCATCGCCAGTATAATAGAAACGGCGCTCTTCAAGCTCGTCAGTAGACGGCGTGGCAATGGATACGAAGTTGTTGAACGACAGCCACTTGATTGGGGAGCCGGTACCGGCGGTGCTGCTGCGCAACCCATAGATTGTGCGAACCGTGCCATTACGATTGCTATCCGCCACAGAGACGGGCTCAGGGTACGGGATCAGGTCGCCAGAATACAGCTTGCCATTGCGGGCAATCTGTGCCGCCGTATCGGCTAGAAGCTCCGGGCTGTTGCGGGGAGCCGTGCCGATGAACCGAGTGATCTTGATAGCGACCATTCGTTATGCAAACCCGTTCCCACGCGCAGTCAAACCGCTGCGGCTGTTGTTGAGATTAGAGCGAGCCCGGCGCTCGTTCACACGCGCCAGATACTGCCGGGCATGATAGGATGCCAATGTGTTGTCGTTCCACACGACCTTGGGCATGACCAGAAGTTGCTGCAATGCACCATGAACGATAACATCTTCAAGCTCGTTCATCACGGTGTCGTCCATGCCGGTGGCCGTACGCGACGGCTTCAGGGCGTAGAACATCCGCATTGTGTAGACCTTATCGGTGCCGGGCATCGGCAGCACAACATATTGGTCTGGGCTGATCTGAGTGACGACACGCGGCTCACCACCATTCTCTGAGGCAGCAGCCGGAAGCGTTACGGTCGTGTTGCCGTTGTACTGAACGTCGTTGTATTCATCTTCGTTGACGCTCGTCGTCGGCGTCTGCGCCCAGATTTCATTGGCAGTCAGTCCATTGAACTGCTCTGCCCACTCCGGATACATATCGATTGCGTCTTCCAGCGTAGCCCGGCGGAGGATTTGCCCGTTACATGTAACCCGGAACAGTACATGAACATCCGTATTTTCTGGCTTGTTGAAGTAATTGACGTACGACCCCGGCTGGATAGCGAACGGAGCCTCAACGTAACGCCATGCGAGGGAAGTCTCGCAAGCCCGGATAGCCACATCGCGGATGTACTGGATGACAAGCGGCTGCGGAGCCCCCGGTACGGAGGGTGCGATCTTCGGCAGCAGCGATGTGAACAAACGGGTAGACATCAGTATACCTCACCAAGCTGCCCAAGGGACGCAGCCGCAGTAAGCCCAGCTATCTTGCTGTCGTTGAGCGCGCGGTTCTGGAGGGATACACCAAGCTGCTGAGTAAAGCTATCCAAGAACATCTTGGCTCTGCCTGAGTTCACATGCTCGTCGTCCACAGACGATGCAAGGAATACCACCCCGTCTACCAGTGCGCCAAAGAAGCTGGAAGGCGGCTGCAGGATAGACTGGCTGATCGTGTAATCTGCCGGTGTCTTGGCGTACTCACCCACCAGAACGGTACCGGCAACCGGCTTGGGGTACAGGAAGAACTTGGTGGGATTGCGCACATGGCGCATGAAGTTTACCGGCGTACCAGCCGCATCGGACATCCACGAGGGGTAGTTCCTCGACATGGTTTCCCGGTCAACTTCCGTAACCGTATCGCCGTTCTTGACCTGAAAGATGTCAATGAGCCGGTGTGCATCCGCAGGCAGAGACTGCAGCGTGGTATTAGCCGTTACGGTAATATCACCGGTTTCACCGAATAGATCGGGTCGCAGGACAGCGGTACGCTTGAGTATCTGATTAACATAGCCGAGCAACATCGCATCGCTGTAACGATACGGGGCAAGCGTGTCATTCAGCAATCGACGGCACTCGACTATGATATCAGTGGGTGTCACTTGTTACGCTTCCTTGTGCGGACGGTAACTTCGGCGTTCAGCTCTTCGTTGGCGACAGGCACAGGCGCTTCAGGAATTACATCCGTAAAGAGCCCAAGCTGTTCCACATGCTTGGCCTTGATCTCTTCCATCTTGGCGATGATCTGCGGCGGCGCATACTTCTCAGGGAACAGCTCTTCGTCTGTCACAATACGGAGCTTAGGGTGCTTAACGAGGAGTTCATGCCAGTCGTATAGCGATCCATCCTCGACGTGCTGGAGCCAGAGCTTCATTATATTAGCCCCTCACAGGGTCATTGCGCTGGGTGCCGCCCGTGCGGCTAGTTCCCGACGACCGGGTGCCGCTGCCGCCACCGCTAAGGCTGCCGCCGCCGCGCGTACCTCCGCCGCCGTAACCGCCCCCGCCGCGCACCGTGGTGCCGGTAGTTTTGCCCGTAACGGTGCCAAAGCGCGTAGCTGGCGGCATATTGCGGGGCGTTGCCTTCTTGGTCGGTGCCGTAGCTCCGCGAGTGACAGGCTTAGCAGCGGCAGGCGGCTTCTTAGCCGGAGGCTTAACGACAGCAGGCGGCTTCTTGGCTGGAGGCGTAACAGCAGCAGGCGGTGCCGTGAAAATAGACCCGATGCCACGAGTTTTACCGGGCATCTTCGGACCAATTGGTTCGAGATAGCGTCGGCCAATAGGGTTCGTGGGGCTTTTATTGACACGCGTCGTATTGGAAGCGTTCATGTCCATATTGCGATCAATCGTCTTACCGTAACTATCGCGTGCATTCGGTGAATAATCAGTCTTCTGACTGCGCGAAATTTCCGTACCATAGCTATTGCGCGCATTCGACGAATAATCAGTCTTAGCGCCTGCGCCCTGATAACCCGAACCCGGTGACTTATCTCTGCTAGAACGTCCGGCCATAGTCTGTATCTCCTATAATGGGTGTGATTACTTATCGCGTCAGCCTAACGGGGGCGTTTGCGCGGGGTCGTGTTACCGCTTGTGAAATCTCGCTGCACAAATGTACTCGTGCCCGGCGTTCCGATGTTTTCTTTTGCTGACCGCTGCACAAATGTACTCGTGCCGGGCGTGCCGATATTTTCTCTGAACGACCGCTGCACGTAGTTATTTGTGCCCGGCGTGCCGGTGTAGTCCTTAAAGCCCACAGGACTGCTAGGCTTCTTGTAGGTCTTTTTTGGCTTACCAACCAGATACGTAGGCATTTCACCACCGGGGCGCGGAATTCTATTGGCCATTGGCCATGTCTCCTATTAGCTACGCGATACGCTCAGCCACCACAATGGCAGAAGGAATTGCAGGAATTGCGGGCGGACCAGTAACGGCAGCCGTGTGGTCAATCGTAACAGCAACATTCTCAGGAAGCCACATCACTTCGATGTACTGCCCCGCTGTTAACGTGTCGTAGAACACAATTTGGAAGAACGTAGTGCCGCCGTCAGTGGATTTAGGGACTGTTACCCGAGTTGCAGACCGGGTAATATCAGTACCATTCCTGCGAAGCCACACAGTCACGTCATGGTCAGCAGTATCAGAATTATTAAACTGCAGGTTAGGCGCAACCATATAGGTGCCCGCAGCAGCAAAGGTAATACGCGTCAAGGCTGACCCGTTAGTGACGATAGAAACGCCGTTGCCGCTAATTTCGTTCGTACCAAATATGACAGCAGTCGGTGTGGTTGTGCTGCCGGTCTGGTCAGTGATATCAGAGAAAGAGCCAAATGCGCGGCCAGCCAGTACACTGAAGGCTACGGTGCCGCCCGTAATGGCTACGCTGCTGGCATCCTGTGTGGCCATGGTGCCAAGGCCGAGGGTCGTGCGCTGCGCTGCAGCATCGGCATCATCGAGGATAGCCCGGCCAGCGGCAGTGATAGTGCCTTCTGCCCACGTATCCACACCAGTCGTGTAAGCGTACTTGTCGGCAGCCGTGCCGAGAGCAGCCAGCGACTGAAGCGTGACATCATATGCCTGCACATTTGCGCCGATAGCCAGACCCAAATTAACCCGTGCAGTCGCAGCATCAGACGCGCCAGTGCCGCCATCGACAATAGCAAGGTCGGTAATTCCGGTAATCGAGCCGCCAGTGGCGGTAATGGTCAGCCCGCTGCCAGCCACAATAGGGGCAATCGAGTTGCCAGTAAGCCGGACGTTGCCGACAGAAACAGACGTATTGCCGACATTCAGTGCGGTGGCAACACCATCGCCAGTCCTGACAGCTTTCTCAGTAGCGGCTACACCACCATCGAGATGTAAAAGCTGCCCGTACGTATCGCGTACTCTGGAGCCTGTAAGTGATGTCGGCATATGTCCCTCTTAAGTAAGAAGGTAGGGGGCCGGAGCCCCCTACTATTACGAGGCCATAATGACCCAGTTCGTACCATCGCTAACCAGCATAGCCCAAGCACCAGCGGTAGCAGCACAAATGCCAGTACCAGCAGTGTTAGAGTTAATAGGCTTCACGTTGGTCGATGCCGAGATCACCGTGTAAGTGGCCGACAGGTTCTTGATCGTCACGACACGGCCCGGAGCAGACGAAGCAGCCGGAAGCGTAACAGTGACAATGGCAGCCGCACCCTCGCAAATCACGAAGTTCTCGTTCGCGCCAAGCGTAAACGAAGCCGTCTTGATTGCGGGCGGGGCGTCATTCGTAACACGCATGCTCTGGAGAACGGCATTACCACTGGTAATGGTTACGTTATCCTGAGCAATGCCAGTATAAACACCCATGAGTTCTCTCTCCTATGAAAGGAGGGGGCTTTCGCCCCCGCCAATTACGTTGCGTTGGGGATCGAACCGGGGTTGGTACCAGCGTCGATAACGATGATCGAGAGCAGCACCTTGGCGACATCCGTGCTCGCCGTGTTGACCGTCATCACCACATTGGTGTCGGCAGTCAGGAAAGCGGCAGTAGTTGCGCCGGTCATGGTAGCGACCGTGGTGTTGCAGTCGAAGTCGTTAGCGAACAGCGTCAGCGAACCCGTGATACCGAGGTCGATGGTCGCTGCGGCACCTTCCGCCTTGAGCAGCTTGACGCTGCCGCCGACGATGTAGGAGCCCTTCGGCAGGGTCGCGAGCACGAGCGTATCGGTATTTGCCAGCGCGGTAGCACCAGCAGCCGAACGGGCGGCAGCGATCTTGGCGAAGTCGATGGTGTACTCCATCACCATAAAGCGATTGGTGTACGAGGAAGCAAGAGCGATAGAGCCCTTGTTAATGCCGAGGCTATCGGTATATGCAACCATTTTCAGGTCTCCTTAGAACTGGACGACAGCCATCGTGAGAGCTTCGGGCTTAACGACCTTGTAGCCGTAAACCTGAAGACCACGAATGATGTCACCGAAGGTGGATTCCGAACGGATAGTTTCCATCTCCGTCATCTGCGATGCGAAGGTGAAGCCCATCTTGGTGCCACCGATGATGCTGAACTTGCCCGAAGACACGTTCAGGTTATGGCTGACATAGACCGTGAAACGGTCGATCATACCAAGGCGACCGTTACGCATTACCGACTGGCTGTCGCCAGTAAGCGAGGCGTCCTTGAGTTCAGACTTCTTGATGAGGCCAGCCATACGGGCCGGGATCACGAGGAAGCGACCGCTCTCAGGGCAGTTGTTCTCGTCAAGCACGGTGCCCATGTCAACGATCAGCTCGGTGACAGAAGCGGTGCTGCTAGCGCCATCCTTGGTGACAGTCAGCGGAGATGCGGACGAACCGAGGTTGAACGCACCAGAGATGCGGCCAGCAGCCGTACCCTTGTTGGTGGCAGCGATGTCGGGCAGGATGTCAGTCAGAACGCGCTGGTCGATCTTGACCTTCATCTGCTCGGACGCATCCTTGGACCACATGTCCATGAGGTTGACATCCGACTGCACCTTATCAATGTCATCTTCAACGCAGGCGAAGTATTCGCCCTTGTCGATGAGAAGCTGCAGCTTCGGCTTGTCGGGGTTTTCCACGACAAGGTTCTGACCCTTGACGTAATCACGGATCGTGATGTTGGGCTGCGTACGGATGTTGACCGTATCGCCCTGACCCTTGATTTCGCCTTCGTAGTCCGTGTTAGAAATAGCCGCGAGAACAGTTGCGTCGTAGAAGTTCTCGATCAGCTTGCCCGACCAGATTTCCGGAATGAAGTTGCCGGAATAATTCGGGCGTCCGGGTGCGACAGGAAACGCCATTTATGTGCTCCGTTTAACCATTAGCGACAATGCGATTTTCCCGCTGTGCAGCGAAGATATCGCGTTCAATACGGTCGCGCTCGGTCTCACGGCCACGATAAACACCCTTGCGCACGTCATCAAAGAACTTTGAAATCTCTGAAGGCGAATACGTTTTGGGCTTGTCACCTGTGGGCGCAACCGCACTGCGGCTACGTCCGGGGGCAACTTGTTTCTCTAGCTGAGACTTTGCAGCGTCCCGAGGTTCTTGAGCAATGCGGTGGCCCGTATTCCCCTGCCATGCATTGAAGAACGCAGCAACACGACGAGCGTCCAGACCACGCTGGGCATTTTCGAGGTAAGACTGGCGGGTAACACCCGTCAGCGGATCGACCTCAAGAAGCCAAGAGTGGAAGTCCTTACTCTGATTGATTTCCCGCCAATCCGGAACAACCGCTGTCAGATCAGCCCAGAATGTCTGCTCAGCCGACTGAGCCTGTCGCTGTGCGACCTGCTCGACACGCGGAATAACGCTTGCTTGGAGATTACGAATAGTATTCTCCAGATCAGCGATCTTCTGCTGGTGCAATGAAGTCTCTTCCTTGGTCACGCGGCGCATGACTTCGATGGAGTCTCCATAGTCCTCAATGTCTTTATCGGTGATGAGCTTCGACTGGACCGATGCAGCCTGTGCAGGTTGCGTCGAAAGAGACGAGATCAGCTTTTCAAGCTGCTCAACACGTGAAGTGAGTTCCTGCTTATCTGCCCGAAGCCGGGCAGTATCAGCATTATACATACCCTGAAGGGTGCGATAACGCTGTTCAGCAGTGTCAGTTGCAGTGGTAGCCGGTCGTCCTTGCTCGTTAGACGCGGCTTCAGGCGCAGAGTTCTCAGCACCGTTGGCTTCATCAGTCGCAGAAGTCTCCATGCCTGCGTCATCCTGCTCAGCGGCAGGCGGGTTCGCATCGGCGTGAAGTTCATCATACAACTTCTTTACAGCCTCGGACTGCTTTCTGATCTGCTCGGGTAGGGCCATACAAACGCTCCTCTCGGTGTGCGTGCCAGTGTTAGTCGCTATCGTTTATTCGATTGTGCGACGAATTCACGAGAATTATTAACAAGTTTACACAGCTCTGTCAACACTTGGCACCTGCCTTGCGCGATACCGACAGCATTGGACGATACGTTTGGGAGCTGTTCGAGTTCGTGCTGACGCCAGTTGTTGAGCCACTGCACAAATTCTTTATTGTGCGTTGCAATATTTGCAAGCCGTGCGACAATCTCCGGATCAGGGCGGATCATCGGCCAGTCTGCTGGTTAGTCACGAGGTTCATGCCGCCAGCGGGAGCACCGCCAACGTCCATGTTCTCCGCGCCGGGAGCCTGACCGGGTATCTGCGGGGGTTGCATCGCCATCTCGACGGCAGCCTGCTTCTCCATGGCCTTCTTCTTGGTTGCCATGTTCTCACGAGACGGGATGATCTCGTCAACCGGCATCTGCAGACCCTTGGCGATCTCACGGAGAATGGCAGCGCGGCCATCCGGGCCCATGATACCCATGTCGATCTCGTTGGCGGTGGCGTTCAGGAACTCGACACGGCGGACGTTCGTGGTTTCCTTAACGGCAAGATTTACAGCGCCGCGCGGAATGACCTGCGCATCACCCTTGATGTTTTCATCCTCGTCATAGCGCATGTTGTAAACAAACTGCCGCTGGACAATCGGCTTCACGACATCGTGATCAATATGCATGACCACCTGACGGATGCCCTTACCCGCAGAACCCATGAGCATGGAGAGGCCCGAAGCCGTACGACCAGCGCCCTGAACGTCCGTATCTCCGTAAATATACGAAGGAATACCGGAGTGGTCGTCGGCCAGACGGCTGAACCGCTCGTAAACCGCCATCAGTGTGGACGAGTTATCGTTCGGCTGGTTGAACCGGACTGCCGGGGCAGAGCTACCCAGCGGATCATTAAGCACCTGCCAGATTTTCCACGGGTGCATCTGCGTGATGTCTTCGTTCGGCGGGATGCGCTCAAGGTTTACCTCGACCTGCGGCCCAGACGCGATGCCCATGTTGTTGACCAGTGCGCGGGCGGCTGCGTTACAGATATTCTGCAGGTCTTCGATGATCTCCGGAATGGCCCGGCCCCAGAACGAACCGGGCGTCTTGATGAACGAAGTCTTGGCGTAAGGCTTCTCGCCCAGCGGGTCATAGTTCAGTACGGCCTTGATGACGAGGGTGCCGATTATCCACACGTTGGCGTCGTATTCCTTGGCGTCATCGGGAACTTCGGCTTCCGTCATGCCCCACTCTTGAAGCATTTTGCCGGATACCTTGCCCCAGAACTCAAGCGCGTCGAACACATCGGTCGGGCGCATCTCGGTGTAGAACTTGCGTTCCTCTTCCTCACGGGCATATTCGGTCGGCTCGAACACGAACGAAGCATCCGGCCCATTTTCCAGAGCCTTGCGAATAGCCTGCTCGTC
>TARA_R110000868_G_scaffold69117_2_pt1 | contig 13486 bp, 7 predicted proteins | sample TARA_R110000868 | Tara Oceans TARA_R110000868 (sample SAMEA4397489) | marine metagenome | biome: Polar Biome; feature: [SRF] surface water layer (ENVO:00010504); material: water (ENVO:00002006), including particulate matter (ENVO:01000060) such as... | depth 5 m | reverse complement strand
GCAATATCCGCGCACAGAAAACGCTGTGGTAACAGTGTCCACCACATACTTCGGCGCGAGCGCCGATCTTGTGGCGGGCTTCATCACGACGCCGCTTGAAAACTCCATCGCTCAAGCCAACGGCATCGACTATATGAACTCGATCAGCTCACCGAGCTCATCGGTCATTCAGGTGCAGATCCGCTTGAACTATGACAGTGCCAAAGCGCTGACGGAGATCAACACCCGCGTCAACGCGGTGCGTAATCAACTCCCGACCGAAGCGCAGCAACCGGTCATCACCATCTCTGTCGGTGAAACCATCAACAGCATGTACATCGGATTTTCCTCCGATGTACTCGCCAACAACCAGATCAGCGACTATCTGCTGCGCGTCGTCGCGCCAAAGCTGCAAGCCGTTGAGGGCGTGCAACAAACAGAATTTCTCGGTGAAAAACGCTTTGCGCTGCGCGTCTGGATGGACCCCGACAAACTCTCTGCCTATGGCCTGACTGCCACAGACATTCGCACGGCCCTTGCCCGCAACAGCTTTCTGTCCGCATTGGGCTCGACCAAAGGCCAAATGGTGCAGGTTGATCTCACAGCCTCAACCAGCGCGGCATCGCTCGACGAATTCCGCAACCTGATCGTCAAAACTTCCAACGGCGCCTCCGTTCGCCTCGAAGACGTGGCCAATATCACGCTGGGTTCAGAAGACTACGAATCCGCGGGCTATTTCGACGGCAAGCCCTCCGTGCAAATCGGCATTAAGGTCGCACCGACAGCCAATCTTCTCGACGTGATGAAACGTGTCCGGAAAATTTTTCCCGATATTCAAAAACAGCTGCCTGAAGGCCTGAACGGCGCCATTGCTTATGACGCCACGAAATTCGTCAATAGCTCGATCAATGAAGTTGTGCGCACGCTCGTTGAAGCCCTCATCATTGTAACGCTTGTGGTCTTCGCCTTTCTCGGCTCGCCCCGCTCCGTCCTTATCCCGACACTCGCCATTCCGCTGTCCCTCATCGGCGCGTTCAGCTTCATGGTGTTGTTCGGCTTCTCGATCAATCTTCTGACTCTGTTGGCACTGGTCTTATCCATCGGACTTGTCGTGGACGACGCGATCATCGTCGTCGAAAACGTCAACCGGCATCTGGAAGCAGGTGAACCACCGGCCAAGGCGGCCAGTATGGCCGCTCGTGAATTGAGCGGCCCGATTATCACCATGACCATCGTGCTGATTGCCGTTTACATCCCGATCGGCTTCATGGGCGGGCTGACCGGCTCACTCTTCACCGAGTTTGCTTTCACACTTGTCGGTGCCGTGACCATATCTGCCATCGTCGCGCTGACGCTCTCTCCTATGATGTGCGCGCGCTTTCTGAAACCTCACAATGATCCCGATACGAGCGAATGGGAGAAGCGCCTCGTCAATTTCATCGACGACCGCTTCGAACGCCTGCGCAAAGGCTACCTGCGCCTGCTCCATTCGAGCCTCAACGAATTGCCGGTGGTCGCCGTCTTCGCGGGCATTGTCGTTGTCAGCATCTACTTCTTCTACGGCGCATCCAAAACCGAACTTGCCCCGCAGGAAGATCAGGGCATCGTCATCGGCTTCATCACCAATGCGCCCAATGCAACCTTGGCGCAGCGCCAGATCACGGCGGCCAAAGTGTTCAAGACCTATGCGACACATCCGGAAATGGATCATGTGTTTCAGGCCGCAGCCCCCTCGCAATCGGTTGCGGGCCTCGTCACCACGCCATGGGAAGAGCGGACTGTCTCGGCAACAGAACTTCAGAACAAATTGCAGGCCGAGCTGAGCCGCATCACGGAAGCACGCGTCGTCATGTTCCAGCCGCCGCCGCTGCCCGGTGCGCGCGGTCTGCCGGTTTCGCTCGTCATCCAGACAACCGAACCATTCGATCAACTATACGACGTGTCTCAGGACTTGCTGGCAAAGGTGCAGGCAAGCGGCAAGTTCATTTTCATTGATACGGACCTCAAGTTCGACAAGCCGCAAGCGGAACTCATCATCGACCGTGACAAGGTTGCCCAGATGGGCCTGACGATGAACGACGTCGGCGCAGCCATGTCGTCGATGCTTGGCGGCGGCTATGTCAATTACTTCAGCCTGTCTGGTCGTTCGTATAAGGTTATTCCGCAAGTTCAGCAAAAATATCGACTGAACATCGACCAACTTGCAAATTATCACATCCAGACAGCCACCGGCGCATCCGTGCCGCTGTCCACGATTGCACATTTCGAAACGAAGACCGTTCCGGAAACGCTCAATCATTTTCAGCAGCTGAATGCAGCGACACTTTCCGGCATGCCCACACCCGGCGTTACAACCGGCGACGCGCTGGCATATATCAGCGACCTTGCGACCAAGACCCTGCCGCAGGGCTATACAATCGACTATGCAGGTCCCTCGCGTCAGTTCATGCAGGAATCGAGCGCCATCGTCGTGACTTTCTTCTTCGCGCTGATCATCATCTTTCTAACACTGGCCGCGCAGTTTGAAAGTTTCCGCGATCCGATCATCATTCTGATCACGGTCCCCATGTCGATCTGCGGTGCCTTGCTGTTCATCGTCACCGGCATCGGCGGCGCGAGCCTCAATATCTACACGCAAGTGGGCCTCGTGACGCTCATCGGCCTGATCAGCAAGCACGGCATTCTCATCGTTGAGTTTGCCAATACACTTCAGGAAGAAGGCATGAGCAAACGTGAAGCCATTGAGGAAGCAACGAGCATCCGTCTGCGTCCGATCCTTATGACGACGGCGGCCATGGTGCTCGGCGTGTTGCCCCTCATTCTGGCCAGCGGCGCAGGTGCAGCTTCGCGTTACAACCTCGGCCTCGTCATCGCGACAGGGTTGGCCATCGGCACATTGTTCACGCTGTTTGTTGTGCCCGCCATGTACCTGATGCTTGCCGAAGAACATTCGGATGAAGACGAGGAAGACTTCGAAGGAGAAGACGGCACGCTCGCCAACGCCTGATCCCGGCTTTTGCAACCATCTCGCGGAAAAGCATCATTTGTGGCATGCTTTCCGCCATGGACCTCGCTCCGCAAACCGATTTCAGCCTGCGTAAGCCGCTGAAGTTCAATGTCGAAAACGCCGCTTTCAAGCGTGATCCGTTTCCGACACTTGGGGCAATGCGTGCGGCCGGTCCGGTCATTCCGATCAAATTCTCCTTCGTCGGCAAGGTCTGGGTTACAACCACACACGCCGCGACCCTTGGCATGGTCAAGGACAATGAGTTGTTCGTCCAAGAGGGCCGCAACGCTGGCAAAGCCGGTGTCGCGGGCATGACGTGGTGGATGCCAAAATCCATTAAGCTCCTCGCCAACAATATGCTGCTCAAAGACGAACCGGATCATCGTCGCCTCCGCAAACTTGTCGACCGCGCCTTCCAGCGTCGCGGCGTCATGGACATGCGGGCGGATATCGAAGCCCTCGCCGACAAATTGCTCGACGAAATACAACACGAGGCAAGGCCCGATCTGGCTAACGACTATTCCCGTCGCCTGCCATTGGAAGTGATCTGCGAGTTGCTGGGCATTCCCGATCAGGACCGGAAAATTTTTGGCGAATGGAGCCGGATGACCGCTTCGATCAGCGGGCCTTTTGGCCTGTTGAGAGCCATGAAACCCCTTTCAAAAATGATCGCCTATGTGCGCGTCCAGATCAACGAATGCCGGTTACATCCGCGCGACGGCCTCATCAGCGAACTTGTGCGCGCAGAGGACGAAGGCGAGAAGCTTGATGAAAACGAACTTGTGGCCATGGTCTTGCTGCTCTTGGTCGCAGGCTTCGAAACCACCACTCATCTCATCAACGACAGCATCATTGCGCTGGAACAGAACCCCGCGCAAAAGGCTTTCCTGTTAGCCGATCCGGCCGCAAGGATGGAGCGCAGCGTCGAGGAGCTGGCACGCTTCACCACGCCGGTGCAGTTGACGAAACCACGCTATGTTGCGCGCGACTGCACCTTCTTCGGTCAGCCCCTCAAGCGCGGCGATATCATCATGGCGTTTCTAGCCTCGGCGAATGCCGATCCTGCAGAGTTCAACAAACCGGATACGCTTGACCTCGAACGCTTTCCCAATCCGCATCTCGTTTTCAGTTCAGGCATTCATTTTTGCCTCGGCATGCAGCTTGCCCGTGTTGAAACACAAAGCGCGCTGAAGCAGCTCTATGAGCGATTCCCGAATTTGGAAATCATCGAACCGGACAGGCTCGTATGGATGGAACGTCTCGGGTTTCGCGGCGTGACCTCGCTCCCCGTGCGCCTGCGTTAGCTCATCAAGCCGAACTCTTTCAGAGCCGGAGCGAAATTGTCATTGTCATGGGAGGCGCGCGTCAACTTATAGAGGGCAAATCTTTGCAATCGCGTGAGGCGTGACCACGCCCCCCATTCAACAGCATGGATACCGGATGAGACCGCGAATTCCTGCAATTGGTCCGGCACGCGGGTCGGGCTATCCCACGGCAGGTTCGGTTCGGGCTGCAGATAAACAACGATCTGGCCGGTCTGTGCTTCGATGAGCGTTATAAGTTCATCGCGAAAGGCTTGAATTTGATCTTCCGTCAAGCAAAGCGTCTGCGCCAGCTCGGCTCTCTTCTCACGTCCGAAACGGCTCCATTGTTTGAGCGATAGTTTGATGCCGCACTGGTCGAGGTTAAAACGCACGACCATGGGGATGCATCGCATCGTGCCTGCAAAATCCCGCTCGAACCCGAAAATCATGAAGCATTCTCCATCTGCACTTGCTGTGCGTTACTCATCGCGGCGCCTGCATGTTCAAACATGAACGACACGCCGGTCTCCACATCGGCAAACACTTTGCCGACACCGATCAAAATCGGCTGATCGAGATCAAAGGCGACAATCCCTTTGGCAAGGTCGCGCAGATTGCACAACACGCGTGTTTCGTTTCGCCGTGTCAGAGCAGAAACGATAACGACAGGTGTGGCAGGCGAAGCGCCTTCGCGTATCAACCGGCGCGATAATTTACCGGACATACGTCCTCCCATATAGAAGATCGTTGTCGTGCGCGGCTGCGCCAATGAGGCCCAATCAAGATCGTCGGGCAATGTGCCTTGCCGGTTGTGAGCAGTGACAAACCGGACCGACTGCGCATGGTCGCGATGGGTGAGCGACACACCGCAGGTCGCGGCCATGGCGAGCGCCGATGTCACGCCCGGCACAATAGCGACCGCTATGCCTTCGGCCCGCAGCGCCGTCATTTCCTCTCCGCCGCGACCAAAGATCATCGGATCACCGGACTTCAACCGCACAACATGATGTCCCGCTTTGGCAAGCGTTATCATCGTCGCGTTGATGTTATCCTGCCGGCAACTCCGGCGACCGCCGCGCTTGCCAACCAGCATTCGGCGCGCTTCTGTGCGCGCGAGCTGCAAAATCTCGTCGGACACAAGGTCGTCAAACAAAATGACGTCAGCTGACTGCAGGGCGCGCAGCGCCTTGATGGTCAGCAGGTCAGGATCACCCGTCCCTGCCCCGACCAAAGTCACGCGACCCACGCCGCCTTTGGCCGAAGGCATATTTTCATTCGGCAGCGATGACACTATGCGCATCTATAAGTCCTTTGATTTCTGTCCGGCATGAGCCGCAATTCGTACCGGCCTTGAGCAAACGTCCAATAGCATCGACATCGCGGCACCCGCCGCTCGTGACGGCGGAAGTGATCTGGTTGACGCCAACCGAGAAGCAGGCGCATACCGTCGCGCCGCGATCCGGCTGGTCCGCACCCGCGCGTCCGGCGGCCACACGGTATCGCTCGCCCGCATTGGGGTGGTCTTTAGAGAGTTGTTCGACAGCCCATGAGCGCGAAACAGCAACGGGGCGTTTGGAAAGAAAGACAGCACCGATCAACACATCACCGGCAAAAAAAGCGAACCGGTCGTGCCCCTGATCCCGGTCGCGATAAGCGAGCACAGGTGCGTCATCGGATACGCCGACAATGGACCTCGCCAAAGCCTCTGCGTCATCCGTGCCCTGCGCCGAAGCCAATTCAACGCGCCAGCCGCCGTCACATACCGCGCGTGCCCAATAGTCGGCCCTGATCTCATCAGGTCTCGTGCGACAAATGGCAAAGCCGTAGAGCTTGGCCGCCAGAGGACGAACATGAACGCGTGATGACTTCAAGGCCGGCTGCCCCGAAACAGGATCGACCAACGGCGCGACCAGCACGTCCACCCGCGCCGCACTCGCGTGTTCGTCGGTCCAGTGCATGGGCACAAACACGGCTCCCGTTTGCACGCGGCGCGTCAGCAGCGCCCGCACAAGGATACGACCTTGTGCATTCGCGAGTTCCACCACATCAGCGTCGGCTATGCCAAGACGCGTGGCGTCCGCCGGATTGATTTCGACAAAGGGTTCGGCCATATGCGCGGCAAGCCTGTTGCTCTTGCCCGTGCGCGTCATCGTGTGCCACTGGTCGCGGATGCGACCCGTGTTGAGTGTAAAACTCAGATCGCCCGTCGTGTCGCTCACCTCTCCGGCTTTGATCGGGACAAATCTCGCCTTGCCGTCCGGCGTTGAGAATATGCCGTTGCCATAGATCCGCGATGCGTCCCTTGGTACGCCTTTGCGCCTCGGCCATTGGAAGGGGATAAGGTCGTCATAGGCGCGTGCCGTAATGTCGGCGTGAGCACCGATGTCCAGCGTTCGGGAGCCGTTATTTTCAAATCCCGTGAGCGACGCATACTCGGCAAAAATTTCATCCGGTCCCTGATAGGCAAAAGCCTTGTCGAAGCCCATGCGACAAGCGACTTCCGAAACGATCCACCAATCCGGCATCATCTCGCCAACCGGTGGCAGAAACTTTCTCTGACGTGAGATACGCCGCTCCGAATTGGTGACCGTGCCGTCCTTCTCGCCCCAGCCTGTCGCCGGCAGGCGCACATCGGCCACAGTCATTGTGTCGGTGGTCGCCGAAATATCCGAGACGACAACGAAGGGACATGCCTTGAGAGCAGCCTTAACCGCATCGGCGTCGGGCATAGAGGCTACCGGATTTGTCGCCATGATCCAGAGCGCCTTGATCTTCCCCTCGCCCACGGCCTGAAACAAGTCAACGGCCTTCAGTCCGGCTTTCTGTGCAATGGCGGGTGATTGCCAAAAGCGTTGCACGCGATCACGGTCGGCGGATTTTTCGAGTTCCATATGGGCGGCAAGCATATTGGCCAGACCACCAACCTCGCGTCCGCCCATGGCATTGGGTTGACCGGTCACCGAGAACGGCCCGCAACCCGCCTGCCCGACACGGCCCGTCGCCAGATGACAATTGATGATGGCGTTGACTTTATCCGTGCCGCTCGCCGATTGATTGACGCCCTGACTATAAACCGTCACCACTTTTTTCGTTTCGGCAAAAAGGCGGAAGAAATGTTGCATGTCATCGGTGGAAAGGCCCGTGCGCTCCAGCAGATGCGCCGCGGTCAGATGACGCGCCACGTCAACGGCATCGGAAAACCCTTCGGTGTGCCGGACGACATAGTCGGTATCGACATAGGCATTATTGGCAAGGTAGGCGAGCAACCCGTTGAACAATGCCGTGTCACCATCTGCCTTGATCGGAAGATACAAATCCGCAATCTCGGCCGTTGTCGTACGCCGCGGATCAATGAGCACGATCTTCATTTCCGGTCGGCTGGCCTTGGCCGCAGCAATGCGCTGAAACAATACCGGATGGCACCAGGCGAGATTGGATCCCGTCAGCACAATGAGATCGGCCTGTTCGAGGTCTTCATAATTGCCGGGCACAACATCCGCACCAAATGCGCGGCGGTGGCCTGCAACACTCGATGCCATGCACAGGCGCGAATTCGTGTCGATATTGGCCGAACCGATGAAACCCTTCATCAGCTTATTGGCGACGTAATAATCCTCCGTCAGCATCTGACCCGACACATAGAAGGCGACCGCGTCGGGTCCGTGTTCCTCAATCGTCTTTTTGAACGTGTCAGCGACAAGAGTAAGCGCCTTGTCCCATGAAACGCGTTCTCCGCCGATTTCCGGATGCAGAATGCGCCCATCAAGGCATACCGTTTCACCGAGCGCCGATCCTTTGGAGCAGAGCCGTCCAAAATTTGCCGGATGGTCAGGATCACCTTTGACCAACACCTCACCTTTCGCATTCATCGAAGCGAGGACGCCGCAACCGACACCGCAATAAGGGCAGGTTGTCTTGACCGATCCTGTGGCGTCCACCTCCATGCGTCAGCGCCCCTCGCCTGAAGGGAACGACAGGAATATGTCATCGCCGTCCAGCCGCACAGGGAACCGTGCGACTTTACCTTCGTCCGCGCCGCAAGCCTCACCGGTATCAAGCGCGATCACCCAATTATGCAGCGGGCAGGTCACGCAATCACCGTGGACAATGCCTTGGCTCAACGGGCCGTTTTTATGCGGGCATTTATCTTCCAGCGCAAAGACACGATCATCATCCGTCCGGAAAACAGCAATCGTCATATGACCTGCCGCGATCCGGCGAGACCCTTGGCGAGGAATATCGCTCAACCCGCCGACACGCACCCAATCCATTGTCATCACGCTCATTGTGCGGCCTCCAGCGAGATTGTCGCCATGGGCTGGAACTCATGCTTATCCTTGCCCGACACACGCTCGGACCACGGGTCCACCTGAGCGAATTTCTGGGAATAAACAAAGCGGTCAAAATAGGCGCGGCGTTTTTCAACATCACCCATAATCTGTCGGCGAATTTCCTCAACGCCGACGCGCTTCGTCCACTTATAGATGCGTTCGAGATAGCGGGCCTGCTCGCGATACATCTGCACAAGCGCCACGATATGCTCGAGCGCCTCGTCCTCCGTCTCCACGTGTCCAAGTATTTCGGTTCCTTTGATGTCGAGACCGGCCGCACCGGCAAAGTGAATGTCAAAACCGGAATCGACGCAGACCACGCCCACGTCCTTGCATGTCGCTTCCGAGCAATTGCGCGGACATCCGGAAACAGCCATCTTCACTTTGGCAGGCGTCCACGATCCCCACATGAATTTCTCGATGCGGATGCCGAGACCGGTCGAGTCCTGCGTGCCGAAGCGGCACCAGTCTGTGCCCACACAGGTCTTCACCGTGCGCAGACCCTTGGCATAAGCATGACCGGAGACGAAACCTGCTAGGCCGAGATCCGCCCAGACGGCGGGCAGGTCTTCTTTTGTGATACCCAGCATGTCGATGCGCTGGCCACCGGTTACTTTGACGGCGGGAATATTGAACTTGTCCACCACGTCGGCGATGGCACGCAATTCCTTGGCACTCGTCATGCCGCCCCACATGCGCGGCACGACAGAATAGGTTCCGTCCTTCTGGATATTGGCGTGAACGCGCTCGTTGATGAAGCGCGACTGGTAGTCGTCGGCATATTCACCGGGCCAGTCGCAGACGAGGTAATAGTTCAGTGCCGGACGGCACTTGGCGCAGCCGCCGGATGTCGTCCAGTGCAGTTCCTGCATCACGGAGGGGATGGTCTTCAATTCCTTCGCCTTGATCAGACGCCGCACATCATCATGGCCGAGGTCCGTGCAGCCGCACATGGGTTGCACAACGGCAGGGTTATAGTCGCCGCCCAGCGACAAGCTCAGCAATTGTTCGACAAGGCCTGTGCAGCTGCCGCAGGAAGCCGACGCTTTCGTTTGCGCCCTCACGCCGTCGAGTGTCGTAATACCCTTCGATGTGATAGCCGAAGTGATCTGCCCCTTGCATATGCCGTTGCAACCGCAGATCTCTGCCTCATCCGGCAAGGCTGCAACGGCCGCCATAGGGTCCAGGGCGGCACCACCCTGATAGGCCTGACCGAAAATCAACGTGTCGCGCATCTCGGAAATGTCAGTCGCACTCTTCATCAGATCGAAGAACCACGGCCCGTCGCCCGCCTCACCATACATGACCGCGCCGACCACGCGGTCGTCTTTGAGGATAAGCCGCTTGTAAATGCCCGCTGTCGCGTCTCGCAGCACGATTTCCTCGCGGTCGTCACCTTCGGCAAAGTCACCCACGGAATAAAGATCGATGCCGGTCACCTTGAGCCGTGTTGCGGTCTGCGACGCCACGAAGTGTTGCGTCGTATCACCTCCCAGATGCGCGGCGGCAACGCCTGCCATCTGATAAAGCGGCGCGACAAGGCCGTAGCAAGTGCTGTTGATCTCCGCGCATTCACCGAGCGCATAGATGCGTTCATCACTCGTCTGCATCTGATCATTGACGACAATGCCGCGATTAACGGTGAGGCCTGCCTCTTTCGCCATTTGCGCGTTTGGCCGGATGCCGACCGCCATCACGACAAGGTCAGCCGGAATTTCCGTGCCGTCTTCAAGGCGCACGGCTTCAACCTTGCCGTTGCCTGTGATCTCTTTTGTATTGGCACCTGTGAGAACACGGATGCCGCGGTCTTCAAGCGCCTTCTTCAGCAGATAGCCCGCCGAACTGTCGAGCTGGCGTTCCATCAGCGTCGGCATCAGATGAATGACCGTCACCATCATGCCCTGCATCTGCAAACCGGCGGCAGCTTCAAGACCCAGCAAACCGCCACCGATCACGACCGCATGGCCACGCCCCTTGGCGGCCAGCAACATGGCGTGCACATCGTCGAGGTCGCGATAGGTGAGAACACCTGCGAGATTATGGCCGGGCACCGGAATGACAATCGGCACCGAACCTGTAGCGATCACCAGCTTGTCGTAAGGAGCCACTTCGCCATGCTCGGAACGCACGGTGCGCTTGGCACGGTCGATCTCGACGACCTTGTGGCTCTTGTAGAGCATGATGCCACGCTCGACGTACCAGCCGTCACCATGAATGATGATTTCTTCAAATGCTTTTTCGCCGGAGAGCACCGGCGACAGCAAAATGCGGTCATAATTGACGCGCGATTCCGCATTGAAAATCGTGACCTCATATTGATCCGGTGCGATTTCAAACAACCTCTCCAGCATTCTGCCGGGCGCCATGCCATTGCCGATGATGACGAGTTTCTCAGCCATATCCTTACTCCGCAGCTTCAATGTCTTTGCCGACAAACGTGTCTGATTTCTGAGCCCGCTTTTGCGTGATGGCTTCCAGCGTTTCGGCTGACGGATTAGCACCGCCCTCGTAAGCCTCCAGAAAATCGAGAAGCTCTTCGCGATAGGCGTAATAATCGGGATGTGCGAGCAAGCTCTTACGTGAGCGCGGGCGCGGCAGATCGACTTTCATAATATTGCCGATCTTGGCGTTCGGTCCGTTGCTCATCATCACAACGCGGTCGGCCAGCAGGATCGCTTCGTCGACATCATGCGTGACGCAGATCGCCGTCACTTCCGTGCGCGTCCAGACGTCCATCAGCACGTCCTGCAACTCCCAGCGCGTCAGACTGTCCAGCATGCCAAAAGGTTCATCGAGCAGAAGCAATTTGGGTGACAGAGCAAAGGCACGTGCAATGCCCACACGCTGCTTCATGCCGTTCGACAAATCCGCCGCGCGCTTGTGCATGGCGTCGCCAAGCCCGACGCGGTGCAGGTAATACTCCACAATGTCTTTGCGTTCTGCCGGTGCCGCATTGGGGTAAACCCGATCCACACCCAGAGCCACATTCTCGCGCGCCGTGAGCCAAGGCATCAGCGATGGTGCCTGAAACACAACAGCGCGGTCGGGACCGGCGCCGACAACCTCGTGCCCGTCGAGAATGATGCCGCCCGATGAAATCGAGTTCAGCCCCGCGATCATCGACAGAACAGTGGATTTGCCGCAGCCCGAATGACCGATCAGCGAAATGAATTCGCCGCGCTTCATCTTGAGGTCGAACCCGTCCACCACAGTCAGCGGACCCTTGGGTGTTGGATAGACTTTGGTGACGCCCGAGAATTCGACATAGCCCTTGGTAATCGGTGAATGGGCCGCGTCCTCGTAGGCCTTGGGGAGTTTGATCTTTGTGTTGTTCAGACGGATCGGCAAAACATCCGGCAGCATCAAGCCGTCGGGAATGCCGCTCACGCGGTCCGCACCCATATCCATCAGATATTTGGTGACAGCCGCACGCAACCGGATGAATTCCGCATCATGGTTCATCGCGCCACGTTCGCGCGGGCGCGCGATATTGACGTCAAAGGCAGGGCCGAGAGACGCACGCGGTCCGGGCTTCAGCGGAATAATCCGGTCGGCCAGCAGAATGGCTTCATCGACATCATTGGTGATGAGAACGATGGTTCGCTTTTCTTTCTGCGAAATCTCGGCGAACTCATCTTGCAACTTCGCCCGCGTCAGCGCGTCAAGCGCCGACAGAGGTTCATCAAGCAACAGGATTTCCGGCTGCATGGCAAGCGCACGGGCAACGGCCACACGCTGGCGCATTCCGCCTGACAACTCGCCGGGACGACGGTCAGCAGCATGGCTGAGCCCCACCATCTCGATATAATGCGTGACAAGCTTTGCCCGCTCAGCGCTTGATTTTTTGCGGAAGACACTATCAACGGCCAGCGCGATATTGCCGCGCACCGACAACCAAGGCATCAGCGAATAGGACTGGAACACAACGCCGCGCTCCGGCCCCGGACCTTTCACCGGCACACCTTTGAATTTGATCTCGCCGCTGTCGGGATCAATCAGCCCCGCGAGCGCCGAAATGAGCGTCGTCTTGCCCGAGCCGGAAAAACCGACAATGGCAATGAACTCGCCCTCCTCGACCGTCAGATTAATGTCTTCCAGCACATCGGTCCGCGACGCGCCGGAGCCGTAGGATTTACAGAGACCATTGATCTCGAGAATACTCACTCGTGTCTCCTATCGGTTCGCTTGAAAGGTGAACGCCGTTTGCAGCGCGAACATGATGCGGTCGAGAGCAAAGCCGATGACGCCGATGGTCAGCACGGCAACCATGATGCGGGCGAGCGAGTTGGACGAACCGTTCTGGAATTCATCCCAGACGAATTTTCCAAGCCCCGGATTTTGCGCCAGCATTTCAGCAGCAATCAGCACCATCCAGCCGACACTGAGCGACAGGCGCAGGCCGGTGAAAATCAGTGGCAGAGCCGAAGGCAGCACCAGCTTGCGAATGGTTGTGAAAGTCGAAAGCTGCAACACCTTGCCGACATTCATCAGGTCTTTGTCGATCGAGGCGACACCCATCGCGGTGTTGATCAGCGTCGGCCAGAGCGAACAGAGCGTCACCGTGACCGCCGAGATCACCAGCGATTTCGGCAAGGCCTCACTGGCATCGACATAAACAGCCGAGACAATCATGGTGACAATCGGCAGCCATGCGAGCGGCGACACAGGCTTGAATATCTGGATCAGCGGATTCAAGGCACCATTGACGGTACGGCTGAGGCCGGACGCGATACCCACCGGCACGGCAATGAATGTCGCAATCAGAAAGCCGAGACCGACCGTCTTGAGCGAGGTGAGTATCTGGTCGAGATAGGTCGGCTGACCTGTGTAGTCATGATGACGCACGCGGTCAGGTTCACCCTGCG
>TARA_R110000868_G_scaffold166081_2_pt1 | contig 13492 bp, 10 predicted proteins | sample TARA_R110000868 | Tara Oceans TARA_R110000868 (sample SAMEA4397489) | marine metagenome | biome: Polar Biome; feature: [SRF] surface water layer (ENVO:00010504); material: water (ENVO:00002006), including particulate matter (ENVO:01000060) such as... | depth 5 m | reverse complement strand
GCTATCCCTGGATCGTCGCGCCTGCCAATTCGCCGTTGCGCGAACAGTGGGAAAAGCTGTTCGGGGAAGGCAAGGTGCCAGCGACGCCGGTCGAGTGCGGGTCGGTGATGATCATCGGGCGGTTGCTGACGGAGGGGGATTTCCTGACGCTGCTGTCGCCCGATCAGGTGGCGCTCCAGATCCGCAGCGGGCTGCTGACGCAGGTCGGGCCGCCGCTGGAAGGCAGCAAGCGCGTGGTGGGGATCACGACGCGGCGCAGTTGGCGCCCCACAGCGACCCAGCGCCGCTTTCTCGACATGCTGAGCGAGGCGGCCAAGGGCGAGCGCGTGGCAGGCGCGCCGCCGGACTTGCGGGAATCGGGCTGGGTGTGAGGCTATCGCGGGTTGTTGGCCTCAAGCGCGGCGATGCGGCCCTTCAGACGATCAGCGAGCGAAGGGCGGATCGGCTGTCCGGCGAGCAATTTGCGCCATGTATTGTAACTGATGCCGAAGCGGGCGTTAAGCGCTTCGTCGGTGCGGCCAGTCACCAGCCTTTGCATCTGGAGGATCATCTCCTCCTCCAGATGCACGCCATTGCTGTTGTCCTGCTGCACGATGCGCGCCTCAGTCCAGGTTGATCCAGACCGCCTTCGTTTCCAGATAATCCTCGATATGGTGCGCGCCGGACTCGCGGCCGAAGCCGCTCATGCGATAGCCGCCGAAGGGGACGGCGGGGTCGAGCATCTGGTAGCAATTGACCCAGACGGACCCGGCGCGGATGCCGCGCGCCATGCGGTGCGCGGTGGCCAGGTCGCGGGTCCATACGCCGCCTCCCAGGCCAAATTCGGTGGCGTTGGCGCGGGTTAGAACCTCCTCTACGTGCTCGAATGTGAAGGCGGAGAGCACCGGGCCGAAAATCTCTTCCCGCGCGATCGTCATGTCGTCGGCGACATGGGTGAAGATGGTGGGTTCGATGAAATAGCCTGCATCATAGCCCGCGCCGCTCATGCGATTGCCGCCGGTCAGCGGGCGGGCGCCTTGCGTGTTGGCGCTGGCGATGAAGCCGAGGATCTTGTCCATTTGGGGCAGGGAAACGACAGGCCCAATCTGGGTGGTCGGGTCCAGGGGGTCGCCGACCTTGATCGTCTTCGTGAAGGCGGCCAGGCGCTCCATGAATTCGTCGTGGATTGTGCTTTGCACGAACAGGCGCGTGCCCGCGCTGCAAATCTGCCCGGCATTGGCGAACACGGCCATGGCGGCTGCAGGGACGGCCTTGTCGAGATCAGCGTCGGCAAAGACGATGTTGGGCGACTTGCCGCCCAGTTCCACCGTTACGCGCTTCATCGTTCCGGCGGCGGCGTGCAGGATTTTTTCACCGACGCCGGTGGAGCCAGTGAAGGCGATCTTGTCGACGTCCGGGTGGCTGGAGAGCGCCGCGCCTGCATCGCCAAGGCCCGTGACGATGTTGATGACGCCGTCCGGTACGCCCGCTTCCAGGCATAGTTCGCCAAAGCGCAGCGCGGAAAGGGGCGTCTGTTCAGCGGGCTTCATGACGAGGGTGCAGCCGGTAGCGAGTACCGGCCCCGCCTTCCACACCGACATGCCGATCGGGCCATTCCATGGGTTGATTGCTGCGACCACGCCGATCGGTTCCTTGAGCGTATGGGAGAGGACGTCGCCCATCGCGCTATTGTCGATCGTGTCGCCCGCGATCAGCGTTGCCTGCCCCGCATAATAGCGCAGCAATGCGCCTGCGCGGGCTTTGCCCATGATCGTGCGGCTATAGGGTGCGCCAAGGTCCAGCGTGTCGAGCATCGCCAGTTCCTCGAAATGCTGCTCCACCAGATCGGCGAGGCGCAGCATGATGCGCTGGCGCTCCACCGGCTTCATGCGCCGCCATGGCCCCTCGAACGCGGCGCGGGCCGATTTGACCGCGCGGTCGACATCCTCCGCCCCGCCCTGCGCAACGGTAGCCAACAGATCGCCGGTGGCGGGGTTGCGGGTCTCGAAACGCTGCCCCGACAAAGCGGGGACGCGCTGGCCGCCGATCAGCATGTCCTGATGCGGGGTGTCGAGCAAGGCGGGGCGCGGGGGGATGATGAGTTGGGTCATGGGAGCTTCTTTCAGGCGGCGATGTTGGATGTGACGGCGTCTTGCAGGATGAACTGTGCCGCGCGCTGGGCGATCATCATGGTGGGGGCGGAGGTGTTGCCGCTGATGATGTCGGGCATGACCGATGCATCGACGACGCGCAGGCCGGATACGCCGCGCACGCGCAGGCGATTGTCCACGACGGCCATCGGGTCGCTGTCCGGCCCCATCTTGCAGGTGCCGGTCGGATGATAGGCAGTGTTGACGATCTTGCGCAGGGCGGCGCCGATCTCGGCGTCGCTTTGATGCTGCGCGCCCGGTTCGATTTCTGCGCCGGTCATGGCGGCGAGCGCGGGCTGGGCGAAGATATGGCGGCAGGCGCGAAACCCGGCGATCAGTGTCTGCATGTCATAGGGATCGGCAAAGAAATTGGGATCAATGACCGGCTTGTCCTCCGGCCGGTTGCTGGCCAAGCGGACCGACCCGCTGCTTTTGGGACGCAGCAACTGAATGAGCCCCATATAGCCGTGGCGGCGGGGGATCGAACGGGCGTCGAGCTTCAGCCCGGCGAGGAAGGTGATCTGGATGTCCGGGCGACCCGTTCCGTCGGTGCAAAGGAAACCGCCGGCCTCCGCGACATTGGACGCCAGCATCCCTTCGCGTTTCAGCAGATATTTGAACGGGCTGGCCAGGATGCGGGGCAGAACCTTGGCCGATACGGCATAGGATTCCGCCGACGGGTTCTCCATCGCGACATGGACGGTGGGATGGTCCTGCAAATGCGCGCCGACGCCGGGCAAATGGTGGACCAAGTCGATGCCCATCTCGCGCAGATGATCCTGCGGCCCGATGCCTGACAGCATCAGCAGTTGCGGCGAATTGGTCGCACCCGCGCACAGGATGATTTCCCGCCGGGCGGCGATGGTGCTGCGCGCGCCGCCCGTCTCGATCTCCAGCCCTACCGCGCGACCCCGGTCGAACAGGATGCGGCGGACCATGGTGTCCGCCATGACGGTCAGGTTGGCGCGATCCAGCACGGGGTGGAGGAAGGCGCGGGCGCTCGACAGGCGGGTGCCGTTGCGTTGGTTGAGGTCGTAACGGCCAAAGCCGTCCTGCCGATCGCTGGCGAAATCATCATTGCGGCGATGCCCGGCTTGTTCTGCCGCGTCGACGATGGCGGCGCTGACGGGGTTCCAGCTTTTGGGCTTCTGCACGTCCAGTTCGCCGCCCTTGCCGTGCCAGGGCGTATCGGGACCGGCGTAATTTTCGACCGCCTTGAACGCGGGCAGGACATCGTCATAGGCCCAGCCATCATTGCCCGCATCGGCCCAGGCGTCATAGTCCGCCCGTTGCCCGCGAATGTAGACGCCACCGTTGATGGCGCTGCATCCCCCGAACAGCTTGCCGCGCGGAAAGTTGATCGTACGGTCGTTGACGGCGGCGTTGCCGGTCAGCGCCTGTTTCCAGTTATATTTTGCGTGCGGCAGCAGGAAGATATTGCCGACCGGCATCGCGGTCTTGAGGTTCACCGGCCATTGTTTGTCGGATGGCCCGGCTTCGATCAGAGTGACGCGGTTGGCCGGGTCGGCGGACAGGCGATTGGCCATCAGGCTGCCCGCCGAGCCGGAGCCGATCACGATATAGTCGAAGCTGTCGCTCATATCTGTGCATCCTTGCGGCCGATGGCGGGCACATGGCCCCGCACGGCGATGAAGCCCAAGGCGTTGACCAGCATCAGGGCGGCGAGCGCGCCGAAGAAGCCGAGATTGCCCCAGTCGATGAGGAGCGCGCCCGCCACCGCGCTGACGATCGCGCCGACCCGGCCCGCCGCGCCCATCAGGCCCAGGCCACGGGCGCGCAGGCCGGTGGGGAAAGCGTGTGCGCCCACCGCGAACATGGCCGACTGGGCTGCACTGGCGAACAGGCCGAGCGCACCGAGGCAGGCAAGGACAGCCCCTTCGTTCCGCGCGCCGCTGATGGGGAGCAGGGCGAGGGTGGCGCAGACGGCCGCCCCGACGATCGCCATCAGGATCAGCACCGGGCGCGATCCGAAGCGGATGATGGCCAGCGACGCGATCATCGCGCCGGTGGTGCCACCAATGTTAAAGCTGGTCAGGCCAAGGCTGGCGGTCTGGAGGCCGAAGCCCGCGCTGGTGAGCATGGTCGGCGCCCAGTTGAACATGAGATAGATCATGAACATGCCAGAGAACATCGCCACCGACAGCGCCAGCGTGTCGCGCAACAGCGCCTTGCCGAACAGGTTGCGCATCGGTTCGTAGCGGGGCGCTTCCCCGGCGGCGAGGGGGCTGTGGGCGACAGAGGTGGGATCAGGGTGGCCGATGCGGCGCAAGATGCGGTCGAGTTCAACGGCGCGATCCGGCCGGTCCGCCAGATAGCGGGGAGATTCGGGCAGGATGAACCAGAGCCATGCGACGAAGATCATCGTCACGCTGCCGCCGATATAGAAGAGCCATCGCCAACCAAGGCCCGGCAGGATAAGCGCGGCCGCGACCCCACCCAATATCCCGCCGATCGACACGCACACCACGCCGAAGGTGACAGCGACGCTGCGCCAGCGGACGGGGGTGAATTCGGCGATCATGGCGCTAGCGGTGCCGGGGACGCCGCCAAGGCCCACGCCCGCCAGCGTCTTGAGCGCAGCAACCTGCCACAATGCCGTGGAAAAGCCGGTAAGCAAGGTCGCAATGCCGAAGATGGCGACGCCGATGATGAGCGCGCCGCGCCGTCCGAAACGGTCGCCGACCCAGCCCGACGTCAGCGTGCCGATGGCCATGCCGACAAAGCCCAGCGCGAACACGGACCCCAATGCCGTGCGGTCGATGCCCCATTCCTGGAGCAAGGAGGGCGCGGCTAGGCCAAGCATCTGATTGTCGAGGCCGTCGAGAATGACGGTCGCGGCGATCATCAGCACGGACCAGATCTGGTAGGACGACATGGGTATGTCATCCAGCATCCCCTTACTGCTGCCTTTCATTGGGACGACCGCCAACACCTTCTCCTTATCCTGGGCCATGTGTGGCCGCTCTATTCATTTATCAACAGGCAATTGAAAAACCGGAATATCGCAATCAGATGTCGAGGACGAGGTTGGCACTTTTCGACCCCGAACAGCAGACCATGATCGACCTGTTGGCGGCTTTGTCGTCATCCGACAGGAAATGGTCGCGATGGTCGGGAATGCCGTCCAGCACCTTGACCTCGCAGGTGCCGCAAATTCCTTCCGAACAAGCAAAGCCGACATTGACACCGGCGCTGAGCAGCGCGTCGAGCATCGTTTCGCCTTCTTCCACCGCGATGGTCTTGCCGCTTTTGGCCAGTTCCAGCGTGTAGCCGCCCTCGGTCGCCATTTCGGTTTCGGCCGAGAAATATTCGATATGGGCGTGGCCCTTGGGCCGGTCGCAATTGATCGCCACGAAAGCATCGAGCATCCCGCCCGGACCGCAGCAATAGAGATGCGCGTCGGCAGGCGCAGCCGCGCAGATGGCCTTGAGGTCCAGGCGGCGGCCGCCGGGAATGCCGTCATAGGCGATTTCCACCTGGTCATAATCAGACAGGCGATCGACATAGGCGGCGCGCTCAGGCGAGGCGGCGACATAATGGAGTTCCCAGCTACGCCCAAGTTTTTCGAGACGCGCGATCATGGGCAACATCGGCGTAATGCCGATCCCGCCACCGATCATCACGGTGTGGCTGGCATCCTCCACCATCGGAAAATTGTTTTTCGGCTCCGAGATGTCGAGGATCTGGCCGACCTGCCATTTTTCATGGATGTGGCGCGATCCGCCGCGACCGTCGATCGCATGATGGACGGCGATTTCATAATAGCCGCGAATGGCGGGATCATTGACCAACGAATAGCTGCGCGCCAAGCCGGGGGAAAGCTGCACGTCGATATGTGCGCCGGGATCGAAGGGCGGCATCAGCCCGCCATCGACCGGTTCGAGGATGTAGCTGTTGATGCCTTCGGCTTCCCAGCGGATATTCTTCAATCGTGCGCGCATCACCCTCTCCGTCCGGTGCGATGCGTCTCTTGGCAGGGCCGGGGCGCCATGGATCGGCGAACCGGACAAACCGCAATGCGTGTCGTCACCTCTGTCATCCTTGTCTGAGGCACCGGGGCATGGATCGCCCCGGCCCTTATATATGTGTCACTCAGCCGCTTCGACCTTGTCGGGCCAGCGTACCGCCTTGGCTAGTGCCGATTCATAGGCGTTGGCGAGCGTGTCGCTGGGGTCGTGCAGGAAGGAGCCTGCGCGCGCGCGATAGAAGATGCTGGGGTCTTCGATGCCCGGCGGCAGCGTGCCCTTGTTGGCGAGCGCACGGGCGGCCAGCAGCACGCGGCGGCGCACGCGGGCGATCATCTGGTCGGTCGGCGCCAGATTTTCAAAGCTGTGGTCGGTGATCGGTCCCATGCTTTCGGTCACCGCCTGATCCTGCATCGTGATGTTGGGGATGCCGGTGAACTGGGTGCCGTTGCGCTGGGATTCACGGTCGATCGCCCAGTCATTCTTCTCGCTATCGGGCGAGCGCCAGCGGCCAAACCAGTCGGTGGTCGTCGGCGCATATTCCAGCGGCGCGAACAAGGGCGTGCCGTCCTTGAGCGTCGAGGTATAGGCCGGGTTGCCCGCGTCCACGCCGCAGGTGATGTCGAACAGCATCGAATGTTCGTCGTCCATCGGCACCCAGGCGCGGGCAATGGCGCGGGTGGCGAAGCGATTGTTGGGCGTCTGCGTCCAGAAGGGGAACATATAGTGGGCGACGCGCCAGCTCATCTGGCCATCATCATTCGGGCGATAGCCTCCATACATGACGCCCCAGTCGGCCTGCGCCACTTCATAGTCGGGCGCGCGGTTGAGGACGGTGGGACGCATCGGATGATCCTCATCCAGATCGTCCGCCTCGATCGATCCGACATGCAGGAAGCCGACATGGCTGGTGTCGATGTCGCCCTCCAGCGCCTGAAGCCAGTTGCAGTCGCGCTGCAGGCACCAGATTTCCGCGTCCGGGTGCATCGTTGCTTCGATTTCCGGCAAGGGCGGCGGCGCGGACTGGTTTTCGCCCATATAAACCCAGATCAGGCCATTGGCTTCGTGCGTCTTATACGCTTTGGCATGGACCTTGTCCTTGAAGTCCATGCGGGCGGGAACGGACGGCATGTCGACGCACTTGCCGTCGACGTCGAACTTCCAGCCATGATAGACGCAGCGTATGCCGTTTTCTTCGTTGCGGCCGATGAACAGCGACGCGCAGCGATGTGGGCAGCGATGGTCCATGATGCCTACGCGGCCTGAGCTGTCGCGAAAGGCGATCAGCTTTTCGCACAGGATCATCAGGCGGACCGGATCGCCATCGGCCTTCACTTCGGACGACAGGACGGCGGGCAGCCAATATTGGCGCATCATCGTGCCCATGACCGTGCCCGGTCCTACCCTGGTCATGTCGGCGCTATCTGTGGACTGCATGAGTTTTTCAGCCTCTTCCTTGCTTTTCATTGGCAGCGCCGCGTGAATCGAAGCCAGCGCCATTCCCTGATCACTGACTAGAGCCACTCCAGGCCACGCCCCAATCGGAATGTGGTCGGACCATTCAATAACCGGGACGATACTATTGCGCCTCTTTTGTTTTTGCTGCTTCACGGTTGGCAGACGGCATCAAGCCGTGTTGTCAAGGGAGAGTCCGGGAATGCCTTTCAGCTTCAAAACATCCTGCGCCATGGGCGCGATCATCGCCGCCATGACGAGCGTTTCGGCCTTTGCGCAGGCCGATCAGCCAGTGCCGCAGGACGCAGCGCCCCAGCAGGCGATCTTCCCCGAGGACATCGTCGTCACCGCCGAACGGCGCGAATCGACGGTGCGCGAAGTGCCTTTTTCCATTGCGGCGTTCGGCGGCGAATTGCTGCGCGAGGCGCAGGTCTACAGCCCCGCCGCGCTGACGCAGCAGATGCCGGGCATCACCATAAACACCGCCGACAAGTCGCTGTCGATCGTCGCGATCCGTGGCAATGTGTCGACATTCCGCACCGCTACGCTGGACACGCCGGTCGCCTATTTCATGGACGACGTCTATTATGTGTTCAACAACGACCTGAACGCCAACTTCTATGACACCAACCGCGTCGAAGTGCTGCGCGGCCCGCAGGGGACATTGTTCGGGCGCAACGTGGTGGGCGGCGCGATTGCGGTGGTCACCAACAATCCTGAATTCAACGATGATTATTTCGCCCAGATCAGTGGCGGCAATGGCGGCTTCGTGCGGACCGAAGGGATGCTGAACGGCGCGCTGGTAGAGGACAAGGTCGCCGGACGCTTCGCGTTCAGCACCGAACATAGCGATGGCCTGATCGACACGCCCAATCAGTCGGGGCGTTATGGCAAATATGACAGCTATTCGGCGCGCGGCAAGCTTCTGTTCCAGCCGACCGATACGCTGCAGGTCGTCCTGTCAGGTGACTATAGCTATACCAAAGGCAATGGTGGCGCGATCCAGCTCGGAATTGGCGGCAATCAGCTCATCCCCGATACGTTCGGTGCCTATACCGACGACGAATGGACGAATAACGACTTCGTATCGTCACCCTATCGCCAGCGGTTGCGCGGGGGCTATCTGCGCGGTGACCTCGACCTGCTCGGCGGCACGCTGACGTCGATCACTGGCTATCGCATGAACGACAGCCGCGCGATCAACGACGACGTGCCGGTGGGGACGGTCGTGCCGGTGTTCGACCGCCGCCAGGTTGTCAAGAACCGCAGCTTTACGCAGGAAGTGCGCTTCGCATCGGCACCGGGCCGTTTCTCCTATGTCGTGGGTGCCTATTTCCTGTCGGCCGATGTTTCGACGACGAACATCTTCTTCTACAGCCCGCTGCCCGGATCGGCCGTGCCCGGCAGCATCCGCCGGAATCCCGACGTCACCAACATCACGCGCGTTCAGGACGGCAATGTCCGCAGCCTGGCCGTGTTCGGCGAAGCGACATTCGAAATCACCGACAATCTGGCTGTGGTCGCGGGCGGTCGCTATACGTCGGATCGCAAGAAGATCGATTATCGTGCGTTTTCGACCACGGATGCAGGGGCCATTCCCGGTTTCGGTTTTCCTGGTGAAGTGCGCGCATCGGGCGGCCGCACCTGGGATGCCTTCACGCCGCGCTTCACGGTCAAGTTCGAGCCGACCGAACAGATCAACATGTATGCGACCTATGCCAAGGGCTTCAAATCGGGCGGCTTCGTCGACAATGCCTATCGCGACCCGACCATCCCGCTGGAGCCGGAAAATGCCGAAAATTATGAAATCGGCGCAAAGTCGCGTCTTTTCAATAATAAGCTGGATCTAAACGTCGCGCTGTTCCACCAGACGACCAAGAATCTCCAGAATTTCTCTGGCGCGGGCGGTATTGCCCATACCTATAATGGCACGCTCAAGATGAAGGGCATGGAGGTCGAATCCGTCATTCGCCCGGTCGAAGACCTGCGTCTGACCGCCAATTATACGCATCTGGTGGGCAAATATACCGACCTGCGCGATCCGCTGGTGAACCTCGATTATTCGGGTAATCCGGCCAAGTTCGCGCCGCGTGACAGCTTCACCGTCGGCGCGGCCTATACCGGGCGGTTGAGCAATGGCGCGACGTTGACGCCGCAGGCGGATTTCAACTTCTCCACCCGTATTTCGACCGACGACGCCAATACGCTGCGGCTATATGACAATCTGCATCGCGACACGCGGGGGCGGACACTCAATGCCCGCCTGAATTATGAAACAGCCGATGGCCGTTTCCAGATCGGCCTGTGGGGCAAGAACCTGACCAACAATTATCAGATCGTGAATGCGGACGACATCACCGCCTTCCTGGCCGTACCGGGCAATGGCACGACTTATTGGAAGATCTTTACCAACACGCCGCGGACCTATGGCCTGACGCTGTCGATCCGCCGCTGACGAACGGCATGGGCGGGGAGGGTGCGGCCTTCCCCGCCATTTCATTGCAGGACGATATCATGAGCGATCATTTCACGCTGCCTGCCAATGGCAGCTTTTCCTTTGCAGGCCGCACCGCGCTGGTGACCGGCGGCGGCCGTGGTGTGGGCGAGGCGGTGGCGCGCGAAATCCATGCCGGGGGCGGTCGCGTGGCCGTCAGCGATGTGGACAGCGCTGTGGCGCAGGCGGTCGCGGCCTCGCTCGATCCGTCGGGCGAGACGGCGATCGCTTTGACGCTGGACGTGCGGGAGAAGGCGCATTTCCTCGCTGCGCGGGATCAGATGGCGGGCCTGTGGGGCAAGGTCGACATCGTGGTGAACAATGCCGGCTTCGCCAAGCGCACGCCGACGCAGGACATCAGCCCCGAAGAGTTCGACGCGATCGTGCAGATCAACATGCGCAGCGTATTCCTGAGCTGCCAGATATTTTCCGACCATATGCGCGAGAATGGCTATGGCCGGATCGTCAATATCACGTCGCTCGCCGGGCAGAATGGCGGGACGGTGGCCTCCCCCCATTATGCCGCGTCCAAGGCCGGGGCGATCATGCTGACCAAATATTTCGCCCGCTATCTGGCCGGGACCGGCGTGACCGTGAACGCCATCGCGCCGGGACCGATCGACACGGCCAAGGCGCGACTGTCGGCGGAACAGATCGCACAGGTCGAGTGCGAGGTGCCGGTCGGCCGCTTCATGGAGGTGGGCGAGATTGCGGCGGCGACCGCACTGCTGGCTTCGGATCGCGGTGGGTTCTTCGTGGGCGCCACGCTGGACATGAATGGGGGGCTATATTTGCGGTGATCCCGCTTTACCGTCTTTGTTTCCCGCTTTTCTTATGGCGTTATGGGATTGCGATTGGCGGATCTGCGCGGGCTATCCATAATCACCACCAACAATAGGGTAGCGCCGGAGCCGTGAACGGCCCCGCCGCATAATGGAGAGCAGCATGTTCATTTACAACGCATGGTATGTGGCCGCTTTCGCCGCCGATATCGAAGCCGGCAAGACGCTTGGGCGCAAATATCTGAACAAGGCGGTCGTGCTGTTCCGCACCGAAAGCGGCGAGATCGCCGCGCTGGAGGACCGGTGCAGCCATCGGGCGATGCCGCTCTCTTCGGGCCATGTCGATGGCGACGTCATCCGCTGCTGCTATCATGGCGTGGAATTTGACGGCAAAGGCACCTGCACCCGCATCCCCAACCAGGCGCGTATTCCTGCCGCCGCCAATGTCCGCCATTATCCGGTGGTGGAAAAGGATCATCTGATCTGGATCTGGATGGGCGAACCGGCGCTGGCCGATCCGTCGATCATCGTCGACAGCCCGGAACATGATGATCCGGCCTGGACGTGGCGGCCCTATAATTTCCCGGTGAAGGCCAATTGGCAGCTGATCATCGACAATATCATGGACCTGACCCATGTGCCTTATATCCATGCGCGCACGATCGGCGGGAACCCGGAGCAGCATTATAATGCCGATACCAAGGTCGAGTTCGACGGTCGCAAGGTGACGTTGCTGCGCAAGATGCCCAATTCGATCCCGCCCAAATCCTATATCGATGCTGGTGGGTTCAAAGGCCGGGTCGATCGCTGGCAGGAAGTGCGGTTCGAGCCGGGCATCGGCATGACGTGCCGCGTCAACGCGGGGGGCTGTGATGCTGGCACCGGTGCCTATGAAGGCAAACGCGACAATGGCTTCATGCTGGCCAACAACCATTTCATCACGCCGGAAACGGAAACGACCAGCCATTATCTGTGGACTATCTGCACCACCGCGCCAAAGGAAAGCGGTGTGCCGGACGTGCTGTTCGACCAGTTTTTCGATACCATCACCGAGGATGAGGTGACGCTGGAAGCGCAGCAGCGCCGGATCGACGACGAACCGGAACGGGCATTTGTGGGTATCGCCAGCGATGGCGCGGTCAACCAGGCGCGGCGGCTGCTCAGCGCGATGCAGGAAGCGGAGGATCGCGGCAAGGTCGCTGCCTGAACCACCAAGCCTTGCGTATATAAGTAACATAGCGGCTTGCCCTGTCCGGTGCGCCATGCTGTAGCGCCATCATGAAGATGCGCGAACTGGAGGATCGGACAGGGGTTCATCGGGAGACAATCCGCGTCTATCTGCGCGAAGGATTGATCCCGGAGCCAGAGCGGCCGCGCAAGACGGTTGCCGATTATGGGGAGGAGCATATCCAGGCGATCCTGTCTGTGCGTCGGCTCCAGCGTGAGAACCGGCTGACACTGGCACAGATTAAGGCGATCATCGGCGGCGAGGGCACCGAAGGCCGGGTCGAGGCCAGCGCGTTCGACCAGCTGGAGCAACTGGTCGCGCATCGCGTCGGCGTGGACGGGCCGCCGGTGACGATCGCGTCGCTGCTGGAACGCCATCCGCATGCGGCGGAGGATGCCCGCACGCTGGCGAAGATCGGCATATTGGATATCATCGAAACGGATCAGGGCGAGGCGCTGAGCATCACCTGCGCGCAGCTGGTGCGTATCTGGGGCGACATGCGCAAGGCCGGGTTCGATCAGCGGCTTGATTATACGCCCGACATTCTGGGTTTCTACACAGAGGCAGCGGATTTCGTCGGACGCTGGGAAGCGTCGACCTTCATGGAGCGGGTCGACGGGCATATCGATGTGGCTGAGGCAGCCACCATGGTCGAACATGCGCTTCCGCTCATGCTCGATTTCTTCGGCCTGATGCGGCAGCGCGCTTTCTTCCGCCATGTCGAGGCGATCCGCGCCGGCAAGGAAACGGATCGCCCGGCGGGCAAGGTCACGCCATCGTCAGTACAGCCTTGACGCAGCGGCCATCATGCTGGTCCTCGATCGCTTGGTTGATGTCTTCCAGCCTGTAGGTCGTTATCAGCTTCTCGAATGGGAACAGCCCTTTGGCATTCAGCGCGATCAGTTCGGGCAGGAACGTCTGCGGGTCGGCATTGCCTTCGGTCACGCCGCAGATCGAGATGCCAAGCGACAGGAGGGTCAGGATGTTGAGGCTGATCGCCGCATCCAGCGCCTTGGGCACACCGACGATGGCAAGACGCCCCAGAGGGGCAAGAGAGGCCACGCCGGCGTCGATCGCCGGGACCGCGCCCGACGTGTCCAGCACGCAATCGACGCCTTGGGGCAACAGCTTGCGCAACTGTTCGGCGGTGTCGCTCGCGGTCACGTCGATGACATGGGTCGCGCCCAAGTCGAGCGCCATGGCGCGGCGTGTTGCCAAAGGATCCGCGACGATGATCTGCCCAGCGCCCGAAGCCTTCGCCGCCATGACGGCGCTCAGACCGACGGGGCCGCCGCCAGTGATCAGGATGGTCTCGCCAGCCTGAAGTTTGAGCGCCTTCATCACCGCGCCTGCCCCGGTCATGATACCGCAGCCCAGCGGGCCGAGCAGTTCGAGCGGTGCTTCGGCCGGTACCTTCA
>TARA_R110000868_G_scaffold407972_1_pt1 | contig 13493 bp, 16 predicted proteins | sample TARA_R110000868 | Tara Oceans TARA_R110000868 (sample SAMEA4397489) | marine metagenome | biome: Polar Biome; feature: [SRF] surface water layer (ENVO:00010504); material: water (ENVO:00002006), including particulate matter (ENVO:01000060) such as... | depth 5 m | reverse complement strand
TCCTGAAGAAATTGAACATATCAAAAAAATACTTGGATTAATTTAAAACTAAATGTTATGCCAGGATTCATTGCAAATCTAATCACTAAAGTAGCTGGAGATAAAGCTGCTGATATTGTAACTTCTGTAGGTAATGTAGCTGACAAGTTCATTACTACCGGTCAGGAAAAAGAAGAGTTCAAAGCTGAAGTTCAAAAAGAGATCAATAGACATCTTGAGGTTATTTCTAATGAACAGACTAAAGAGCTAGAAATCTATATGGCAGATATGGCTAGTGCTCGTGATATGAATACACATATCCAAGAAAGCGATAAAGCAAGTTGGTTAAGTAAGAATATAGCTTATATTATTGATTGTGTTATTATTGGATCATTCATCCTAATGCTTATTATAGTTGCAATGAAAGTTGTTCCTGAAAGCAATAAAGAGCTTTTTTATACAGGCTTTGGATTACTTGGTACTCTTGCTGTAACTACTATTAATTTTCATCGTGGTACATCTAAGGGAAGTGAAAATAAGCAAGCGTTTATTAATAAAATGATGACTAAATAACGCTTTCTTGAAAAAAAAAGCACCAGAGATTTCTCTCTGATGCTTCCACTAACCAACAAACCAAACTTTTATAAACTCATTAAGAAACTTTTCATTTCTTGATACTTTTCTGGATTTTTAGATATTTCCTTCATCTTTTCTTCCAGAATCTTATCACCATTCTTCACTGCATTTTTTGCCTTTTTAGCTAAATCCTTTCTGAACTTGATCTTATATTCAGGAACAGTGATGTATTTATTGCTATCCCTGTCGTGAATATAAGAATGTTCTCCAAAATATCCATCAGGAACAAATCTGTAAGATTCATCAGAAGGCCTTACGTGCTCTCTAATGTACTCATTAATATTCTCAATATCATACAGCTCACAGTACTTTGACGAAAGTGCAATTTGACTGTACATTTCTTTTGCTCTATCATAAGCAGTTTGCCAATCAGTGATGTAAGTAATAGACTTAACTGTTGTCTTTGCTCTTGTTGTTTTATACGTCCTGATTATGTATGTATCACTAAAACCTTTTCCTCTTTGAGGAACAGAAGAATTTCTAAAAAGAACAATCTTAATAAACTTAAAATCATTGTCTTTAGAATCAGGTTTTATATTTCTATTGTGATAAGCCAATAAAGGAAATCCAGCTTCATACGTTTCATTACTTGGAAGTGGAGGATTTACAGAGTTAGATATTTGTTCTCTAATTGCAATAAAAGATTGTAGATCAAGTTCTGCTTGATCTGTTTGTCTGTAATATTCTTTGTGTAGTTGTTCGCAAGTTTTAAGAGCTAAATAAGAAGGCTCTCCAATAGCAAGTGGAATATACTCTGTATGATTATCTCTATCTAAAAAACCTGGACTACACCCATTTGTAAGAGAAAGTGCATTCAGTTTTTGTATTTTTGATGGAGAAATATTTGCCCATGCTTGTTGGAAAGTTCTTAAGTCACGAAAGTTAACTTTATCAATTATTCCATGTCTTCCAGGAGCATATACATTAAGAATTTCATCATTAGTGTTATTGTCTGAAATATCATAAGCATGGTTTTTTTCAAATTGATCAGAGGTAATGCTAGGAGCTATTCGATTTAACCCAATATTAGTAGGATATGAAAATTCCTCTCTTGTTAAATAGCAAGACTTTTTCTCTGTAAATACTCTTTCTGCAGTTACTGCAATTTTAGAAACTGAAATTATTTCTGCAGCAAATTCGTTTATTATTTCTTGTACGGTATTCATTGGTTATCGGTTTTTGTGGTTATTAGTTCTGTTTGTTGGTAGTATTCTTTGCATTGAAGACAATTTGGATCTCCACATGATTTACCGGACTTTGTAATATCACAGTTCATCTGAAGTGAGAAGTAATTATCTTCAATAAATTTTCTCTTTTGCTCCCACTCTTCATATTCTTTGTCGAGATTACGGAGCATTTCTTCTCTTGTCATGTAACAAGGAAACTCTGGATCGCTGAGAGCTCTTTCTTGCTGCTCTTCGATCCATCTTTTTACTAATGAAGCCATAGTTAATTGTCTTTTTTAACTGTCTTGTGTCTACTTAGATTTTCTATTTTCTCAACATGGTTGTAACTCTTTTTTACAATAGGAGAAAGATAAACTTCAAGATCAGAACCTATGTATTTAATCAAATCTTTCATATGTGGATCTGATTCAGATAGATTCTCGATTTTGTTTTTACCGTGAATAACAGAGGCGTGGTCTCTACCATACTTTTCTCCTATGTCGTCAACTGACATGTGTTTTAAGTACATATAAGAGAAGTAGAATATAATATGTCTTAGATCTGCATATTTCCTTTTATGTGTTCTCGATCTAAGAGCATCCCTTGTCTGCTCATCATTTGAATTATGATGATCCAAAACAATTCCTTGTATTATCTCAAATGTCATGCCTCTGTTCATAGGACTTAATCCTGGGATACAATAAGGACTTACTTCTACTTTTAATTTCATATGATTTCTATTTTTTGCTTGTTAGTGAAACTTGCACAAGTAGAATTTACAGGGCATGTCTGGCATCTCTTGTATTCTGGAATCTCAATCCATCCGTTTTCATCGAAGTACCTGATCTTCTCTACTGACTTACGAATACTTTCATGTAACTGAGCTATCTCCATGCTTCCAACCTTCTTTTTGAAGATCTTCATGTTCATACTTGGAGAGTAATCATATACCATATAAAAGAACGGCAGATCTTCATTAAAAGCCATCTTGTAGAGCATTGTGTACATGAAGGCTTGTGTATGGTCCATATTGAATGGAAAAGCCCAGGAGAAGTCCCCAAATGTGTTAAATACATTACCTGTGAGCTTAAGATCTACAATGGCTTTTGGATGAAATGTAGTCTCGTTTTCTCTGAATGTAGAAACAAAGTCTAGGGTTCCAAAGATTGTTATCTCATCACTGTAAGGAACTTCAATCAATTGCTGACGCTCGTAGATCATGATCTCATGCTCTTTCTTCATCTCCTTGAATTTAGCAGCTTGCTTGATAACCCTTTCGTAGTCAGCAGATACATTTCCATTCTTAAGAAGGGGAATAGTAGATCTCTCACTTTCTGGAAGGTCAAGAGCTAGTGTTTCGAATACTATTCCTTTACGCATAGCATCAGTAGGAATAGACTCGCACGGACTATCTGAGAAATTGCATTGTCTGACTTGTGAGGGGCAAAAGCTAGGCTCTGCCATATTGAAATTACTAAGGGCCTTGATAATGGTCTGATTAAGCCTTAACTTAAACTTTCCATTATCAAAGACTCCTGTATCCGGTTTGTCTGTTTCCATTTATGCTATCTTTTTAAGTTTAACTCTTGCGTTGGATTTTACTATTTCACTGAAGTTTTTATTTAGAAAATGATCTGAATTTGGATCTTGATTTAATTCATGCATTATTTCACATATATCTGCAAGATCCTTGCAAAGCAAAAACCTTTCATCTTTTGTGTAATCTACAAGATCATTAAGAACACCGGCTACATTTATGTATTTAAGACCAGTTTCTTCAGACATCTTCATTGCTCTGGTTATCCCAGTTTTGTCGTTATCGTAAAATATATAGATGTTATCAAAATCATATCCTTCCATGACTAGATCAGCAATCATCTTATTAGAAATAATATTGCCTTCAGATCCAATTGAACATCCATACGTCATAGACATGTAGTTATGTGCACATATTGCATCTTTTTGTCCTGCACATATAAATATTAAATGATCTTTTTTGTATGTTGCTGAAAGTAAAACATCTTTACCAAAATAGTCATCTTTAGCAATAGAACCAAAGTGTTTAAGCTGATTTTCTCTAGCAAATGGACGATAGAATCTTACAGATTTTCGATCTTGATAAGACTTGTACATAATGATAGGGTTATTATACTCATGCTCTATTCTAACTCGATTTCCTTTGTTAGATGTAAACTCTACATATTTAACTACCCTAGCATTATATACAACACAACTTACTCTGCTATTAATACCATATTTCTTCCAGAAGTAATCGCTTCTTACATAATATGACTCTTGAGTATTAAACTCAAACACTTCGTATTTATACTCTTTAAGCTCTCTGGGTTCTTCGTGCATAATCTTTTCTACATCACATACATGCATATTGATTCCTAGTTTGTTTGCGTGTGTTCTAATCATATTAGATCTGTTTTTATATTTTGTTGCTCCTGAATCTCCTTCTAATGAAGAAATATCAAAATCAACACCTATCATGACTAACACATCAACAAACTTTATATTGTACTTGAGGGCTATGAAATCAAAGCAATCCCCCTTGTCGTTAGAGCCAAAGTCATTAAACCAGAGCTTTCCTTTATCATCTTTATAGATGTTAAACGAAGGGTTCTTTTCGCTCCTAAATGGAGAACGAAAAGCAACCCCTAGCTTAAAATCATATCCAAGATAATACCGGAAGATCTGGGCATCTGACAAGTGCCTAAGTATCATTTCCTTGGTAAATCTCATTTTGTTTGAATTATTTTACATCAATTATAGGATTACCATATTCGTCAATGGTATATTTAGTGAAATTGCCATCTTCAAAGTGAACGGCTCTTCCCTTTTTTATCATCTCCACTACTGCTTCTCCTGAACATGTAGAAGATATTGTAAATAGATAGGCACAATCAGAATAATTATTAATGTAATCATCTCCATCACTAAGAATGATGCTTGGAATCTTATTTGAATCTATGTGAGTTACTACATTATCAATACATGTTCCTCCTCCAGCCTTAAGTTGTTTTATTATATCTGTTACTGGTTTAGAGTCAACTTCACTTTCAAATTTATATACATAATTCAAAATGTTCATTTTGTTCATTTTGTATGCAAGTATCTTTGCAAGTGTTATCCTTTTGATTTCACTTACCTCTTGACCTTTGGTCTTTTTATTCATAGCCACATTAGACGACATTGATCCAGAGCAATCAACATATAGATTATACTTCATGCTGAATTTGTGTGCAGTAACGGCAATGTCATCAATTAAGCTTAGATCAATCAACAAATGCATATCTCTAAGATCATCAACATCATCAGCATCTAAGAAGGATTCTTCTGTAGTATGCTTATGTCCTCTGAACGAAGAATTGAAGTTTTTAATAGACGTTCTTACAAACTTCTCTATATCTTCTTTTCTTAATTTGACATTGTTAATTTCTTTGATAATGTTATTCACATCATTCATTTCTTCATCTGTTGCTTTAGAAGGATCAATTCCAAGCATATTCATTGCAGAGGTTTTGTCTTTTATTTCATCCTTTGCTTTGTCAAAAGCTTGTTGTGAATCTTGATTCAATATATCCTTCATTTGCTGATTCATGTTTCCTGATCCAGATCCTGATTTACCTTGCGATTCACTATCTTCTGGATCTCCTTCTCCGTCTCCACCTCCTGAACCACCACCGCAATCATTTTTGAAGTCTTGTGCATTGTAATTTGGATCAGCTTCAAGCTTTGAGCTAACGTAGCTGTAAATACTCTTACAAACACTTTGAGTAAGATTATTTGATATTACATTGCTATTTATCGTGCTGTTCTGAGTTATTGTCTTCATAATATAATTGTCTGTATTAGACAAGATATTAAACCACCAATTGTTCTTTTCTTTGATGTCGAAATCAATATTTTCTTTATTAAAATTCTTGTAGTAGTCTTTCCCGAACATTTCAATGTCATCTTTTGAGATAATTTTATTGTATTCACAAAATATATAATATAAAGCATACAGACACGAATCTATAGTATGTAGCTTCACTTTATCTTTATTCTTAGAGATTTGTGCTTTTTTAGCATCATTAAGATCTCTAATAATAGAATTCATAATTCCATTATAAAATTGCTTTGCAATTTTTGGGTCAGATGAATTAAGTAATTGACCTTTTATAATAATGTTATCTAAATATTTGTGCTCAGATAGAAATGAACTATCTGAATTTGAAAGGGCATTAGTAATATCATTATAATTTGTAATTCCTAATTGATTAAGAAATTCATTAAGATTTGACGCTTGATTTTCTGAATATATATTCCATACATAGGAATTATTAATATTCTTATTTTTCAAGTAATTAGTAGCAAATTTAGTTAGGATATTATATATATTACTTAAACTTAAATCTTCAAAATTAAAACTGGAATTAATGCTATTGTATATATCGTTAGAAGCGTTTACAGAAGACTCTGCATACCAAGAAAGACCTTGTTTTATTACGGTTTCTACATTTTTCTGATTTGAATATAGATTACCATAGTATCCTTCTCTGTTACTGGTATAGTTTGTATATCCGTATCCTTCTGATAAGTAACTAGAATACTTCTTAGGCAAAAAGCTATATTCTTCATCTTTTGCGTTTTCTTCATTTTCAAAAAGACTCCAGTATTTATTTTTGTTTGACATATTTGTTGGTTTTAGATTTAGGTTAATAGATTGCTAATTAAGAAGGCAAGAGCAGAGATAAATTAATACCCCTGCTCTTGCATCTTTTAATTAGAATGGATTTGATTCCGTGTCAGATGCAATAGTAGGATTTTTTGGTTTCTGAGGAGCCGATTCTTCGATTTTCTCAATTCCCATAAGAATTCTTGCTGCTTTATTCTTCATTACTTCGGCCTTAAGCATTTGCTTGATTTCATCAATGTCTTCTGCACAAGACTTATCATTCATAATGCTCTTGATAGACTTATCCATGTCCTTCATGAACAATGCAAGCTGATCCATATCAGACATACCTGAGATCTGTCCAATCTTAGTTTTGATTGCACTTACTCTCTTGTCTTCAATTACGCCAATCACTCCTTGAACGTGAACTGGGGCTACTAATTCGCATGCTTTTGCAATTGCTTGTGCATCACCAATTTCCCAGATCAACTTAATTGATTTTACAAGGTTTGGAAGCTGATAAATTGTTCTGTCTGATACATCGGCATGAATGTATGCTACAAACTTATGCATCTTAGACATATTAAGAGCACACTTCTGAACTTCTTCATAATTTGGAATGTTAAGTTCAAACTCAACTGGAGATCCATTCCATGAATCAAACATAGTTTCAACACTAACACGCTCTACCTTGAACTTAATCAAGAAGCGATCCCAGAATGGAGCGTCAGCATTATCTTTATTGATTTCGTTACAAGACCCCGCAAACAATTTCCATTTGCAATCACGTACTTCATGGCCAAGAAACAAAGCTTTCTCACGCATAACAGAGAGTAGTGTGTTACGAACACCTGATGAGCCTTTATCAACTTCGTTAATTAAAACATATTCTGCATCTGCAATAGGAGCGTCAACGATATATCGCTTGTCCTCAAGAAGAGACTTCATATCAGGACGACCTTTAATCTCACTGTTCTTAGTGCCCTCATCAAGCTCTAAAATAAATGTATTTAGCTTGATCATATTCTTGTCTCCATTATACATTGCTTCTGCATAATCCATAAGAACGGCTGTCTTAGCTACTCCTGGAACACCTACAAACAAAATAGGAAGTCTAGTTACTTCTCCTAATGCAATAATTTTAAACATTTCTTCTTTGCCGTAAAGGGATGTCTTGATAACTCTTTTCATAAAATTGGTTTTTGTTGTTTATAAAATGGTTGGTTTGGTTGGTATTGATTGTGGTCTTATTTGCTTAGACAATAAACCCCTATTGATGTTATCGCAAGGGGCCTATATGTCTACAAAAAACTAATTAAACTAATGATGATTAAGCAAACGGGTCGTCATTATTCTCGGATAAATCTGTAAATGAAGATAGGCTTGCACGAGGATCAGCTTGAGACTGCTCGGCTTTTTCTTCTTTTTCTTCATCTACATCACGCACTATTGTACCAAGATCTTTAAGCTGAACAACCCGATCCATGTCTTTCGCAGAAAGCTCTTTTACTGCTTTCTTAATGTCCATAGCAAATGACTTGTCAGTAATAGATCCTACATACCAAAGTCGCACATAACGTACAATCATCACTTCGCCAGTCTCTTTTGCTGTATAAAGTGATTTCTGATGTTGAATCGCACCTTGGAATTGTTTTCCTTCGAACTGCTTGAGCTGTCTTACTAGATCTTCAGAGCTGTTACATGGCTGAATAAGATAGCCAAAAGCACGCTCAAACCAGTCAATAAGCTTACTACGATCAATTTCAGAATACTCTCCAGAGAGCTTTAGGCTTTCTTTAGATGTTCTGTGTCCATCGTCTTTCTTGTATTCCAAAACAAGCTTCGGAATGCCTTTTGCATCAATTACAGTGGTAATGCCTACTACTGTTAATGAGTTTACTCCAGAAGGGATCTTTGGTCGATTATCCCCAGATTTTGATTTGTTTTCTTCAGACATCTTCTTGATGTCATTTCCGTCAAATAGCATAGTTGAATTTTTAGATTTATTAGATTGATTAGAGATTACATTTTCTGCTTGCTGGAAGTTAAGATTATTTTCTTCTTTAATATTAAAGTCAGCAATGGGAATATCGTGTAATGGAACTGTGCCATTACCTTTGTACCTAATAGGATAAGTATGACAAATAGAAGCCTTCATGAGATACGTGAATGGAAATGTTCTTCTTCCATCTTTGGTAGTGTATAACACATGGACCTCTACTATGTCATCTGGATTACATTGAGATAGATTGACACCTACGCTTTTTGTTTTCCATATAGGCTCTTGAATATCTATTCTGAATGTCTTAGCCATTAGATTGTTTCGATTTTAATTTCTGTTTCTTCTGAGTCGTATTTACGTGCCATTTCTAAAATTACTTGCATGTCATTGTCAATCTCTAGTGGAAACATTCCCGGAGGCGACTTAGCTGGAACGATTCCATTAGTCTGAGTCCTAAAAGAGTATTTAACATTGTTTTCGTCAACAACAGTTACATTAGCCCAAAGGACAACATCAAACTCTTTCTCTACAATACCTTCCCACTGCTTACCTTTTACTTTAAGACGTTTTTGTGGAGATCCATTGTCTCCTTCAATAGTCTCATCATGTCCAGTAAGGATAATATCTATGCCGTTGTCATTGTATTCTTTCAAGATCTTGAAGAACTCATAAAGTTTTTCTGAATACTTTTTCCAGATGTCAAATCCAGAATAGATAATACCCATCTCATGATCAATGATATCTACAACTGCAGATAAACTGTCAATAGCAAGCACCTTAAGTGTTTTGCTTGTTTTGTATTTATGCATCGTGTCAAATAACTCTTTTAGAGTCTTTGGTCTGAATTGCACCAATGAGTTAGCTCCTCTAAATGGAAGGGCTTTACGCTCTACATTGATGATTATAGCCTCTGATCTATTGAGGTTTCTGAAACTTGATGACTTGCCTCTTCCAGAGGGGCCTTCAATAAGATATGCTCTTGCCATTTTAATTAAGGTTTAGTCCGTTTAGTAAATCTTTAATGTCTTTATCAATATCTGGGTTAGCAAGAATATCTTTCTCCAATTCAAAGATTTCATTTGGAGTAAGCTTTTTCACTTTAAAGAAATCTGCTATAGAGACACCTTCTTTCTTAGCTATCTCATTTAACTTGCTTGTAATATTCACGTAGAAATCAGCATGCTCGTTAATTTGACCAGCCATCTCTCTTGTTAGTGACAATCTATGAACAATCATCAATGCTTTTATGATATTTAAAGCAAAAAAGTTCTCTTTATTATCACTTTTTTCCTTGTCATTAGAGTAATTACTATTTACTATTCTATTGTATTTAATATAAAGATTCCAGAGCGATTCTGACATTCTATTCTTCAGTGTGTTTTCTGAATGTACTGTATCCAAAATTTCCACTAAGTCATTTCCTCCGAATTTCTTATTAGCATCATCAATGATAGCTTTCATTGCAGCAGACAATTCATCTGAAGTTAAAGAACCTTTCATTGCCAATGAGTTAAGTTCTTCAACTCTTTTTTCGATGTAACTCTTCTTTTCTTCAGATAAAGGATTTTCATCTAACTCTCTTGTTAAGCAAGAATAGCTATGAATTGAATTTTCATCATTGTTTTTGAATGCTTCTATTAATCCGTCTATATTAACGGTTCCGATATTGAATAAAGATAAATCTTGAGGATCTACGAATCCTTTTTCAAAGGACTTCATATCCACTCCCATATCTATTACCTTACCTAACATCTCGTGTATTCCATTTGGAGAGTCTTTATCTTCTGTCATACTGTCTATTGCAGTAGTTAGTACAAGTCCAAAGATCTTTTCTTGTATCGTACCTTTTTCTGCAATAACATGCAATATGTCATAGATTTTACCCTCTATGAAATCTGAATTATTACTTTGTTTTTGTGCCATTGTTTTTCTTTTGGGATTCTTTGTTTTCGTTCATCTTCTTTAGATATCTAGCGAAGTACTTTTTATTGAAGTAGATATGTGCAAAGTGAGGTATTCGGATATCATTTCCAGCCTCAATATTTTTAGCAAGGTTCTTAAATGCATGCATTAAAAGCAGCTTTGCCCCTGACTTAGTTATTCCATGCTTTAAAGCAAGGATTCTTGAATAATATTCAACATTTCTTTTAGGCATAACAATCTATTTATGGATTATTACTTATGCCTGGCTGAATGCTTCTTTCTTCAAACCAGCAATATTTGATGTTGTGAGTGGAATGGATAATACCAGTCTCGCCATCTCTGTTTGCTGCTACATCTATCAAAAACAATCCATTAATCTTAGCCAATGAGTTATTTCTTGAGGCTAGTTCAACTAAATCTGGATAATTATCTGGTCTATGTAACAGTACTACTTGATTAGCAAAGTCTGATATCCTGCTACTTCCTCTGATGTGAGTAAGCTTTGGCTCGTATCCTGACTCTTTATTCCACTTAGATTCACTTTCTTTAGTTAAATGGTGCAATAGAAAGATTGTGCCCTTGGTTTTATCTCTTAGGCTCTTAATAATCCTTGCTACATCATCTTCGAAAGCTGTCTGTTCATTGATGTGAGGTTTAATCAATCCAAGGTTATCTATCACACAGATACAATGCTTGTCTTGATTTTGTTCACAAAAACGCTCAAACTTGCTGGATATTTGAAACATGTCGCACGGCTCGTCAATAAACTCTATTGGGTATTTCTCAAAATAGTTCACAGCAGCCTCTATTTGTGATAATTGAGACTCTGAGAGTGTTGATCCCTTAGACATCATTTGACGGTCTGTAAGCTGTACTTTACGGCTAATAAAGCACCGTATCATCTCATCAGACGGCATCTCGAATGAATACCATTGAATAGCAATTCCTTTATTGGAGTTTATCACTCTATCTATTAGATCTACCATCCATCTTGACTTACCTATCTTCTTTTGTGCAGCCACAAGGATATACCTTGATTGTGAGATAGCAATAAGTCTATCTAGCTCTTTCTGCCCGGTTATTAACATGGGCCTGATCTTTCCTTCATGTATGTCCTTGATGACATTGACAGCACTCCTATAAGCTTCATTAAACTTAATAGTCTTTGTATTGATGCTATCTACTTCAGCAAGAATGTCATGTGTTTTAATTGAAAGATCTGAGCTGGATTTGGTAATATTTGAGATAGTCCACTGGGCGTTTTCTAACAGAACTCTCTTCTTGTACTGTTCCTGCAGGTGAAACAAATGGTATTGCCATTCATTTTCATCTGGATGACGAAATTGCACTATTTCTTCAAATTCAGGAATAAAGAAGTCATTCTGAGTTTGTTTGAGAACGTCATGAACTGTAGACGTACATATGTTTCCTCCATCTTTGTAGATGGCAATGTATATTTTCCAAAACAATTGATATGTCTTCTCGGAGAAGGTTTTCGACGTATGGATTCTTTCCATACAGAATAAGAACTTCTCTTTGTCGAGAAAGCATTGCCTGATCAGATTTTTCTGATAGTCGATTATGTTTGACATAAATTGTTTTAGTATTTATCTAAAAAAGATTTACCGCCAAAAGAAGGGTTAAAGTTTGTATTGAAGTCTCTATCAACAATAAACTTTTCCATAGACTTCATGTACTTAGTACTGCGTGATTCTGACTCACACATGAGTATGTACTCTTTCCATTTGTCTAGTACTAAATCTACTGTTAATGTTGATCCGTCAAACAACTTATACGTTGTTACCGAGTATTTAAGCACAGTGAATGTGCTTTCCGGGTTTCCTTTTGGGAATAAATTGAAATGTTCTAAAAATCTTTCTTTCAGAGGGTCTCTCGAAGGAGAAGATGATTGTTCTGAGCCATTGTTAGTGTCTGTCATTCTGTTGATCTTAAAATCGTGAAGACTACAATTATACGCTATTACTTGATGTTTGTCAAGGCGTAGAACAAATATAATTAGCTGTTATACAGTACGATACGTAAGTATCTGATTATGAATCTGAATAATACATAGTAGTTTTTTTATTTAAATTTAGTGGATAAATACTCTACTAGATACTTGGCAAATTGAGTAAACATCTCTTGGCCATTCCATATAAAGTATTCTTTTTCGAAGTTTTTTTCATATTCAGCCTTGAGATCTAAGAAATCTTTTTTATTGAATTCTCCGGCGATTGTTAATTCTGTTTTTTTTTGCATTATTTCTTTAAGTGTTTATTGTTTTATATTAATCTTTTTTTAGTTAAAATATATATCTTATTGTATTCCATGAAATAATATCATTATGTAATTTAGTCCAATCTCTTATATACTGAGTTTTAAGTATATGTTTATATCTTATATTATCACCACCATATTGTGATATTTTAGATTCTTGAATATTTGGATTCCACAATAAATCTTCACCTGTTAAATTGTTAATTAAATTGTAATTATGTTTATTCTTATTGTGAGTTAAAAATATAACTTCACATTTAACTGTGTTTTTATAGTCTACATAATTATCAACCATTTGAAATAAATATTCATAATCTTTAATCCAGCCATCATAAACTATAACGGGACTAAAATTAATATGAACATCATATCCTGAATTTATAAATGCATCAATAGCTTTGATTCTATCAATTATTTTAGATGTATTAGGTTCTAACTTGTCAGATATATTCTGTGGCATTAAACTAAATCTTATTCTAATTTTGCCTTGTGGATCATAGTTTATTAGATTTACATTAACATATTTAGTAGCAAATGAACCCATAGCTATAGGGTGTTGTTTAAAAAAATCAAATATCTTTTTCCATTCATGGTATTTAGCATGCAATGCAAAATCTTCATTACAAGATATATCATATGTAACAAAATTATCATGAGTTTGATTAGGTTTATTTACATCAGAAAACATACAATGGTTATTGATTTCTGTTAATATATCTATAGTATTCTTTGCAATATCTAAACCTTTAGACTTATGTCTTTTCATGTAACAATATGAGCAATTGTATAAGCAACCATAACCAAAGCTTGGACTAATAAAATCAGTTGATCTACCACTAGGTCT
>TARA_R110000868_G_scaffold107609_2_pt1 | contig 13493 bp, 11 predicted proteins | sample TARA_R110000868 | Tara Oceans TARA_R110000868 (sample SAMEA4397489) | marine metagenome | biome: Polar Biome; feature: [SRF] surface water layer (ENVO:00010504); material: water (ENVO:00002006), including particulate matter (ENVO:01000060) such as... | depth 5 m | reverse complement strand
TACAGCTCGGTGCGCAACTACAACAACGCGCGCTACGACTACATCCTCAACAACCTACGCTTGAAGCAGGCCGCAGGCACCCTCAGCCCAGACGACCTGGCTGCACTGGAGCAGTACCTGAAATCCGATTACAACCCGGACAAAGACTTCCTGCCGCCCGACCTGGCCAAAGCCGCCGAAGCACAACTGCGCGGCAACTCAGACTACTGAGTTTGCTAAACGAAAAAGCCCGCTGAATTCAGCGGGCTTTTTATTGGCTGCGATTAGCGCTGCAGATTACTTATTCAGCAATCGCTCCAGCCCCGCCAGCAAGCGCGTCAGTGCGCCCTGATTAGCCTGCATCACGCCCTGCCCGGCCGCACGCATCGCCTGCGCTGCCTCAGGTTCGCGCCACAACTGCGCCACGCGCTGGACCAAAGCGGCGGCATCTGCCACCTCGCCCAGCGCACCGGCAGCACGCAACTGTGCAGAAATTTCCAGGAAATTGAACAGGTGCGGGCCGCTCAGCACCGGCTTGCCCAAGGCGGCAGGCTCGAGCAGGTTATGCCCGCCATTAGCCACCAAGCTACCGCCGACAAAAGCGATATCGGCCAAGGCATAGAGAAACAACAGCTCGCCCATGGTGTCGCCAAGCAGCACCTGATCAGCAGCGTGCACTGGATCTCCGGTGGATCGCCGACGGGTGCTGAAGCCTTGGCGCTGGCACAACTCAAACACTGTGCTGAAGCGCTCGGGGTGACGCGGCACCAGAATCAGCAATGCATCGGGCTTGTGTTTGAGCAGCTCACGGTGAGCAGCGAGAACGATCTCGTCTTCACCGGCATGCGTGCTTGCTGCTATCCATACCGGGCGCTGCGTAGCCTGCCATTGCTCACGCAAGGCAGCGGCGCGTGTGAGCAAGTCTGGATCAATGGTTAGATCAAACTTGATCGAGCCAGTGACCTCGACGCACTCCGTTCGAGCGCCCAGGCTGCGAAAACGCTCGGCTTCTAGTGCCGTTTGCACGGCAAGCAAGTCCAGTTCAGCGAGCATTGGAGCGGTGAGCTTGGCAAAGCGCGCATAGCCACGCGCCGAGCGCTCGGACAACCGCGCATTGGCCACCGCCACCGGGATACCGCGCAGGGCACACTGATGAATATGGTTAGGCCACAGCTCGGTTTCCATAATCACCGCCAGCTTGGGCTGTACGCGATCAAGAAAACGCGCGGCTGCCCACGGCAGGTCATAGGGCAGGTAGCAGTGCTGCACCCGACCGGCATACTCCGCACCGCCGAACAGCGCTTGAATACGCTCCGAGCCGGTGGGGGTCATGCAGGTCATGGTGACTGGTATGTCCGGGTAGCGCAGCAGCAACTCGCGCACCAGCGGCGCGGCGGCGATGCTCTCGCCAACCGACACGGCATGCAGCCAGATGCCGCCAGCTTTCAGCGGCGGCAAGCCCACAGCAAAGCGCTCGCCAATGCGCTTGGCGTAGGCCGGCGCCCGCCACGCCCGCCAGGCCAGACGCCCAGCAACCAGCGGCAGGCCAAGATGAAACAACAGGGTGTAGAGGCTTCTATTCATGGCGCGCAGCTTATGCACTTTAGGAAAAGGCGTCGAGTCACGCTCAACCAATCGCCTGCAGGTGCTTGGCAAAACACTCAGCCAGCCACAACGCTGCCGGCCCATGTGCTTCATCGCGACGGCAAACCAGCTCCACCACCAGTGGCGGCGGGGTCCAGTCGCTGCTCAGCTCAACCAATTGGCCCTGATACGTCGGGTACTGCACCACATGGCGCGGCAGCCAGGCCCAACCCAGATTACGCATCAACAGCTCAGCCATGGCATAGAAACTGTCAGCCCGCCAAATCGATGGGCTTATTTGCTCACCGCCCGGGTAATGACTGTCTTGGGGCGCCATCAGCAATTGCCGGTGACGCGCCAGTTCGCGCCGGTCTGCATGACCCATACCCGCCAGGGCATGCCCCGCACCGCACACGGTGACCATCTCAATGGTGCCCAAGCGCTGGCGCTCCAGGGCGTCAGGCATGTGCTCATGGTGGAATAAAAGACCGAGATCGGCGCGATGCTCCAGCAACTTGCGTGCAACATCCCCCTGGGCACCGCTGGCCAGCTGCACCTCCAGCAGCGGGAACTGCTGGGCCAGCGCTTCGAGGCTGTCGAGTACCGGCTGATAGGGCATCGCCTCGTCCTGAGCCAGGCGCAACCGCACTTCTTCACCGCGCGCCAGACCCAGCGCACGACCATCCAGGCGCTGACACTGGCGCAGCACCTCGCGCGCTTCCTCCAGCAAAGCAGCCCCCGCATCGGTCAGGCGCGGCTGGCGGCCGCTGCTACGGGCAAATAGCAGCACACCAAGATCATCTTCCAACTGGGCGATCGCGCTGCTCACCGCAGACTGCGCACGCTGCATCTGCCGCCCAACAGCAGAGAACGACTGCCCCTCTGCAACACTGACAAACAAGCGCATTTGCTCAAGGTTCCACTGCATACCCATCTCCAAATCAGATAGGCAATCACTTTATCCCATCAGCCCAACCACTAGAATGGCCGCAGACCCACTTGGAGGCCTGCACATGAGCGGCTATCTCTACCTTGCTGTTGCCATCACCGCCGAAGTCATCGCCACAACCTCAATGAAAGCCCTGGATGGCTTCAGCAAACCCATCCCCTTACTGCTGGTGGTGGTTGGCTATGCCATCTCTTTCTGGATGCTCAGTTTGGTGGTGAAAACCATCCCGGTAGGCGTCGCCTATGCCGTCTGGGCGGGCCTGGGCATCGTCTTGGTGAGCATCGCTGCGGTGTTTCTCTACCAGCAAAAGCTGGATTTGCCAGCCATGCTAGGCATGGGGCTGATCGTTGCCGGGGTGGTGGTGATTCAGCTGTTCTCGCAAAGCGTCGGCCATTGACCCAGACGCAGGCGGGTTATACTGCGCACCTGTTTTTCCGGTGAGACGTATGCATGTCCCAAGCATTAAGCACTGATGTTTTGATCGTTGGCGGCGGTGTTGCAGGCCTTTGGCTCAACGCGCGCCTGCGCCGCCAGGGCTTTGCCACCGTGCTGGTGGAAAACGCCAGTCTCGGCGGCGGACAGAGCGTGAAATCTCAAGGCATCATCCACGGCGGCGCCAAATACGCCCTGCACGGCGCACTCACCGGCGCGTCCGAAGCCATCGCCGATATGCCACGGCGCTGGCGCGAAGCCCTGGCCGGCAACGGCGAACTGGACCTTTCTGGTGTGCGCCTGCTTTCCGATGCCCACTACCTGTGGTCGCCCGGCAGCCTAGCCGGCAATATCACCAGCTTTTTCGCCAGCAAAGCCGTGCGCGGCCGCGTCGATCAGGTCAAGGGCGAGCAACTGCCGCCTGCCCTGCAGCACCCGAATTTCAAGGGTAAGGTCTACCGCCTAGCCGAGCTGGTGCTGGATGTACCGAGCCTGATCGGCCGCCTGAGCGAGCTGGCAGGCGATGGCCTGCTGGCTGCCGAGCGCATCGACCCACTGCAGGAAAATGGCGAGCTGGTCGGTCTGCGCGTCGATGGCCGCGAAATTCGCGCGCAGCGCGTCATCCTCAGCGCCGGCAGCGGCAACGCCGAGTTGCTCAGCAGCCTCGGCCTGAGCCAGCCAGCCCAGCAATTACGGCCGCTGCATATGGTGCTGGTCAAAGGGCCTAGCCTGAAACCGCTGTATGCCCACTGCCTGGGTGGCGGACCGAAGCCCCGCGTGACTATCACCACGCACCCCGCTGCCGACGGCCAGTGGGTCTGGTACCTGGGGGGTGATCTGGCCGAAGCCGATGGTGTCGCACGCGACGAGGCCAGCCAGATCAAAGCGGCGCAGAAAGAACTCAGCGACTTGCTGCCCTGGGTCGACCTGTCTGCCGCCCAGTGGGCCACGCTGCGGGTAGAACGTGCCGAACCGTCACAGTCCGGCCTGGTGCGCCCGGATAACGCCTTCTTACACGAGCAAAATAATCTGTTGGTCGGTTGGCCAACCAAACTGGCCCTGGCGCCGGATTTTGCCGACCGTGTGCTGGCCGCATTTAATCGTGACGGCATTCAGCCAGTGACGCACGCGCCACTGCCCCCGTTGCCGCACCCCACTGTCGCCCCACCCTTTTGGCAGGGGCTGGTCTGATGCATAGCCTGCACAACCTGCACCGTCCGCTGGGCAGCACCGGCCTGCTGGTTTCACCTCTGGGCTTAGGCACGGTCAAACTGGGCCGCGACCAGGGCGTGAAGTACCCCAACGGTTTCACCATTCCCGATGACGCCGCCGCCCGTGAACTGCTGGCACAGGCCCGTGATCTGGGCATCAATCTGATCGACACCGCGCCGGCCTACGGCACCAGCGAAACCCGCCTTGGCCCGCTCCTACGCGGCCAGCGCCAGCAATGGATCATCGTTAGCAAGGTCGGTGAAGAGTTCGACAACGGCCAGTCGCACTTCGACTTCAGCCCGGCGCATACGCGCTTCTCCGTGGAGCGCAGCCTCAAGCGCCTGGATACCGATTTTATCGACCTGGTACTGGTGCACTCAGACGGCAACGATGTGGCTATTTTGCGTGACAGCGGCGTGTACGAAACGCTGGCTGAGCTTAAGCGCGAGGGCAAGATCCGCGGCTTCGGCCTCTCCGGCAAAACGGTTGAGGGCGGTCTACTGGCGCTGGAAACGGGCGATTGCGCCATGGTCACCTACAACCTCAATGAGCAGGCCGAGCAGGCCGTGCTGGACTACGCCGAACTGCACGGCAAAGGCATCCTGATCAAAAAAGCATTAGCCAGCGGCCATGCCTGCCTTGCGGGTGAAGACCCGGTACGCGCTAGCTTCGAGCTGATCTTCGGCCACCCAGCAGCCACCAGTGCGATCATCGGCACCATCAATCCGCAACATCTGGCGCATAACGTCGCTACCGCAGCCGCTGTAATTCAGGATATTGCCTGACCGCGCTCAACCCACTATCTGTGCCAAGCTCTCAGCCCCTACCTACCGCGAGGAGTTGCCATGCCACGCACCCTGATGCGCAAAGATCCCGGCACCTTCAAAACCCTGCAACTACTGGTCGAAGCCAGCCCTGAAAGCCTGAGCTACCAGAGCCTGGGCATGCCGCTGAGCTTTGCGCAGATGCTGGACAAGCGCAAACCCCTCACTGTGACCGACAACCAGCGCTTCACCGTTGAGCTGGCCAACCTGGGGGTTTCCGTGCGCCTGACCCTCAACTGGCAGGGCCGAGAATACTGGGTGCTGGTGCGCCAGCGCCGTGCTGATCGCGGCGATGTGGTGCTCAAACTGATCTCCGGGTACGTGCCGGCTCACGAACTCAATCTGCCGCTGCTGACCGCCATTCAGGAAGTGGCCGAAGAGTGCCTGCTGGAAACCCCCGAAGGCTGGCTGGGCGGGCGCTTTGGCGACACCTGGCTACCAACGCCTTACCAAAAGAGCCTGCACTATCGGGAAAGCACTCACTTCAACCTCAGCGCCTTATCCGGCGCAGCGCGTCCGGTGCAAAGTGGCAGTCTCAAGCTGCTTGAGCGCCCACGCGCCTATGTGCATCTGCCTACCGCTTCGCTACAGCTGGTCTACGACCTTCGTTTGGACTTGCCCAGGGAAACTCGAGAGCTCAGCCTGCTGCATGTCGACGAGCACTTAGAAGATGGCCAACTGATCGCCCGCCTCAACCGAGCCCGCCCCGACCTGTTTCTGATCCCTTTGGATCAGGGCCGCCCGACCGCTGTGCTGCTGACGTTGACGCAAGGCCAGCTGTCGCCCGCCAGCACTCGCGGCCTGTGGTTGGCGGAAAGCTTTGCCACTCAGGACGGCTGGCTGGTGCGCGATGAGCGCATCCGCTGGAAAGACTGGCTAGCCCAACAAAACCCAGCGCCGCAAAAAGCCCCGCCTAAGCAGGGCTAGAACACTCAGTGCCAACCCACGGGGCTGATCAAGCAACGCTACTGGCAGCACTTGGCTGGCGACGGGCTCTAGCCCGTCGCCAGCGCGTATTAACGGCTGCGAATCTTCTCAACGATTGCGGTGGTTGAGCTGTTTTCCACCAGCCCCAGCACCCGCACTTCGCCACCATAGGCTGTGACGATATCGGCGCCAACCACCTGTTCGATGCCGTAATCACCGCCTTTAACCAGCACATCCGGCTTAACCGCGTGCAGCAGGTTTTCCGGGGTGTCTTCGCCGAAGCTCACCACCCAATCCACCGCGCCAAGCCCAGCTAACACAGCCATACGTCGGTCCACCGAATTGATTGGCCGACCCGGGCCCTTCAAGCGGCTGACCGAGGCGTCATCATTGACCGCCAGCACTAATCGATCGCCCTGCGCGCGCGCCTGCTCAAGGTAGGTCACATGACCCGCATGAAGAATGTCAAAACAACCATTGGTGAAGACAATTTTCTCGCCATGGGCGCGGGCATCCTCGATCGCCAACAACAGCTGATCGAGGCTCAGTACGCCGCGCTCGGAGCCGGCTTCACGTTGGATAGCACGACGCAGTTCGGGTGCGCTGATCGCAGCCGTACCCAACTTGCCGACTACGATACCGGCAGCCAGGTTGGCCAGCGCCACCGCATGCGGCAGTTCCTCACCTGCGGCCAGGCTGGCAGCCAGGGTGGAAATCACCGTATCGCCGGCACCGGTGACATCGAACACTTCACGCGCACGGGCCGGCAAATGCAACGCCGGGAGCTGTGGGCGCAGCAGGGTCATGCCATGCTCACCACGGGTGACCAACAACGCACCCAGCTCTAGCTCAGCCATCAATGCCGCGCCCTTGGCCACCAACTCGGCCTCATCATGGCAAGGGCCGACGATGGCCTCGAACTCGCTGAGGTTCGGGGTAATCAGGCTGGCGCCGCGGTAGATAGAGAAATCCTTACCCTTTGGGTCAGCCAGCACGGCAATACCTTTGCTGCGCGCCATCTGCACCAGCACCTGATGATTTTGCAGCGCGCCTTTACCGTAATCGGAAAGGATCAACACCTTGATGCCTTCCAGCTGCGCCTCGACGTTGGCCGCCAGTGCGGCGTTATTAGTGCGGAATGGTTCTTCGAAGTCCATGCGCAGCAACTGCTGATGACGGCTCATTACGCGCAGCTTGACGATGGTAGGCTGATCCTTGATGCACTGAAACAGGGTTTTCACGCCAACCGCGTGCAAGCTGTTGCTCAGGCTATCAGCGGCCTCATCCTGACCGGTTACGCCGATCAGGACTGCCGGCGCACCGAGTGCGGCAATATTCAACGCCACGTTGGCGGCACCACCTGGACGGTCCTCAATCTGCTCGACCTTCACAACCGGCACTGGCGCTTCTGGCGAGATCCGCGAAGTGCCGCCATGCCAATAACGATCGAGCATGACATCGCCCACCACCAGAACGGCGGCCTGGTCGAAACGTGGCATGGACAATTTCATAAAAACTCCAGAAGCGGCTAACAGGCCGTTGAAAATGTAGGCGGGGCCGCCGAGACAAGATGAAAGCAGGCGAGGAAACGAAGTCTACGAGTTGTAAATGAGCATTCCGAGCCTGTTTCCCAACGCCGCACCGGCAAGGCAGGTAGTTTTTCAACGGCCTGCAAAAGCAAATCGCGGCAGATAATAACATTTGCAGGCCAATACTCCGGCTAACCGCCGAGCGTACGCACCCAGAACAATTCATGGCGACGCACGGCCTTGCGGAAGAACTCATCTTCACCGGTTGCCGGCCAACGACGCCCCACCAGCAAGCGCTGGAGCAGCCGGCGAATACGCCGCTTGAGTGGTAATGCACCCTGTAAATCGTGCTGCATGGATAAGGCCATGGCCTTATCCAACTGCTGCGCTGCATTTAGACTCGGACTCCACAGGCCATCAGCCGGCAGTGCGTCAATGGCTGGCGGCAAAGCAATCCCGAAGCCCGCCGGGCCCATTGGCCAACGGTCGTTATCGTGCAGATGGTTGGCGTACAACAGTAGTGTTTTCGGCTTCCAGCGGCTCAGCTCAATCGCCGCCAGCAGCGCTTGAGTACTCGCCACATGATCGCTGTGCGGGTCCAGCTGCGGGTGCGGCGTCACCACGACCTCAGGCTGAAAGTGCTCCAGACTTGCCACTAAATCGGCCACGAGGTTGCGCCAACTGGGCACCCCATCGGCATCACCGGGTAGCGGGATTGAGTTTGCGGCACGCACGCTACGAATATCGTCATCGCCCGACTCGCGCGAGGCAAAAGCTGACGCGGCATGATCCTGCATCGCCTGTAACTGCAGACAGTAATAACCCAACTGCACACATTGGCTCTGCGGAACACCGCCCCACAACGGCACGGCAAGGCTATCCCAAGCACGCAAGCGGCCCTTGAGCCGAGCAGCGTCGGCCGGACCCAACCCCAGCGCCTGGTAGGACTCGGCCTCAATCTCTCCCTGCGTCAGGGTGACAATACTGACATCACGTACCTGGCTATACAGGCCGAATGCCGCCAGTTCGGCATCATCGGCATGGGGCGCTATCACCATCAGACGCTGTTCGGCGTAATCAGGATTGCTTAGGGCATACAGGGTGACAGTCGGCTCAATCAGGCAGAAGCGGCCGAACACCTGCAATGTTCCACCGGACAACGCGTTCTGCTGGCCGGACAAGTTGAGGAAACGACGACCGTTTACGCCGCGCTCGAAATCCTGCCGATCCGGACCAATCATCACATAGGGATCCAACCACCGCCCCAGCCAGCCAGCCTTGAGCTGCACCTGCAGAATCAGCGTATCGGCAGCGCCAATATCACCCTCCAGAAGCAGGCATCGCGCCTCGATGCGCCCGGCGATTGCGGGCACATCATCGGCAAAGGTGTAGTTGTAGTCATCGCCAGGGGCGTAAAACAGGTGGTCGGCAAACCAGGCCTCATGGGCAACCCAGCCAACTAGCAGGAGCAACGGTGCAGACCACCAGGCGACAAAGATGCCAAGCAGTGCAAGCAGCACCAGCGCCAACAACAGAGCAATACGCTTTTGTCGACGATGCTGCTTGAGCAGGGCTTGTTTGCGTCCAGACATAATCAAACCTGATAGACCGGCACGCGGTTGCACCAGCGGTCTTTGTATTCGCGATCAGCCCGACCAAAGGAATAACGCAGCGGCTTACCAATCTCTCGCGCCTCAGCCCAGGCCGTTTGGGTATTGATAAAACTGAGCACGCTGCCCGGACTGAACTCGCGGTTTTGTGGGTCAACGCCACCGTTGATGTACTCCAGACTGACCCACTGCGGAGCCTCGGCGCGGTAGAGCACCTGGATCGCAACCGGCTGGTCGTTCAGATAAATCAGCGAACCAGTCATAAAGTCGCGCATCAGGCTGAACACCTCTGCCAGGTGCGCCTTGCCGGTCGCCTCAAACCCCCAGCGGCGCTGAAAAAGATCGGCATAGATCAACGCCTGCTCGCTGGCAGACAGCTCCAGCATCGGCCGGATGGCCCCACCGGCTTCTTCGAGCAGTCGCTGCTCGCGGCGCTGGTTGTAGCGGAATTTTTTGCTGTATTCCTCCGGCTCACGGGCCAGCGCCAGGCCTTCCGGCTGCTCACGACGGCCAAGCACCTGCTCGGCATTCAGGGCCGACAGGTAGCGCGCCTTATGCCGCACAGCTAGGCGCACCTCAGCGGCGAGCGGCAGGATGATTTCGGCATTGCCCAAATCAAACAAACCGCGCTTACCTTGCTGCTTTAGCACATCCTTGGACAGCGCCAGGTGCCGCCCCCAGGTCGGCATAGCGCCCTGCAACTCACCCTGCGCAAACCAGCCGAGGTAACGCACCTCAATACCTGCCAGGCCCGCCAAGCGCTCGACCACCAGCGGATGAGTGGCCACGCTGCCGCCAAAACGCTGCCAGGCCTGCGCATAAGTAACGGCATCAATCGGAGCCCAGCCGCGCTCACGCCAGGCGCGTAAATAACTGAGCATCAGGCGTCGCGCTCTAACGTCACAGCGTCATCGCCCTCAACAAAGTCTTTTTCATGCAGGCGTGCGTAGTAACCATTCTGCGCCAGCAATTCGGCATGCGTGCCGCGCTCGACGATGCGCCCCTGGTCCATCACCAGAATCAGGTCGGCCTTCTCGATAGTGGACAGGCGATGAGCGATCACCAGGGTCGTGCGCCCCTTCATCACCTCATCCAGCGCTGCCTGGATATGCCGCTCCGACTCGGTATCCAAAGCCGAAGTGGCCTCGTCGAGGATCAGTAGCGGAGCGTTTTTCAACAATGCCCTAGCAATGGCCAAGCGCTGGCGCTGCCCACCGGACAACAGCACACCATTTTCACCGACCATGGTGTCGTAGCCCTGCGGCATTTTCTCGATAAACTCGGCGGCATAGGCTGCCTCTGCGGCCTCACGCACCTCATCCAACGGTGCACCTTGCAAATCACCATAGGCAATGTTGTTGGCAACAGTGTCGTTGAACAGGGTCACGTGCTGAGTGACCAAGGCGATATGGCGGCGCAGGTTTAACAGTTTGTAGTCTTCAACATCCAAGCCGTCGAGCAAAATTTGCCCCTGATCATGGTGGTAAAAACGCGGAATCAGGTTGGCCAGCGTCGACTTACCGCTGCCCGAGCGCCCCACTAGGGCGACCATCTGTCCAGGCTCGGCGACAAAGCTAATGTCGTCCAATACGGGCTTGTCACTGCTGGCGTATTGAAAGCTCAGATTGTTCACCTCTAGACGCCCACTAACCCGCTCACGCGCCTGAGTGCCATGATCAACCTCCTGCGCCTCATCGAGCTGCTCGAAGATACTTTCAGCACCTGCTACGCCTTTTTGAATGGTCGAGCTCACCTCAGACAGCTGACGAATAGGCTTAGGTAGCAGGCCCGCCAGGGTGATGTAGGCCACCAGGTCACCTGCCGAAGCATCACCACGCATAAACAGCACCAAGAACATCAGCACTGCCATGGCGCTGTAAATCACCAGTTGCAACATCGGCGTATAAACCGCTGATGTCTTGGTCATGCGCAGCTGTTTTTCCGTGTTACTGCTACTGGCACCAAGAAAGCGCTGCTGCTCGTAGGCTTCACCGCCAAAACTGCGCACGACTCGATAACCTTGAATCGTTTCCGAGGCAACATGGGTGACGTCACCCATTGCGACTTGAATTTTCTTGCTCTGTTTGCGGAATTTTTTACTCGCGCTGGTCACCATTAAGCCGATCACCGGAAGGATCGCGACCATCACCAAGGTCAACATCCAGTTCATCCACAGCAAGGTAGCGAACAGGAAAATCACCGTCATGCCTTCACGGATGACCACTTTGATTGCATCCGTCGCCGCGCCAGTGACCATGGTCACGTTAAAGGTAATACGCGAAATCACATGCCCAGAGTTATGGCTATCAAAATAGCGATTAGGCAGCGTCAGCAAGTTATTGAAAAGCGCTACCCGCAGGTCATGCACTAAACCCAGCGAGACCTTGGCCAGGAAGTAATTACCCAAAAAGGAGCCGACCCCTTGCCAAAATGCGATCAACACAATCAGCAGCGGTACGGCCTGCACTAATTGCAGGTCGCGTAGGTAGGGCACGCTAGGAAACAGGCTCGCATCTGGGTTAGACAGGCCATCAACAAAATACTTGAGGATGTAACCGAGCATCGGCTGAGTCGAGGCAAAGATCAAAAAGCCCAGAATACTCAGTGCGAAAAACCCCAGGTAAGGACGAATATAAGTGAGCAAGCGCAGATAGATTTTTAGGCTCGATGAAGAGTCTTGGCTTGCAACTTTTCCACTCATAAACCCGCCAATATTCGGTAAAAACGGGATATTAACATAGCCCACCCGGCCTGCGATTAGGCTCACTTGGAACAGCTTAAAGACTAAGCCCCCTAAGCTGCCGGGAACAAAGTCGGGCGAGCCAAGGAAAGGCCTGACTTGATCCTGTAGAATCGCCGATCAACCGCCGGACTGGACTTACACCTAGATGCACACACAGATCGACTCATGTACGCAGCGAACGTTCGCCTTCATCTGCAATTGGTTACTGCCTCTAGGCTTTGTCGTGTTGCTCGTCGGGCTGGCCGCGCTGCCGGAGCGCAGCCTTTATCACAAGATGTTTTATGCGCTGATTGCCGCACCTACCTTACTCGCCCTTGCATTGCGCCCTCGTAGCGCGCAAGCGTTCTTGCGAGACCCCGCGATCATCGCCTTCTTATTATTCTCGACCTGGGCCTTGATCAGCTTCAGCTGGTCGGACACCGAGCAGTCCTTCGGTACGCTACTCAAGCGGCCGCTGTATATCTTAATGTTGTTTGCCGCTTGCGCGCTGATGGCGCTGCAAACCAATGCGCGACTCGCTCAAAGCACACTGCTCGCCGCAGTATTGATGCTGCCGCTAACTGCTTACAGCCTGGCGATGTTCATTGCCAGCGGGGTACCTGGCGAACGGCTTATCGGTTATGGCGCACTAGACAATCCCCTGCTGAGCTCGCATTTGTTCGGCTTTTTTTGCGCCTTCTGGCTGGCACTGAGCATGACTCTAACGCCCCGCCAAAGCTGGCCCGCGCTGATTGCGGCCGGTTTGATGGGACTGGCATTATTGGCCACAGGATCACGCACTCCACTCGTAGCAACAACACTGGCCTGCGCCTGGTTGATAATCGCATGCTGGAGCAAACGCTCCGTTTGGCTGTTGTTCTGCGGCGTACTAGTGACGCTCGCACTGGTAAGGCTATACCCGGAAATCCTGTTAGAGCGTGGTCTGTCATATCGGCCAGAACTGTGGGCACAAACCCTCAGCAAGGTTGCTCAACAACCCTGGCAAGGTTTTGGCCTTGATGCACAGCTGGCGATACTTATCGCCGATCTCAATATGAGTTTTAGTGAGCCGCACAACTTTGCTCTAGGCGTGCTGTATTACACCGGCATTATCGGTTTGGTAATTTGGCTCGCCATGCACGGTCTCGCCCTCTTCCAGTGCTGGAAGCACAGAAGCAATTACTTATTCATTGTGGCTGGTGCGCTACTGGTTTACGGCATCGGTGCGGGCTTGACGGAGGGCGGTGGTATCCTGTCAAGACCCAAAGAGCATTGGCTGATGACCTGGATCCCCCTAGCACTGATTGCTGCACTCAGCATACGTACGCGGCAAGCACAAGGAACCCAGCGCTGATGCAAACGCTTTCTCAGTCCGAGCTGAATGCACTCTCCGCCAGCGCCAGCGTGCTTGAGCTCGACGGCCTTGGGCCCAAGGTGCTGAAGTTAACAGACGGCAGCTTTCTTAAGCTGTTCCGAAAGCGCTCAGTATTTTCCCGCGAAACCATCAAGCCCTATGCCAAGCGCTTTGCAGAGAACGCCGCATGCCTGCAACGTCTGGGGTTTAGCAGCCCGAAAATCATCCAGGTGTACTGGCTGGTTGACCCGGTCAATAAAACTGCAGTGCATTACTGGCCGCTCCCCGGAGAGACCTTACGCCACATACTGAGCAACAGCTCTAGTGAGCGACGTCAGGAGCTTGTAGAGCTGTTTGGTGAGCTGCTGGCT
>TARA_R110000868_G_scaffold10429_2_pt1 | contig 13498 bp, 11 predicted proteins | sample TARA_R110000868 | Tara Oceans TARA_R110000868 (sample SAMEA4397489) | marine metagenome | biome: Polar Biome; feature: [SRF] surface water layer (ENVO:00010504); material: water (ENVO:00002006), including particulate matter (ENVO:01000060) such as... | depth 5 m | reverse complement strand
TAGAGCGCGTCATCTGCCGGTGGCCGGGGTGTGTCAACGGGGCGGTATTCCGCAATAGATGGCGCGACAGGTCTTGCGCCTCGTGCCGCCTGCCGCGTCCTCGTCAGCGGGCCTCGCCTCTCATGTTCACACGCTCATATCACCGGTCCTAGCGGCCGGGGCTGGCCGCGAACGACATGAGAGGGTTCAAAATGAACAACTCAACCTATTGGGCACGGCATCTAACCGCGCTTGCTTTTTTCTTCGGTGCACTGACGACGACTGCCGCGCTCGCCGACGATACACCCGTCAAAACGCCGAAGCTTCTGATCACCAGCGGCGCAGAGCCAACACCGACCAAAGAAGTCGCAAGCTCATACACAATCGTTACAGCTGAAGATATCGCGACCTACCAGTATCGCGACATTGTCGCCTTGCTGCAGTCTGTGCCTGGCTTGCATGTCACGCCCTATGGCGGTGCGGGGTCACTGACGTCGGTCTTTACGCGCGGCGCTGGGTCCAACCAAACACTCGTGATGATCAACGGTATTCCGGTCAACGATCCTTCGTCGCCGGCAGGTGCTGCCAATCTTGCCAATATTCCGCTTGAGAGCGTAGACCGCGTCGAAGTCGTGCGCGGACCACAAAGCGCGCTCTATGGCAGTCAGGCCATTGGCGGTGTCATCAACATCATCACCAAGACAGGCAGCAAAGAACCCGTCACGACCGCGAAAGTCGAAGTGGGCACACTCGGCACGATCAACACGAGCGCCAGCACCGGGGGCAGCTTCGGTACGACAGATTATTTCTTCTCGGTCTCGCGCGATGCGACCGACGGCAATGATGTGACACCTGCCCGTCTTCGCGGTGCGCAATCGAAAGAGAAGGACGGCAACGAACGCTATGCCGTTTCCGGTCGCCTTGGTACTACGTTTAATGAACATTTCAAGGCGTCAGCGTTTATCCAGTATTCAAAAGCGAACACGGATATAGACGATGCCGGCGACGACGCGTTTTTCACGCCCGTTTATGAAAACCTGAACAATCAGACCAAAGCTTCCCGACTGCTCATTGGTGCCGATCTCAGCGGCACATTTATGGATGGCCGCTGGCGTCCGAAACTTTCGGGCAATCTCACGCATTTAACGTCCGATGCGTTCGACTATGCTGCCGGTGCAGGCGATTCCGTATATTCATACAATCTCAATTATACAGGCCAAACCCAGTCGATCGCTTTCGACAATGCGTTCGACATCACACCGGACAATCGTCTGACTTTCGGGGCGACCTATTCTCACGACGAATATAAGTCCAGCGGCTACCGCGACTTCACAGGTGGTTTCCTCATCACGCCGGTCTCAAATGCTGATACGTCCAACTCGGCTGTCTATCTCGGCAATCACATGAATTTCGGCGAGCGCTTCTTCGTGACACTAAGCGGTCGCTTCGATATGCCGGAAGATTTCGACAACCGGTTCAGTTATACGATTGCGCCTGCCTATTACATTGCCGAGACCGATACGCGGTTCACCGCTAGCTACGGTACGGGCTTCAAAGCCCCATCGCTCTATCAGCTCTTCGGCTATGATCCAAACACTTTCCTGAACTTTTACAAAGGCAATCCGAATCTGAAGCCCGAAACGAGCAAGGGTTGGGACGCGGGCTTTGAACAGGGGCTGTTCGACGGCAAGGTCAATTTAGGCGCCACTTGGTTCCAGACCGATATTGAAGATGCCATTTCGATTATCTTTGTCGGCTTTGATTCCACCGCCATCAATAGTGACAACCTCAAGACCAAGGGCGTCGAAACATTTGTCGAGTACAGCCCGACGGACACGATCACAGCGCGTGTCGATTACACCTATACGCAGGTCAATTCGAGCGCATTCACAACGACAATGACCCGTCGTCCCCGCCACAAGATTGACCTCACCGGCAGTTGGCGTCCGCTTGAGGGCACCACCCTGTCAACAAACCTGCAGTGGGTGGACCCGCAGCGCGACATCCCGCGCAACGGTGCTGGCTTCTACGTTTATCCCTCGCCTTACACGATTGTGAACGTGGCGTTGTCGCAGAAACTGACGGACAATTTGACGGCGACCCTCGGCGTCAACAATCTTTTGGATCAGCAATATGAGCCGATCCATGGGCTTGCCGCAGCAGGCATCGAAGGTCTTGCGGGACTTGCCATTACGTTCTGATTGCACCACATGCAGACGACGAAGGGCGCGGGACAATCCTCCCGCGCCCTTTTTTGTACGCTGATTATTTGCCGGTGAAATTCGCTTTACGTTTTTCGACGAAATGTGCCACGCCCTCCTTGAAATCGGCGGTGGCAAAGCTTTTTTCCATCTCCTTGTCGCCCACTTCCAGTGCCTCGTCGAACGTTTGGTAAAGAGCTTTCCAGATTTGCGCTTTCATAACGCCCATCGAGCGTGGTGACACCGTTTCGGCGAGCGTCGCGGCATAGTCCATCACCGCGCCCATAAAGTTTTCCTGCTCGAACACCTTGTTGACGAGGCCGAAGCGTTCGGCTTCAGCAGCCGTAAACTTGCGCGCCGACAACAGAAGGTCGAGCGAGTTCGCGGGTCCGACAAGATGCGGCAGCAACCACGAGATGCCGTGCTCTGCTATGAGACCGCGTTGCGCAAATGCCGTTGTGAATTTGGCGTCCGACCCTGCAAAGCGGATATCTGCATAGAGCGCGAAGACGAGACCTAGGCCCGCCGCCGGACCGTTGATAGCGGCGATGATCGGTTTTTTTATCTGAAACAAATAGCCAAAGCGTCCGCCGTAATGTTTGCTCACATCCGGTCCAAGGCCACTGGAAAAGTCATGCGTCTCTTCGCGCGCCGCAGTGGCTAATTCGCGGTCTTCCCATTTCGTCGGCTTGATTGACTGGAGAAGGTTCATGTCCGCGCCCGCACAAAAGCCGCGCCCTGCACCGGTGATGACAATGACGCGCACCTGATCATCGTCCACGGCAGCCGCCAGCGCTTGTTTGATGCTTTTTTCCATCGCGCCGGTCCAGGCATTGAGCTTGTCAGGACGGTTCAGCGTGAGGAGGCCGATTTGGCCTTTAACCTCATAGATCAGATCTTCATATTGGCTCATTTCCTTGTCGCTCCCTCGACCACCTGACTTCAGGCTTGTGCATTTTTGCTTTTGATTGACTATAGCCCTAATTCTGACAAGGCTTCGCTGAAACTCAACACGGATTTTCAACATGACCATGCCCGACGCCGGAACTGACTGGGACGTGCTTAAGGCCGATATGCTGGCCCGCGGCAGCAAAGACGCCAAATGGCGTGAGGGCAAAACGGCCGTATATGTATTCAACGCTGGGCCGGACGTCGCACGCGTCCAAAAAGAAGCCTACACCATGTACATGTCCGAAAACGGTCTCGGGCCCGCAGCATTTCCGAGCCTGAAGCGCATGGAAGACGAAGTGATTGGCATGGGCCTCACACTGTTGCATGGGCCGGAAGGTTCGGTCGGCAACATCACGTCTGGTGGCACGGATTCCATCACAATGGCGATGAAGACCGCGCGCGATTTTGCCCGTAAAGAAAAACATATTTCGGGGACACTGAACGTTGTGCTGCCCTATTCCGCACATCCGGCTTTCGACAAGGCCGCCAAAGTCATGGAAATCGAAATCCGTAGGGTGGCATTGACGCCAGAGTATCTCGCTGACGTAGACGCGATGAGCGTCGCCGCCGACGATCACACCATTATGATCGTTGGGTCGGCACCGACATTTCCTTACGGCCTCATCGACCCGATTGAAAAGCTCGGCGCATTGGCTAAGGCCAAGGGCCTGTGGTTGCACGTAGATGCGTGTGTCGGCGGGTACATCGCACCCTTCGTGCGCATGAACGGTGGCGACGTGCCTCCTTTTGACTTTGAAGTCGAAGGCGTTTCGTCTATGTCGGCCGATCTGCACAAATACGGTTATTGTGCCAAGGGTGCATCGACCGTGCTCTTCCGCTCAGATGATTTACGCAAACACATGATTTTCGACACCAAGAACTGGCCCGGTGGCCGTATGGTGACGCCGACGCTCGCGGGCACGCGTCCCGGCGGCGCAATATCTGCCGCATGGGCAGTGATGAACTTCCTTGGCGTGCAGGGCTATCGCGACAAGCACCAGCAAGTTACCGATGCGCGCGAGAAAATCGAGGCCGGTGCCACAGCGCTCGGCTTTCGCGTGCTGGGTCGTCCGCAGCTCGGCATTGTCGCCTTCACGCATGATGAAGTCGATTGCATGGCCGTTTGGGCGAAGCTCTATGAGCGCGGTTGGTTCACCAGCGTCACCACCGAACCACCGAGCCTTCACCTGATGCTGTCACCATTCCACTTACAGGTTGCCGACACATATCTTGCCGACCTCGCCTGGGCCTTGGGCGAAGTGAAAGCGGGCAAATCAGGCGAGAAACGAGAAGCGCGCTACAGCTAGTTTCTAACTGAGCTGAATTCGTGAAAATGCCCGCCCTGATCACAGGGCGGGCATTTATCATTCGCGAACGAGTATTGACTTATTTGTCAGGTGTCAGCACGTCGTCGATCTTACGACCGGCTTCTTCACCCGGACCAGGCGGATCAATCGCATCTTTCATCGACTGACCGGCGTCGTCGATCTTTTCGCCCAATTCTTCAGCGGGGCCTTTGTCATCGCAGGCGGCGAGCACACCGGCAAGTGGCAAGATAAGAGCCATACCGATCACTGTTTTGCGTAACATAGAATTCTCCTTAGGTCGTTGTTGAACAAAATCCCTTTCCTGCGCGGCGTCAAATGACGCCAAGCAAGAGAAGGACCAGCAGCACAATCAAAATCGTGCCCAAGCCGCCACTGGGGTAATAGCCCCAATTGGCGCTGTAGGGCCAGGTCGGCAGCGCGCCTGCCACAAGCAGGACAAGCAGAATGAGGATTAAAAGGCGCATCGTCACCCTCCGTGTTTTCGGCGTGATTGCAGGCGCGAATCGACTGCAACGGTTGAAAATTTAGTTACCCGTAATTGTCACGGCGCTGATGTTCATCTGAGCATGTGTTCACAATGCGTCGGTGAAATGGCGATCTGGGGAAATTATCGTTTTCTATAATCTCGTCCCTGCTAGTCTTTTAAAAAAGAAGTTGTGCCAATTTGGGGGGAAATACGAAATGAATGCCATTATGCGGTCGGGCGAGCGCAACGCGGACATTGCGGCGCTCAACATCAACGCCGCTCGAGCGGCCAGCGGCTTTGCGTCACTCGGCATCGGGCCCGGCGACGTTGTTGCCATTTATCTGCGCAATGACTTTGCTTTCTTCGAAGTATCAGTCGCCGCCGGCCTTGTCGGCGCTTACTCAACGCCTGCCAACTGGCATAACTCGCCGGATGAAGCTTCCTACATTTTCAATAACTCCGGGGCCAAAGCGATCGTCATTCACGCCGATCTCTATCATCCCATTGCCAACGCGCTCCCGAAAAACGTGCCGGTTTTTGTCGTCGAGACACCTGCCGAAATAATGTCCGCCTACGGCTTGTCGAAGGACTCCTGCGCGATGCCTTCCGGCGTGCCTCTGTGGCGCGAGTGGCTTGCAGGTTTTCCGCCCAAGACCAAAGGACCCGACGAGGCCCCGGGCACGATGATTTACACCTCCGGCACCACGGGCCACCCCAAAGGCGTGCGTCGCGCGACGCCAAATGCGGAGCAGGCTGTTAGCTGGGCGAGCATCATTGGTCACGTCATGGGCTTTGATCCCAAATACGGTAATCCCGCTGACATGGTCACCGTCGTGACCGGACCTATGTATCACTCTGCTCCGAATGCATACGGGTTGTTCGCCTTCCGCGTCGGCGCAAGCTGCATCTTGCAGCCGCGCTTTGACCCGGAAGAACTTCTCTCGATGATCGAACAGTATAAGGTCACACATTTGCACATGGTACCAACCATGTTTGTCCGCTTGCTGAAGCTGCCGGATGAAGTGAAAAAGAAATACGATCTTTCTTCGTTGCGCTTTGTGGTTCATGCCGCTGCGCCCTGCCCTGTCCATGTGAAACAGGCAATGATCGAATGGTGGGGCCCAGTGATTTTTGAATATTACGGCGGCACGGAAACAGGTGCTGTGGTGTTTTGCGATTCAAAAGAGTGGCTTGCTCATCCGGGCACCGTCGGCAAAGCGTTTGCCGCTGCCGACGTGCGCGTTCTCTCCGAAGACGGACAAGAACTTGCTAAAGGCGCAATCGGCGAAGTCGTCTGCCGCATGCATTCGTTGCCGGATTTCACCTATCATGGTGACGATGAAAAGCGTCGACGTGCCGAAAAAGCGGGCCTCATTACATTGGGCGACGTCGGCTATCTCGACGACGATGGCTTTCTTTATCTGTGCGACCGAGCCAAGGACATGATCATTTCCGGCGGGGTCAATATCTATCCAGCTGAGATCGAAGCCGAATTGCACAAGATGCCCGGCGTCAACGATTGCGCAGTCTTCGGCATTCCTGACGATGAGTTCGGTGAACAGGTATTTGCAGTGGTCCAACGTCTGCCTGGGGCGACGATCACAGAAGCAGAAGTCCGAGCCTTTTTGCGTGAGCGCATCGCTGGCTACAAGGTGCCAAAACAGGTGGAATTTCACCTCGATCTGCCGCGCGAAGATTCCGGTAAGATTTTCAAACGCAAGCTTCGGGCCCCCTTCTGGGAAGCCGCGGGACGCAGTATCTGACCGTCTGAGCCCGATTTAGAGCGAGAATCTGGCCAAAAAATAGGGAAAACAGCCGGTGCCTGGCTTGTCGGCAGCCAGACCCCACCCATATACTAAGCATTACTCATTAAGTGTAAGCCCCTTAAACAGTACTGCTAGCTAAAGCCAATGAACATGACCGCACCAACGCGCAATCCTGGCCTAAATATCGGGTTTCTTGTCGGCGACACGTCACGGATGCTGCGCCGCATTTTCAATGAGCGGCTGACCCATCTGGGGCTCACGCAGGCTCAGTGGCGAGCCTTGGCGCATCTGTCGCGCAATGAGGGGCTCAATCAGGTGTCGTTGGCCGACCGGCTTGATGTGCAGCCGATCACTGTGGCGCGGCTCATCGACAAGCTTGTGGCCGCGCAATTGGTCGAGCGGAGACCTGATCCCAATGACCGGCGCGCTCAGCGACTGTTCCTGACGGCGCAGGCGGCGCCGGTGCTCGAACAAATCTGGGATGTAGCCGACGAAACTTACGCCGTGGTGCTGAAAGGCATGAGCGACGAGGAACGCGATCTGCTGATCGATCTTCTGACGCGCCTGCAAACCAACATCGGACCGTTGCAACCTGGCGGTCCATCCTGAGCGCAAAGGCACGGCGCACCGAATTCCTGTACTGACTGTGAGAGTTCCCCCGATGTCCAATTTTCTTACCGATACATACCGGCGTCTGACCGAAGACAATAATACGCTGCGACAGATTTTGATGTTCGGCCTACCCGCACTCGCTCTCCTCCTCGTCGGCTATTTCTACGCAACGAGCGGGCGCTATGTCACCACTGACAATGCCTATGTCAAAGCAGACATGGTGTCGGTCAGCCCCGACGTCGGCGGGCGCATTATCAAAGTCCTCGTCAAACAAAATGAGTTTGTGAAAGCGGGCGACCCGCTGTTCCAGATCGATCCCGAACCCTACAAGCTCGTGCTCGCGGAAGCAGAAGCCCAGCTTCAGGCGGCGGTGAGCAATATCAATTCGATGAAGGCCAAATATCACATGACGATTGCGCAAGTCAGCCTCGCGCAATCGAATGTCGATTTCTACACACGCGAATTTGACCGGCAGTCATCTCTCGCCAAATCGAAATTTGCCAGTCAGGCAAAACTCGATACCGCGCGACACAATCTCGATACTGCGATCCAGCTCGGACACATGCTGAAAGAGAGCATCGGTCAGACAGTTGCCATGCTCGACGACAAGCCCGAAGCGCCCGCGGAAGAACATTCGTCTTACATGCGGGCCAAAGCCGCACGCGACAATGCCGCGCTCAATCTTGAGCGCACCATAGTGCGCGCACCGTTTGACGGTGTGCTGGGACGCCAGCCGCAAGTCGGTGACAATGTGGCCACCGGCACGCCGGTCGTCAGCATCGTCTCGCAGAGCAACGTCTGGGTTGAAGCCAATTTCAAGGAAACTGATCTCGAAAATGTTCACCCAGGACAAAAGGCAACTATCGACATCAACACCTATCCTGACCATCCGTGGGAAGGTCGCGTGCTGAGCATTTCGCAGGCAACGGGTGCCGAGTTTTCAATCCTGCCCGCTCAGAACGCGACGGGCAATTGGGTGAAGGTCGTGCAGCGCGTGCCTGTGCGCATTTTGATAGAGCAGCACGAAGGCGACCCTGTGATCCGCGCCGGTATGAGCGTTGACGCTGAGATCGACACGCATTCGGAAGCGGACACGAGCTCGCATGCGAATGCGGAGGCCGGACACAACGCGTCATGACGCCCGCCGTTCAACGCGGCGTCGTCACCGGCTCGATCATGCTGGCGACGGTTATGCAGACATTGGACTCGACCATCGCCAATGTCGCGCTCCCGCATATGCAAGGCACGATGTCGGCCACACAGGATCAGATCGCCTGGGTGCTGACGTCCTATATTATTGCCGCTGCCATTGCGACACCCGCCACGGGTTTTCTCTCGCAGAAATTCGGCCGCAAACGTCTGCTTGCCATTTCGATCATCGGCTTCACCGTCACGTCCATGCTGTGCGGCGCGGCGCAGACACTTGAAGAAGTCGTGTTGTTCCGCCTCGCACAAGGCGCGTGCGGCGCAGCCTTTGTGCCGCTGAGCCAAGCCATCATGCTCGACAGCTATTCGATGGAGCAGCGCGGCAAGATGATGGCGTTGTGGGGCGTTGGCGTTATGGTCGGGCCGATTGCAGGCCCCGCGCTCGGCGGCTGGCTCACGGATAGTTATAGTTGGCGTTGGGTTTTTTACATCAACGTACCCTTCGGCATTCTCGCTTTCATTGGTGTGATGGTGGCTCTGGTTGAATCGCCGCTCGACAAATTGCGCAAGTTCGATTGGCTGGGCTTCACATTCCTGAGCCTTGCTGTCGGCTCGACGCAACTCATGCTTGATCGCGGCAATCTGAAAGACTGGTTCACGTCGGGCGAAATCATTCTTGAATTCGGCGTAGCGTGTTTTGCCTTTTATCTTTTCATTGCACATTCGATGACAAGCAAGAGACCCTTCATCGACCTGCAACTCTTCAAAGACCGCAACCTTGTCGTTGGCGTCAGCATGATGTTCGTCGTCGGTCTTGTGCTTTACGCGACCATGGCGCTGATGCCGCCCTATCTCGAAACGCTGATGGGCTATCCGGTGACGACAACGGGACTTGTGCTTGCGCCACGCGGCATCGGCACGATGATTGCGATGGTCGTCGCAGGCCGCATCATCAACATGGTCGATATGCGCCACATCATCGCTTTTGGCCTTGCGCTGTCATCTTTCTCGCTCTGGCAGATGGCGCATTTCAATCTCAATATTTCGGAACAAACCATTATCGTCACAGGTGTCGTGCAAGGTTTCGGCCTCGGCTTTATCTTTGCGCCGCTGACAACAATCTGCTTTGCCACCCTGCCCGCACATCTGCGCACAGACGGCACCAGCATTTACAGTCTGATGCGCAATGTCGGGTCGAGCGTCGGCATTTCAACAGCGGTCGCGCTCGTCGCCCGCATGACACAGATCAACCATGCGAATTTTGCAGAGCGCGTTGACCCGACCAATCCGATTTTCCGCGCGGATGCCATGCCGCAGGGGTTTGGTCTCAATTCGCCGATGGGACTTGAGTTCCTCAATGGCGAAATAACACGGCAGGCTGCCGCCATTGCCTATCTCAATGACTTCCGGCTGATGATGTATATGACCGCGCTCATCATACCGCTGGTCTATCTGATGCGAGCACCCGTCATCACGCCTGACGATGCTTCCGAGGCCGCCAAACACGCCGTGATGGACTGACGGCCAAAGCTTTGACATTGTGTCGGAAATGTTTTGCCGGAGTTAAGCCTATGGCCGTTCAGATCCCTTACGTGCGCGAAATCGAATTCAACTATGGCGATGCGGATGAAATCTCACCGCTCATCCGGCGTGTTGTGGCGGAGAACCCGTCGGCATTCACCTTCAAAGGCACGGGCACTTATATCATCGGCCACGGTGAGGTCGCGGTGATCGATCCCGGCCCGATGATCAACGCGCATGTTGAAGCATTGATGCGCGCGCTCGAAGGCGAGACCGTCACGCATATTCTCATCACGCATACGCATAGCGATCATTCGCCTGCTGCTGCGCCGCTCAAGAAACTGACCGGCGCGCCGACCTATGGTTACGGACCGCATGGCGGCGGCATCGGCGAAGAAGACGGCGATATGGATTTTGTGCCGGATGTTGAAGTGCGCCACGGCGACATTATTGAAGGCAATGGCTGGACAGTTGAGTGCGTGCATACGCCGGGTCACACATCGAACCACATCTGCTTTGCCCTGAAAGAAGAGAAGGCGCTCTTTACCGGCGATCATGTGATGGGCTGGTCCACGAGCATCGTGAGCCCGCCCGACGGCAACATGCATGACTATATGAATTCGCTGCGGCTGCTCCTTGAGCGCGACGACGAAATCTATTGGCCGACGCATGGGCCGGCGATCAAAGACACAAAGACCTTTGTCAAAGCCTTCATCGCGCATCGCGAAGAGCGCGAAGCGTCCATCATTGCGCAGATCAAAGAAGGCCGTACACGGATTAAAGACATGGTGCCGGTGATTTATGCGGCGGTCGATTCACGGCTCTATCCGGCGGCGGCGCGGTCGGTGTTTGCGCATGTTCTGGGCATGATCGAAGACGGGCGGATCGCCACGGATGGTGAGCCGCGCATGGATGCCGAGTGGCGGCTGACGTAAGGTAATCCCCGCTTTTGCACCCTCAATGAAGCTCGAATTCAGCTCGAAATGACGAGGTTTTCCTGTCGGTTTTCGAGCTATTCCATGTCGAGGGTATGCGTGTCGAGTGACGCTGGCTGTGGGCGCGCGTTTGAAATGCGGGGAGATGTTTTTATGCGGGATAAGACGCGCGGGAAATAATCCCCGGATGGGGATTGGGTCTGAAATTCATCAGATAAATTTATCCCCGCAGGTCCCCCACCCAAAAAATCCGAGGGGATTTTTTGACCTCCCCACGAGGGGGAGGTCAAAGAGGATAAAAATCAGGACGCGAGCTTTGCTTTCAATGCCTCGATGAAGGCTTCGATGCGGGCGGCGTTGGCGCCGAGGTCGCTCATGCCGACGCGGGAGACGGAGCGCAGATCGACGATTGATCCGCCTGCGTCTGTCTCGGTGATGCGGATCACCACATCATCCTTGAAGTGCAGCAGGTTTGTCGTCGCGGTAGCTTCGATGAGACCGCTGTCGGGCGCGGCGGACACAAGGTCCCAGCCCATGTCATGCACAACGTCGCGCGATGCCTCGAACACTTTGCCGGGGAGCGCGTCGAGCGTCACAGGGGCAAGCGACGGATAGGCTTTGGCTTGCTGCGCGGCGAGGTCGGCGGGTTCTGCACGGTCGAGCGGGTTGGGCGAGGTCGCACGCAACGGCAAGATGGCGACAAATTGCGGCGGGTTGGCGAGGTCCGTTGTGATGTCGTGGATCGGCGGGACGCTGCGGCCCTTCATAAATGAAGTCGTGAAAGGTGTTGCCGCGACAAGCGCTACAACAATGCCGATGAGGGCAGCGCTGAGGCCCGCGCGCTTGCCACGCAGCACCGACACAAGGCCGATGAGCGAGACGACCAGCGCGACAATGCCGAGTAGCCCTGCGACAGCAATGCCGAGAAGCGGCAGGCGGAATGCCATGAGGTCGAACCGCAGCAAGACGATGCAGACGACGAGCACGACGAGGCCGAGAATGGCAAGCCTGGAACCCCAAGCCGCCAAACGTGATTGATCTTCGTTCATTTTACTGTTCCCAATCCGAACGGATTATTCCGCCGCGTTCGCGGTCGGCAATTTGTAGTCTTTGAACTGCTGGCGCAGCGTCAGTTTCTGGATCTTGCCTGTCGCTGTGTGCGGAATTTCATCGACGAAAACCACATCGTCAGGCATCCACCATTTGGCGATCTTGCCTTCCAGATATTTAAGCACTTCTTCCTTGGTCGGCTGTTCGCCTTCCTTGTGAGTGCAGATCAGCAGCGGGCGCTCGTCCCATTTGGGATGGAGGATGCCGATGACGGCGGCTTCTGTGACCTTGGGGTGGCCGACGGCGATGTTTTCGATCTCAATCGATGAAATCCATTCGCCGCCAGATTTGATGACGTCTTTGGCGCGGTCGGTGATCTGCATATAACCGTCTGCGTCCAGCGTCGCCACGTCGCCCGTGTCGAACCATCCATCGGCATCAAGAATATTTCCGCCCTCGCCTTTCAAATAGGCACCGGCGATGGCCGGACCTCGCACCATCAAATGGCCGAAGGCTTTGCCGTCGGCGGGAAGCTCGACGCCATTGTCGTCGGTGATTTTCATTTCGACGGTGTAGATGGCACGACCCTGCTTTACCTTCACGTCGATCTGTTTCGACAGCGGCAGTTTTTCCATGCCCGCCTTGAGCGCGCCGAGTGTGCCCATCGGCGACATTTCGGTCATGCCCCAAGCGTGGAACACCTTGACGTCGTATTTTTCTTCAAACACTTCGATCATGGAACGCGGCGCGGCGGAACCGCCGATCACAACACGGTCGAGCAGGGGCAACATGACGCCGGTCTTTTCAAGATATTGCAGCAGCATGAGCCAGACGGTGGGCACGGCAGCCGTGCAGGTGACGCCTTCGGTGTCGAGAAGTTCATAGATGCTCGCGCCATCCATGTTGGCACCGGGCATGACGATCTTGGCGCCAACGGCGGGCGCGGCAAACGCGATGCCCCATGCATTGGCGTGGAACATCGGCACGACCGGCAGAATGACGTCTGACGCCTTCATGCCGAGCGCGTCACCCATATTGGCGGCCATCGAATGAAGCACGTTGGAACGGTGCGAATAGAGAACGCCTTTGGGGTTGCCTGTCGTGCCTGAGGTGTAGCAAAGGCCGCAGGCGGAATTCTCATCGACTTTGACCCATTCAAAATCGCCGTCCTCGGCTTCGACGATTTCTTCAAAGCAGAGCGCGTTCGGGAGTTTGGTCGCTGGCATATGCGCGCGGTCGGTCATCACCACATAGGCGCGAACCTTGGGGCATTGCGCGGCAATGGCTTCGAGCACCGGCACGAAGGTGAGATCGACGAAGATGACCTGATCTTCGGCATGGTTGATGATGTAGACAAGCTGCTCGGCGAAAAGGCGCGGGTTGAGCGTGTGGCAGACAGCGCCAAGGCCCATGATGCCGTACCAGGCTTCCAGATGGCGGGCGGTGTTCCACGCCATTGTGGCGACGACATCGCCTTCCTTGATGCCCAAGCGGCGAAGGGCCTGCGCCGTCTTGCGGGCGCGCAGATGGACCTCACGGTAAT
>TARA_R110000868_G_scaffold67736_2_pt1 | contig 13499 bp, 11 predicted proteins | sample TARA_R110000868 | Tara Oceans TARA_R110000868 (sample SAMEA4397489) | marine metagenome | biome: Polar Biome; feature: [SRF] surface water layer (ENVO:00010504); material: water (ENVO:00002006), including particulate matter (ENVO:01000060) such as... | depth 5 m | reverse complement strand
TGGGCGCAGACTACTCAGGCCACCGGCTAAGTCAAGCACAGCCTCAATTTGGCGGGAAATAAGGCTATTTGGCCGCATTTTTGAAACCGACATAACGCCATCCGGCGACTCCAGCAAAGCCGAGGGTTATGCAGGCAAATGCCAGCGGCAACCCGTGAGGCGGGATTGCTTGCATGGCGATGCCGCCGATGGCCGGACCTGCCAGACCGCCGAAATTATACATCATAACGAATGCGGCATTGGCGGCGGCGAGGTCCGAGCCCTTGATCCGCTGGCCGAGCAGTGTCAGGCCGACCGTATAGAGGCCGCTCGTCACGCCGCCGAAGACGAAGATGACAGGCATGACCCAGATTGTGCCTTGCACCAGCGGTAAGCAGGCAATGGCTGTCGCGCCGACCAGCGCGCAAATGATGAGGAGTAGTCGTCGGTCGAACCGGTCGGCGAGAAAGCCGAGCGGGATCTGGCTGACGATATTGCCTGCGGCAAACGCAGACAGCACGAGTGCTGCCGTCTGCTCGCTTAAACCCACGCGGATGCCATAGATCGGCATCAGTGTCAGCGTGCCCTGTTCCAACGCGCCGAAGGTAAAGGCGGCTAAAGTAACGGTTGGCACAATGCGAATGAAGGCGATGACGCCGTGGCTCGGACTATCATGTGATGAGAAATGCGACATAGCCGGTCCGGCAAACCAGATCGGAATGCTGGCGAGACCCATCAGCATCGCGATAATGAGATAGGGCAGGAGGCCGACGCCGCCGACCGCAACCAGGATGGCAGGCCCGATGGCAAAGCCGATGGAAAGCACCGTCGCATAGAGACCGATCAGACGTCCCCGCGTTGCTTCGACTGCCAATTGGTTGATGAGCGTTTCGCTGAGGACAAAGAGAATGACCAAAGCTGCGCCATTCAAAAAACGGATCGGAAACCAGAACCAGACATTGGGCAGCGCGTAACAGGCCATGAGACAGGAGATCGACAGCCACAGGGCCATGAGCAGCAAGCGGCGCGTGCCGAGCGTCTGAATGAGCTTCGGCAAGAAAGGTGTCACCAGCAAGCCACCAACGGCCGCCGCTGTGGCGCTCAGCCCATTGAGGAAGGGCGACACGCCTTGCCGGTCAAGTTCCAAAGCCAGCAGGGGAAGTGACGCACCAAGCCCCATCGCGACCGCTGTGAGGCTAGCTATGGCGCTTGCGATGCCCCGGCGTCTGTCGCTGGCGGATAGAGTGTGCTCGCTCATCGCGTTGCCTGGTTGCGGATGATCGGCTTGTTGTTGCGATAGCTGTAGAGAGGTGCGCTTGCCCGCGTGACACCTTCGGCATGAATGACGCGTACTTCGTTCAGAACAAATTCCGTGACGTCGATCACAGGAAGCTTCAGTGCCGCCGAAATCGGATACCAGTCGAGTTCTTCCAATTCGCCGCTGCCTTTGAGTGTGCCGCTGAGCTTGTCCGCCGTTGTTGCAAAGAAGCGGGCGTGGAAGCGGATCGGACTTTGGCGCGGAGTGATGGCGCGGGCAAGTCCGCTCATGGCGGCAAGGTCAGGCGCGATGCCTTCACGACGAAAGTCTGCCCAGCCTTTGCCGCTCAACGCGCCCACATCGCCGGGCATCGCCAGGATCAGGCCAGTTTCTTCGAATGTTTCGCGCACTGCGGCCATTGCAAGTGCCCTTGCTTTGGCAGGTGATCCGAAATGCGCCGCGTCGCGCAACGGCGTGGCCGGCATGGCATGCATATCATCGGGATCAAGCTTGCCACCGGGAAAAACAAAGGCGTCGGGGATGAACTTCATTTTCGCGTGGCGACGGCCCATCAGCACCCGTGGTTCGTCGCCGCTCGCATCGACGATGACGAGGCTTGCGGCATCGCGCGGCCGCACAGGCTTTGTCGGAATATCGTTTACACGCGACATCAAACGCTCAGGCTGTCGCGGATCGCCTGATTTTTGCGAAAATGAATAAAAGGTACAGCCCTTGCACGTTGCGCAGCGGAACTCAGACGCAGACGTTCGTCGATCTCAGCCAAAATCGTTCGCGTGATATTGGGCAGGTCGAGTCCTTGCGCGTCTTTGGTCGTGATCCAGTGCAGGCCCTGCAACTCGCCAGAGCCTTTGACCTCTGACGGATCGCCATGAATTTGGGCAGCGTCCGCGATGAAGAAGCGCGTGTCGAAACGGCGCGTGCGATAGGGCGGTGTGATGGCACGGGCGACAAAATCGAGCGCACCGAGAGCAGGTGACACGCCGAGATCGAAATAAGCGCCCCAGTCCTTGTGCTTGCTTCGCTGCGGCGCTTCGATGACGCGACCTACAGCTAATCCTGTTTCTTCAAATGTTTCGCGGATGGCGGCCATTGCGAGCGCGCGGGCGCGACCGATCGTCGGTGTGCCGCGCATCCGGTCCATCAGCAATTGTGCTACGTCGTCGCGTAAATCCTCTGCAGGACGTACGCGGCTGTCCGCGGGATCAACGCGTCCACCGGGAAAGACAAATTTGTTTGGCATGAATTTGTGGTTTGCGTGGCGCTGGCCCATCAGAACTTGCGGGCTTGCGCCGTCGTTGCGCACGAGGATCAGCGTGGCTGCATCGCGCGGGCGCACTGCGCGGCCGACAGACGCTTCGCGGAATTCTTGCTCGCGTGATTGTTTTGGATCAAAGGCTGCGGTTGGCGCGCCGGTCGGTGCTGACATGTGATTTCATCCCGGTTCTTCAATTTTCTTATGAAGTCAGGATGCCCGCGCGCGTGGCTTCTGTCCAGACGCAGAGGATATTCAGTGGAATTAGTTGGCGGTTTCGTCGCCGAATCCGTGCATGCGGGCTGCCCATTGCAAGCCCACAACCGCGCCTTTGATGCGTGGCAACATGGCAAGTGAAAGCACGATGATCAGAGCGGGCCAAACGGTCAGGTGAAACCAGATCGGCGGCAAATATTCCATTTCGACAGCGAGCATCGGCGGCACAACCAAATGGCCTACAAGCAAGATAGTGAAATAGGGCGGGGCATCATCGGCTTGATGGTGAAATAATTCCTCACCACAATGCGGGCAGGTGTTGTTCACTTTGAGAAATTTGCCGAACATCTTGCCTTCGCCACAAGCCGGGCAACGCAGCATCAAGCCACGACGAATCGACTGCCACTTCGAACGGGTGTTATGCGTATGCCGCTCGAATTGATGTGGCGCCTCGATGTTCAAAATGTCGCTCATGCTACCTTGGCCAACTGAAGTGTTTGCCATTGTATTTGGGACTTCTTTGCCCGCTGAAAGAATGTGGCAGGTTGCCGCGCGACCGACTTGCCGCACCATGCGTCAGCTTTTTGGTGAGCGTCCGGGCTTGGCTTTGCCCTTTCTCTGGGGTTGGTTCGGACCGCGACCTGCCGGTTTGCCGCGCGGTGGCTTTCCGCCGCCGCGACGTGGCGCTGATTTTCCATTGCGGCCAGACGGACGACCGGAGCCTCTTCGGCCAGCCGGTGTGCCTTCGCGCCCGCCTTCCACCATCTCAAAGCGCAAGCCGCCGGTTACGGGAACGGCTTCTTCCAGCCGCACCTTTACCTGTTCGCCGAGCCGGAAGGTGAGGCCGGAACGCTCGCCGATCAGGGCGTGAGCGCCTTCATCGTGATGAAAAAATTCCGTACCCAGATTGGCGATGGGAACAAGCCCGTCCGCGCCTGTTTCATCTAGTTTGATGAACAGACCAAAGCGTGTGACTCCAGAAATGCGGCCAAAAAACTCCGCACCGATGCGGGCTTCAAGAAATGCGGCAATGAAACGATCATTGCTGTCACGTTCGGCCAGCATCGAACGGCGTTCAGTGGTCGAAATATGTTCGGCGATTTCTTCCATCGCGCCGATCTCTTCCGCCGATTGCCCATCTTTTGCCTTGTCGTTGGAAATCACTGAGACAAGTGCCCGATGCACGATCAGATCGGCATAGCGGCGGATGGGTGACGTGAAATGCGCATAGTGGCGGAGGTTCAGACCGAAATGCCCAATATTATCCGGCGAATAGACGGCTTGCGATTGCGAGCGCAGAACGATGGTTGAGACCATCTGATCATACTCGCGGTCTTTCACGTCATGCAGAATTTTATTGAAAGATGCTGGCTTGGATATCTGGCCTTTTGGGAATGAAATATCGAGCGTGTGCAAAAATTCCGACAAGGCAATCAGCTTTTCGCGAGATGGCTGATCATGGACACGGAAGACCAGTTTGCGACTTTTTTGTTGCAAGGTTTCTGCCGCGCAGACATTTGCCTGGATCATGAATTCTTCGATGAGCTTCATCGATTCGTATTTGGCGGCAATATGCACGGCGGCGATGCGCCCCGTTGGGTCGATCTCGGCCTTGTATTCCGGCAGATCAAGGTCGAGCGGGCCACGCTTCTCGCGCGCAATGCAGAGCGTCTGATAGGCGTCCCACAGGGGCTGCAGCACAGGTTTCAGCAATGGGCCGGTGGCGTCGTCCGGTGCACCGTCAATCGCTTCCTGCATCTGACGATAGGTGAGGCGGGCGGCTGAACGCATCAAACCGCGAATGAACTCGTGCGACTTCTTGTTGCCATGCTTGTCGAATGTCATGCGCACGGCGAGGCAGGCGCGGTCCACTTTTTCCTTCAGCGAACACAGGTCTGTCGAAATGCGTTCGGGCAGCATCGGCACAACGCGGTCGGGAAAATAAGTCGAGTTGCCGCGTTTGCGTGCTTCACGGTCCATCGGTGATGCTGGCAAAACATAGGCCGCCACATCGGCGATGGCGACAATGACGATCTGGCCGCCTTCGTTGGCGGGGTCCGTGTCGGGTGTTGCCCAAACGGCATCGTCGTGGTCGCGGGCGTCCACAGGGTCGATGGTGACGAGCGGAATGTCGCGCAGATCCGTGCGACCTTCGATGCCTTGAGCGACGGAGGCTTCCGCAGCCTGAATGACACTGTCGGGAAATTGATCCGGAATGCCGTGGCTATGAATGGCAATTAAGCTGATCGATTTGGGATCGCTGGATTTGCCGAAAGTTTCTTTGATGCGCGCGCGGGCAAGGCCGTAACGTTTGCCTGGAAGAGCTTCGGCGAGCACTAGGTCGCCGTCGTTTGCGTTGTTTGTGTAGTCGCGGGCGACTTCGAATTCGTCGCGCACGCGCTTGTCGACGGGCACAATTCGTCCGCCTTCGGAAGCGGAGCGGAACAAGCCCAGTATCTGTTCAGTGCCTTTGCCGATACGCCGGATGATGCGCGCTTCGTAAACATAAGAATCTTCGCCGTCTTCGACTTTGGCGAGACGGGCCAGCACGCGGTCGCCGACACCTGCGGGGGCCTCGTCCTCGGTCTTTGCTGATCGTGCCTTCTTGAGGTCCGGTGATATGACGATTGAAGGCGGGGCGTCCTTGCTCGTCCAGTCCACCGGGCGCGCTACGAGTTCGCCGTCGGTATCGCGGTGCGTGATTTCGAGCATCGACACAGGCGGCAATTCACCAGTGCGGTTGATCTTTTTGTTTTCGCGCTTTTCCAGCAGGCCGTCTTCGGCCATCGCCTTTAGCATCTGCTTCAGGGGAATGCGATCAGCACCTTTGACGTTGAAGGCGCGGGCGATTTCGCGTTTGCCGATGGCGGTTGTCGCAGAGGAAACAAATTCCAGAATCTGTTCGCGCGTCGGCAGGCCCTGTTCACGGTCCCGCTTGTGCGGTGCATCCGCCTTGGCTGGTGTCTTCTTTGGCGGTTTGCGTTCTTTCACGGATCAGTCCGCTGCCGCTTTTGCGCGGGGCTTTGCTTTGGTGGCAGGTTTCTTTGCAGGCGCCTTTTTGGCCGCAGGCTTTTTCGCTGTCGGCTTTTTTGCGGCTGCGGCTTTCGCAGGCTTTTCTTCGGCGCCTGCTTTCGCTGTCGGCTTTTTTGCGGCTGGCTTTTTTGCTGCTGTTTTTTTGGCCGGAGCTTTGCGGGCAGGCTTCTTCTTCCCGCCGGTTTGCATTTCGCGCGCGGCAATCAGCGCGATGGCTTCTTCAAGCGTCACCTTGTCGATCTCGGCGTCTTTGGGCAGCGTCGCGTTGGTCTTTTCGTGTTTCACGTAAGGACCGTATTTGCCGTCCATGATCTGGATTGGCTTGCCGCCTTCGGGGTGATTACCCAGTTCGCGCAATGCTTTGGGGCCGCGCGGCTTACCGCCACGGGCTTTCTTTTCAGCGATGGCGTCAACGGCACGATTGATGCCGACCGTGAAGACTTCTTCGGGGCTTTCGAGATTGGCGTAAGCACCGTCATGCAACACGAAGGGTCCGAAGCGACCGAGGCCCGCTGTGATCATCAGGCCGGTTTCTGGATGCAAACCCACTTCGCGTGGTAGCGACAGAAGCTGCATCGCCTGATCGAAGGTAATATCGGCAGCGGTGACGCCGAAGGCCTTTGGGATGCCGGAGCGTTTGGGTTTGTCTTCTTTGTCTTCGGGTTCGCCCAACTGAATGTAGGGTCCGAAGCGGCCGGACTTTACGAGCACAGGCTTGCCCGTGTCGGGATCGACACCCAAAGTACGGTCTCCAGTGTCTGCACCTTCGCCGTTCGCACCGACGGTGAGCTGACGTGTGAAGCGACATTCGGGATAGTTGGAGCAGCCGACGAAAGCGCCGAAGCGTCCCACTTTTAGCGAGATGCGTCCGTCGTCACATGAAGGGCATTTGCGTGGGTCGCTACCGTCTTCTTTTTCGGGGAAGACGTGGACGCCGAGCACTTCGTTCAGCCGGTCGAGGACCTCGGTGATGCGCAGTTCCATGGCTTCGCCAACTTCGGCTTTAAACGGCACCCAGAACTCGCGCAGCACTTGTTTCCAATCGAGTTCACCGGCGGAAACTTTGTCGAGCTTCTCTTCAAGGTCTGCGGTGAAGTCATATTGGACGTAGCGCGTGAAGAAGTTTTCGAGGAAAGCCGTAACGAGGCGGCCTTTGTCGTCAGGGATGAACCTGTTCTTGTCCATCGTTACATAAGTGCGGTCTCGCAGCGTCTGCAATGTCGAAGCGTAGGTGGACGGCCGGCCGATGCCGAGTTCTTCCATGCGCTTGACGAGCGTCGCTTCGGAGAAGCGCGGCGGCGGCTCCGTGAAATGCTGGTCTGCGCGCGTATCAGCGAGTCCAAGCTTGTCGCCACTGGCGACTTTTGGCAGACGGCCATCTTCATCGTCTTCCGTGTCGTCGTCGCGGCCTTCCTGATAGAGGCGCAGGAAACCATCAAAGATGATGACGGAGCCAGTGGCGCGCAGGCCGATCTGGTCTTCGTTGGCTTCGATCTCGATGGTTGTGCGCTCGAGCGCCACGCTCTCCATCTGGCTCGCGACCGTGCGGTTCCAGACGAGTTCATAGAGGCGGCGCTGGTCGTCGTCGAGCAGGCGCGCGACCTTTGCGGGCAGGCGCGCCATGTCGGTCGGACGAATGGCTTCGTGCGCTTCCTGCGCGTTTTTAGCTTTGGTCTTGTAGATACGCGGCGAGGACGGCAGGTATGCTTCGCCGAATTCATTGTTGATGACGGTGCGGGCCTGGGCGATGGCTTCATCGGCGATCTGCACGCCATCCGTTCGCATATAGGTGATGAGACCGGTCGTCTCGCCGTCGAGTTCGATGCCTTCGTAAAGGCGCTGCGCGAGCTGCATGGTGCGGCTTGCCGAAAAGCCGAGCTTGCGGCTGGCTTCCTGTTGCAGCGTTGAAGTGGTGAAGGGCGGATAGGGATTGCGTTTGGTCGGTTTGCTTTCAACCGTTTTTACGCGGAAGTGCGACGACTTTATTCTTTTGACGATGTCGTCCGCGGTCACCTTGTCGGGAATGTCGAACTTGTCGAGCTTTTTGCCGTCGAGGGTAACGATGCGGGCGATGAATGGAGCGCCCGATGCGGTCTTCAGGTCGGTTTCGATCGTCCAATATTCTCTGGCGCGGAAGGCCTCGATTTCGAGTTCGCGATCGCAGATCAACCGAAGAGCGACCGACTGCACGCGGCCAGCTGAGCGCGCTCCGGGCAGCTTGCGCCAGAGCACAGGCGAGAGCGTGAATCCGACCAGATAGTCCAGCGCGCGGCGGGCGAGGTAGGCGTCAATCAGCTCTTTGTCGAGCGCACGGGGGTTTTCCATTGCGGCGAGAACAGAGTTTTTGGTGATCGCGTTGAAGACCACGCGCTCGACGGGAATGCCCTTTAAGGCTTTCTTTTTATTGAGTACTTCGAGCACGTGCCACGAAATGGCTTCGCCTTCGCGATCCGGGTCAGTTGCGAGAATGAGCTTGCTTGCCCCCTTCACAGCGTCGGCAATATCGTTCAATCGCTTCTGGGATTTGGGATCAACATCCCATGCCATTGCAAAGTCTTCGTCCGGCAGGACCGAACCGTCTTTGGACGGCAGGTCGCGGACATGACCATAGGAAGCGAGCACCTTGAAGCCTTTGCCAAGGTATTTGTTGATTGTTTTCGCCTTTGAGGGCGACTCAACAATGACGACATCCATCGAGCGCACAAACTCTCTAAAAATCTCAGGGAACGGCGCTTTTCGGGGGCCCCGGAGGGTCAACGAACGGAAATTCCGCGTCACCGTAGGCCATGTCAGCCGAGGCAGAACATGGGGAAAAGCCGAGTCTCTGTCAAATCCCGCGGGAATCCGGCACTCTTTCGTCTTCTTTATAGATCTGGATGCAACGTTGGCGCGGACTTTTACGGCTTGTTAACTTTTTATATAGACCTTTAGTTGTGTATTAGTCCTCAAGTATATATCCTTTCGGATGTAGTTTTGATTCGAAGCACGGCGGCATCAAGATTGGGAGCGAAGCATGTTGCGCAATGCTGTTGCAGAAGACACGGTTTCAACAAGCCTTGGCTTTCAGGCGATCGGCACTTCGAAACTTTCTGTCGACTCCGAAGAAGATCGCCCCGCAGAGCCTGAAGATTCAGCTACATATCTCTTTGAGCTGTTGATCGCGGCGCGCCGACTTGCTGTCACGCGGCGTCACAAGTTTCTCGCTTATCTCATTGGGATGGCGGCGGAGGAGGCGCGTTTGTTGTCGCAGGGGCGGTCGGCGGTTGGGCAATAGAGGCTAGTCGCCGGGCAACAGGCTGACGCGATCGCCGGCGTCGCGGCTGACGCGGTTGGCGAGGGTGAGTTCGATTAAAATCACGGCAACTTCGGCGGCGCTGAGGCCGGTCTGGCGGATGATTTCGTCTTTGAGGACGGGCGTCGGGCCGAGGGCGGAAAGGACGCGGTGGCGGGCGCTGTCGTCGATGTCGTCGGCGCGAATTTTTGGCGCAGCGTAATCTTGAGGTGCGGGTTCGAGCAGTCGACGCATTGTTGGTGCATCGATGCTCGCCAAAATATCTTCGGCATTTTCGACAAGCGGTGCGCCTTGCTTGATGAGGCTGTTGGAACCGCGTGTGCGCGGATCGAGCGGTGATCCGGGTACGGCAAATACTTCGCGGTCTTGTTCGAGCGCGAAGCGGGCGGTGATGAGGGAGCCGGAGCGCAAAGCGGCTTCGACCACGACGACACCCAGCGACAGACCTGAAATCAAACGATTGCGGCGCGGAAAAAGATTGGCGCGCGGCTCGGTGCCAAGTGGCATCTCGGCGATCAGCAGTCCACGCTCGCCGATTTCCTTTTGCAATGCGCGATTTTCTTCGGGATAGACAACATCAATGCCGCCGCCGAGAACGGCAATGGTGCCGGTGGCGAGTGCTGCGCGATGTGCGGCGGCATCAATGCCGCGTGCGAGGCCGGAGACGACAGCAAATCCGTTCTGTCCGAGGTCGCGCGAAATATCACTCGCGACTCTTACGCCTGCCGCCGACGCGTTTCGTGAACCGACAACTGCCAATGCGCGCTTGTTGAGAAGCCTCATGTCGCCCATGACCGAGATGGCTGGAGGCGGCGGATCGATCATCGCTAGAGGCATCGGATATTCGGCGTCGCCAAAGACAATCAATCTGGCGCCAATCGATGCCAGTGCCACTGTTTCCTGCACTATTTCGTCTTCGCTGGCGATACGCAGCTTGCCTTTAATGTTGCCGCGACGGGCAAGTTCGGGCAGTGCGTCGAGCGCCGACACAGAATCCGGCATGTTTTGAAGAAGGTCGCGGAACGTCGCGGGACCGACGAAAGCGCTGCGGGCCAGCCGCAATCGCGCCATACGTTCAGCGGCGTCGAGGCCTGCCTTCATTATTTGGAACCGATGCGCGACTCATTTCCGGAGAGCAGTCGGCCAATGTTGTCGCGATGCGCGAAATAGATCATCGCGACAAGGACGATGCTGAGCGGAAGCAAATCCGCACGTCCGAGAAAGTAGAGGTAGGCGGGCGTTGCCAGTGCCGCCACCAATGCAGCGAGCGACGAATAGCGAGAGATGACGGCGACGGCGAGCCATGTGGCGCAGAATAAAAGTCCGACGGGCCAAAAGAGCGCGAGGTTGACGCCGATGAAAGTGGAGATGCCTTTGCCGCCTTTGAACTGCAGCCAGACCGGAAATAAATGGCCGAGGAATGCGCCTGCGGCAGCAAGTGCGGTGAGAGGCAAAACCATTTCGAGTGACGGGGCGAGATAGGCAAAGAGCAAAACGGCTACCGCCCCTTTGGCGGCATCAAACAAGAATGTTGCGCCCGCGACTTTTTTGTTGCCGGTGCGCAGCGCGTTTGTCGCGCCGATATTGCCTGAGCCGATGTCACGAATGTCGCCGAGACCGGCCATGCGCGTGAAGATCAGACCGAAGGGAATGGAGCCGAGCAGGTAGCCGACGGCAAGTGCAGCGATGGTCCAAGGCAGGTTCGCCGGATCAATCAGTGAGCTGAGCATTGTTTTGTTCCCCGTGTTTGACGGTGATCTTAGCGGGGGCGGGTTGGGGATGCTAGGGGGAGATTTTGACCGTCGGAAAAGCGGGGATTGGAGGTGAGAGAGGCTCGACGGTACCTCGAAATCAACTCGAATTTTCGAGGGTTTCCTGTGTGATTTCGAGTGTTTCCATGTCGAGGGTGGCGAGGTTGCTTTCGAGGAGTGAGGAAGGTTGTGAGGTGACCGTGTGACGAATAACCCCCACCCAAAAAATCTGAAGAAGATTTTTTGACCTCCCCACAAGGGGGAGGTTAAGCGGGGATTGATTTTATTTTTGATGGAAGTCGTCCCCGTCGCAATTTTTGGCGTTCCGGGGACAAGGTGGATCGCCCGATCAAGTCGGGCGAAAACGGTGGGGGTGATTTCGCGAAAGTTATCCCCACCCAAGAAGTCTGAAGAAGATTTTTGACCTCCCCCCACATTGCGCGTTGGCGCAAGGAAAGGAGGCGGGAAGTTAAGGCAAAGGAGAGTGGTTCAGACCCTCGTTTCCATCGTGATGTGTTTGGGGTGCGCTTCCAGCCTTGCAAGCCAGTTGCGGATGTTGGGATAGCGCGCGAGGTCGAAACCGCCGTCACTGGCTTTGTGCGTGTACGCATAAAGGGCGACGTCTGCGATGGTGTATTGTTCATCGACGAAATAGCGCCGACCGGTGAGATGGGTTTCCATGACGTCCAAGGCGGCGTAGCCCTTTTTATGCCATTCGGGAAAGAGTGCGGTCATGGCGGGCGGGCATTCGGGCGCAATCACTTTCCAGAAGCGGGCGACGGCGATGTAGGGTTCGTGGCTGTATTGCTCGAAGAACATCCATTGCAACACTTGGGCGCGGGAGAAAGGATCCTCCGGCCAGAAAGGTGTGCCCTGGCTCAGGAAATAGAGCATCGCGTCTGACTCCGCGAGGCAGCGACCGTCATCGAGTTCGAGGGTCGGGGTGCGGCCGTTTGGATTTTTGGCGAGAAACTCGGCTGTGCGGCTTTCGCCTTTCAGAATGTCCACATCGATGAGTTTGAGATTTATGTCTAAAAGATGGGCCAGTAATCTCGGCTTATAGCAATTGCCTGAATCCTGCATCTGATAGAGCCTCATCTCTTACTCCCGTGTGTAAATCGTCTGTCCACCGACGATTGTGCGTAAAACCTGACCTTGCAAGCGACGGTCATCGAAAGGTGTGTTCTTGGAAATCGAATGGAGCGCCTCGGCCTTGACGATCCAAGGTGCGCCGATGTCGATGAGCGCGAGATCGGCGGGAAGGCCAGTGGCAAGTCGTCCGGTATTGAGGCCCAGCAGATCAGCCGGAATGTGGGTCATGGCGCTCAACAGACGCATGAGCGGCAGGTCGCCGTTGTGAACCAACGAAAGTGTGGAGGCCAGCAGCGTTTCGAGGCCGATGGCACCGAAGGCCGCTTGCGCGAAAGGATGGCGTTTGACTTCGGCGTCTTGCGGATCGTGGCTTGAGACGACAACGTCGATTGTGCCGTCGGCAAGGCCCGCGACGAGCGCGCGGCGGTCGTCTTCAGAACGCAGCGGCGGCGTCATTTTGAAGAAGGTGCGGTAGGACTGCACATCGTTTTCGTTGAGCGTCAGATGGGCGGCGGAGACACCGCAGGTGACTTTCTGGCCGTGGCGGCGGGCACGCGCGACAACTTCGACGGAGGCGGCGCAGGACACTTGCGAGACGTGGTAGCGACCGCCGGTGAGTTCGAGCAGGCGCAGATCGCGCTCGATCATTATGGTTTCGGCGACGGCGGGTGTACCGCTGAGGCCGAGACGGCCTGCGAGTTCGCTTTCGTTCATTACGCCGTGGCTCAATTCCGGCACTTCGGCATGCTGGACGATGAGGGCATTGAAATGGGCGGCATAGGACAGCGCGCGGCGCATGATCTGGGCGTCGCTCACCGAGCGGTCGCCATCGGTGAAGGCCACGGCACCTGCGTCTTTCAGAAGACCGATCTCGGTCATTTCCTTGCCGTTAAGGCCTTTGGTGAGTGCCGCCATCGGATGGATGTTGACGATGGCGGTGTCGCGGGCGCGGCGTTCGATGTAATCGACCAGCGCCACATCGTCGATGACCGGATTGGTGTTCGGCATGACGATGAGCGTGGTCACGCCACCAGCGGCGGCGGCGAGGCTCGCGGTGCGCAAGGTTTCGCGGTGTTCGGCACCGGGCTCGCCGGTGAAGACGCGCATGTCGATGAGGCCGGGGCAGAGGACCTGTCCGCGGCAATCGACGATTTCGATACCGTCAGGAATGGTGTCGCTGAAAAGATTGGGGCCGAGGTCGGCGATCTTGCCGTCTTTGACCAGCAGATTGCCTGTCACGTCGAGGCCCGAGGCGGGATCGAGGAGGCGTGCGTTGATGAAACCTGTGCCGGTCATATTGAGCGCTCGTTCGGCAGGTTGCGGGCGAGTGCGTCGAGCACGGCCATGCGAACGGCGACGCCCATTTCGACTTGTTCGCGGATGACGCTGCGGTTGATGTCGTCGGCAACGGCGCTGTCGATTTCGACGCCGCGGTTCATCGGGCCGGGGTGCATGATGAGCGCGTCGGGTTTTGCAAAGCTCAGTTTTTCGTAGTCGAGGCCGTAGTAGTGGAAATATTCGCGCTGCGAAGGCACGTAAGAGCCGGACATGCGTTCGAGTTGCAGGCGCAGCATCATCACGATGTCGCAGCCCGCGAGACCTTCA
>TARA_R110000868_G_scaffold348788_2_pt1 | contig 13500 bp, 20 predicted proteins | sample TARA_R110000868 | Tara Oceans TARA_R110000868 (sample SAMEA4397489) | marine metagenome | biome: Polar Biome; feature: [SRF] surface water layer (ENVO:00010504); material: water (ENVO:00002006), including particulate matter (ENVO:01000060) such as... | depth 5 m | reverse complement strand
CAGATAACACCCCCCATTAATACGGCACTGGCGCGAAAGTGGGCCAAAGGTAACGACCTCATGGCCAAACAAGCAAGAGATTTCTTAGCAAAAAGAGAGCCACCAGCACCAAAAACAACAGACGTTCTCAAGGCAATGGATGGTGACTTCTTGCGGAAGCACTTTGGTCATCTGGATCGGCCACAGACAACACCTCCGAAAACTACTGACATCATGAAGGCTAAAAACATCGGTGCCATTGGAACTGCAACTGCAAACCGAATTATTGCCAAGAAGGACGGTGTAAAACTCGCTGGTCAGGACGGAACAGTTACCAGAATTAAGAAACGAATGAGGGCAATGCAGGAAGAAGCTCCGATCAATAGTACCAGTGCAGCCATTGCAGGAATTGGTGTTGGTGAAAATGGTGAACCGGGAAGAAAGCCCATGATGCCAATGGTTAGACGTTCTAAGGACTTCGCTGGTAAGGCTGTATTCTCTGTTCCGCCAAAGCTCTATGACGAAGCCAGACTTGAGAAAAGAAAATATCAGAGATGGACTAAATATCTGGAAGAGAATTCTTACGACGAACTTGCTCCAATTCGTGAATTTGCTAATGCAAACCCAACGAAGCCAATCATCATTGAGAATGAGAAGACCGGAGCAATGTGTTACGTAAAATATGGATCAAAAAAATGAATATTACACCAGAACTACTAAAGTCTATTGCTGCGCCAAAGGGTCGCATGATGATTATCGATGACGTTGCGAAGTACCTTAACATCTATATGTCTCAATATGGCATTGACAATTACCTTCGTGTGTGTCACTTTCTGGCTCAGGCAACTCATGAGTGCGACGGATTCAATACACTGAGAGAGTATTGGGGACCAACTCCTGCCCAGAAGAGGTACGAAGGCAGACGGGACTTGGGCAACACCGTCAAGGGAGACGGAAGACGTTACATGGGACGTGGTATCTTTCAGATCACTGGCAGGTACAACTATAAGCTCTATGGAACCAAGCTTGGAATTGATCTTGAGAACAAGCCAGAACTTGCCGAAGACCCAAAGACATCTGTCCTGATTGCTCTTGAGTACTGGAAGACAAAGGGACTGAGTGAACTTGCTGACAAAGATGATGTTGTCGGTATCACCAAAAGAATTAATGGTGGAACGAATGGTCTCTTTGACAGACGACAATATCTGGTGAAGGCAAAGAAGCTTGTTCCTCTGGACATTGGTGCAACCACATTAAAGCCAATATCAGAGCCGGTTCTGGACCTAATATTGAACATTGTAATGGCTAAGTTTGGAGATGATTCGGGATATGTTGCAGACCTACAAAATATGTTGATCCGAAAAGGTTATAATATAGTGCCAGACGGTAAGTATGGTAAGAAGACACAAGAAGCTGTTTCCGACTTTCAGAAGAAGAATGGCCTTGCTGTAACTGGTAACATTGACACGAACACACTACCAAAGCTGATGGAGGCATAACGATGTGGAGACCAGTCTTTACTTTCAAGCAATACATCAACGAATATGTAGAAGGTAATTGGGGTTATAATGACCTCCTCAAAGAAGCACTAACGCACGAAGAAAGAACCCAAGTCGATTCGTGGTCTCGCGGAGACTATTCTTTTTCGGATCATGCCTTCGGTGGTGATAAGGCTCAGATGCGTACTGTTATCCCTGTAGAAAGTGAAAGGACAGTACATCCTGACGTTGTTGATCATCTCTCGCAGCATGGATATAGTGTCAGTGACTACGACAGGGGTCTTGCCCGAGATGCCAATGGCCGTGAAATGAAGATCGGTAAAGTTCTGGAAAAGACCAAGGCTTCGGGTGCAGTATTTGGTGCATACGAAAATGATCCCAACCGTTCTGCACTTGGAAGAACTGCTTCTCAATTTCCGAGTAGCGGCCTTCAGGTGGTTATTTCCAGACACCCCCACGACATAGCAAGTATGTCAACTGATCGTGGTTGGGAATCTTGCATGAATATGCGAGGAGGATGCAATTCACATTATCTGTCCAGAGATGTTCATGAAGGAACACACGTAGCATTCTTAACAAAGAAGGGCGATGATACTGCCGAGGAACCTCTGGCCCGTATTGCCATCAAACCATTCTATGGAGACCAGACGAGCCGTAAAATTTTACACCCAGAAGGAAAAATATATTCAACAGAGAATGGTTTTGATAGTCGTTTTACTGGTGCTGTCAGGAAATGGACTGAACAAAATTTTCCCAAGGGAGAGAAAGAAGTATTCAGAAAGTCTAAAGATGTTTATGATGATGATGGTGAAACAGAGGTAGGAACAATGGAAGCAATGCTGAACCATCCTAGTGATAACGTTAGAGCAAGAGCATACCAAAAATACAGCCATAAGATAACACCTGAACATATCGAAAGAACTCTTTCTAGAAGGTTTTCGGGCGCTGAACGCGAGGCAGCACTGTCGCATCCAAAAACTTCTAGTGAGGTTTTGGATAGAGAGTGGGACAAAACAGATGACTATGCTAAACGGCATATTCTCAGAAACCCCAATGCCCCCCAGAGAGCATTCAGTGAAGGTATGAAAATGGGAACTAGTGCTCGTATGATCATTGCCCAGAACCCATCCGCACCAAAAGAAGCTCTACATGAACTTCTTCATGGCCGTGATGAAGTTGTGGCTTCACATGCAGCATATAATCCATCAACAACTAGAGAATCTAGGCTTTCTGCTATTAGTAATCAGTATGTTTCGATCAACACTAAGGCTTCACTAGTCAGCAACGACCATTACAATGCTGTTGATCGGGTCTTTAAGGCAAGACATCTTGAAAGTGTTATGAAAGACGTTGTCGAAGAACCTTATGCCGAAGACCATGCCGCCAGTATGATGCAACATGATAATGCTACGCCAAAGATGTTTGACATGGTTCTGAATAGCCCCAACGGGAAAGCAGCAATTAATATCATGAATAGAAATCCTGAAAAGATATCGAAAGATGGTTGGCGTAGTGCAATAAACAATGATAATAAAGATGTCAGAAACGCGGCTATAGAAGCAACGCCTCATGCTGAACACCATAAGGAAATATATGAGACACATTCTTCAAATCCGGTGTCTTCAAGTGTAAGAGATTCAATTAGTAGGAACCCACATGTATCTTCTGACACCATCCACGATTTATTACGCTCCGAAAATCCGGATGTGAGGGGGCAAGCACTATACCACCAAAAACATACTTCGGAACACGTTGAGGTTGGTCTGAATGACCCTGAACCAAGAGTTAGAGCTAAAGCTGCTCAGTCGATGCGAGCAACAGAAAAACAATTGGATAGGGCAATGGCCGATCCTGATCCTCGTGTTCGTGCTGGTGTAGGAATGAACCCATATGCGGGAAATGACAGAAAACGGATTCTGGCAAATGATCCTCATCCAGAAGTGGCCCGCGCATTTGAACACTACAGAAGAGAAACTTAAAAATGCTTACTTTCAAACAATATCTTCAAGAAATATTCGACAAAGTTCATCCGTTTACTCAGACTAAAAAAGTAACATATGAAACGGGTCTTTCTGTTCATCAGTATATAATTCATCATCCTAATGGGAATAAATATAAAGTTCATATTGAACACAATCCCACCGATGGTACATCTTCTGTCGGATTTACCGATAAACAACAAAGAGTCGATATGACTGGATCATCTAAAGGAAGAGCAGCTAGTGTTATTGGTACCGTGCAGGCTGTTGTGATGGATCACCTCAAAAATACACCAACAGCTAAGAGTATATTTTATGCTGGTGATGGTGACAGAGGAAGAAAAAGAATATACACTTCCATATCAAACCGTCATAGTGGAACAACTATGGATATGGGTCAGGAAGGTTCAATACATTCGATAGATGTGGATAAAATAAACACTAAAAAATAAGGATAAACCAGATGGACAACAAAGAAGCATCGTGGATTAAACACTACTGGAGACCAGCAATCGCATGGCAATACTTTGCTGTGTGTCTATTTGACTTCATCATCGCCCCGTTCCTTCTGGGTCTCTTTGCGTTCATAACCGGAGGAACATACATCATGTGGATTCCTCTGACTTTGCAAAATGGTGGACTGTACCATCTGTCAATGGGTGCCATCATTGGTGTCTCTGCATGGTCTCGCGGACAGGAAAAAATCAAACGCATCCTGACTGGTGAAGAAATTCCTTCCGAGATCGAGACGACAACAGAAACACAAACACCCATCAATAAGAAAAAATAATGAAGTCATTTCTACAGTTCCTCTATGAAAGTTATACTCCAGATCGCACAGTGACGGCTTATAAATTATTCAACCGTGGTAAGGATGGTAATCTATATCCACTATTTGTAAACAATAACGAGCCGGTTCCAATGGGTCAGTGGATTGAGGCTAAGTCTGGTACTATGACTGATAAAGGAAAGGTCAAGTCAAAACTTGGCCCTCTTGCCTACCGACCGGGTTGGCATTCCGGAAACTTGCCCATCGCTCATCACATCGGAGGAAAGTCCGATCCGAAGGCAGTCAAGCCAGACTACCGACCGGACCATCAGGTCTGGGCAGAGGTCGAGCATCCTGCCGATGTTGACTGGCAATCTGTTGCCAATGAACGTGCAAAGAAGAATAAGAATGGTGACATCATTCCGAATACTGCTCATATAACAGATCAGGTTCCGTATGGTGGACATTATCGATACAAGACGAATGCAAACATGACCGGTAACTGGATTATTTCTGGCCACATGAAAGTAAACCGGGTTCTTTCTGATGATGAAGTCAAAGCGATCAACGATGCCCACGGTGTGGCAGACTTACCACGAAAGAAGGATTAATCAAAATGATTACAGCTATTTTAGCAATTTTATCACCACTACTAGGCATCTTGGGAAGTCTACTTCCTAACATCGTTCGTATGTTTGAAAAGCGTGAGGAGAACAAGCATGAAATCGAACTCACTAAGCTCAAGATGGATGCGGCTGCACTACAGGCGGAAGCGAATCTTGACATTGAAACGATTAAGGCAATTGTTTCAGACGGACAATCTATTCGCACTCATGATAGTACTATTGACGGTGGTCAGTTTCTTAACGCACTCAGAGCTTCTATCAGACCAGTTATCACATATGTATTCTTTTTTACTTTCATTCTTATTAAAATAATCGCAATGGGAACAATGATTGCTGTCGGTGCAGACATTCCGACCATCGTTTCCACTGTCTGGGACGTTGAGACAATGGCACTCTTCAGCACCATCATGGCATTCTGGTTTGGTTCGCGGTTTCTTGAGAAGCGCGAAAATGCCCGATACCTAAGTACTAAGAAATAAAGAGAGGTATCGATGCCACCAGTAACTGCAACCAATAACAAATTGGATATTGAGCTTTTGAAAAAAGATGTCACGGTGATCACAAACCTATTCAATAAGTTTGATGTGACTATTGACAAATTACAAGAGATTGCAAGTACTCTGAGCAAGATGGTATCTATCCAAGAGCAGAGGATTGAGGTTCAAGAAAATACAACTAAAGAAATCCAAAATACTCTGGAACTAAGACGGATGGAACACAACACAGAAATCAAGGAGCTTCACTCTAGAATTTCAAATGTCAATACTGAATTGACTGGAAAGATAGAAGAAAGTGAACGAGCCATTTTAGCTGAGCTAAAGAAGCTTCGCGACGAGATTTCTGGTGAGAAGACATCACTTCTTGACCGACTTTCTGCCGTCGAAGGTTGGAAGTGGATGCTGACTGGTGTCTTCGCTGTTGTGGTATGGATTTTGTCTCAGATCGACATCACGCAATTTTTCTCTTGACGTAGGCTAACTTCGATGCTAGGGTGGTGGTTCATATAGGAGCCGCCACCCTTGTCCGTTTACACCCGAGAGGAACATTTTGCTCCGTGCCAGCGGGAATAATTTCCCTTGTTCGTTGTCTTGTGGCAATGTTCACATTCTACCCTAGTCTGATTTAGATGGACAGCGGCCTCAGTATTACCAAAATTGTGGTTCCTGTCTCCAGTTTTGCTTTGACGAATTTTTTCATTACGTTCTTCCGTTATCGTTGGGGCTTGTCCTTTTCTAAACCATCCGGCATTTTCCGTGGCACCCTTCATTGGGTTATGGTTGATCATTCTTTGTCGTGTATTCTCTCTCATCTCGTCGGTATTCGTATTCGATCCGCCATAATTGCAATTGTAACCAGAGTTGTATGTATCATATAGTCGAATATAATAAGGCTCCATCTCTAAGAGAGTTTTTTCTCGATCTGCGGATTCGTAGATCACTTCAAATTTGAAATTTTCTATGCCGTGGTGTCGCATGGAATTATAAAGTGGCCGGTTTACCTTTTTTGCTTGACTTTTATGCCCAGACCATCTAACGGTAGGGTTGCTGGTGAAACCAACGTACATCTTTCCATTCTTTTGGTTGGTGATCGTGTAAATGTAGTACATCTAATAGCTCCAGCGGTGTCCCGTATGTGTAGATATTTAGGTTAGGAAACAGTATGTCTGTATACATTGATAAGAAATATTTGATGATGCTATCAAGAAGGCTTCTATTGTTTCATGCCAAGTCTGAGTACCTGTTCAATTTTCGGTGTGTTTTATGCGGAGACAGCAAGAAGAACAAGACCAAGTGTCGGGCATACGTCTATCGTCGAAAGAGCGATATGTTCTTTTCGTGCCACAACTGCGGAAAGACCAGTACCTTCGGAAACTTCCTGAAGAGTGTGGACAAGGCTATGTACGACGACTACATCATGGAACGCTTCGCAGAAGAAAGCGGAGGCAATGTAGCAAAGCCAAACTTCGACGAGTTCAAGACTGCCGGTCCACTTCGGAAGCTTCAGGACAACAGCATCAACTTACCCACAATCAACGATCTGCCTCCAGATCACTTAGCTAGAAAATATATTTTACAGAGGCAGATACCTAAAGAATTTCATTCCCGTATCTTCTATGCCTCAGATTTCAAGGACTTTGTTGCCCATAAAGTGCCCGAAAAAGCAGAAAATCTGGTAGATAACGAGAAGAGGATCGTCCTTCCCTTCTGGGATGAGAATAAAAATCTACTGGGATTTCAGGGAAGGGCACTCTCTAATTCTCCGGTGAAATATATAACTGTGAAGCTTGACGAACACGCCAAGAAGGTGTATGGTCTTGATCTTGTTGACTTTTCGAAGGTGATCCCAGTCGTCGAAGGACCAATCGACAGTCTCTTCCTGAAAAACTCATTGGCATCTATGGATGCATCTCTCCAGAATATCATTCCCCTGATCGGTAATGATGGTGCAGAGTATGTATTCGTCTTTGACAATGAGCCTCGAAATAAGGACGTTCATCGTTCTATGGAAAAGACTATAGACGCTGGTCTGTCGATAGTCATCTGGCCTCCTTCAGTACACGAGAAGGACATCAACGAGATGGTTATGGCCGGTCAAGATGTTGACAAGCTTATAGCAGACAGAACTTATGATGGTATCATTGCAACATTGGAGTTTGAGCGATGGAAGAAGATATAGTATACAATGACGTAGTGAAGATCGAGCGTGCAAACGACGCAGAGACAAATAAGATGAAGAAGCAGGAAGAGAAGAGGCTTGAAATGCAAAACCGTGATCCTCTGGACATTCTTGCAGAACTTGGAGACGATGAATAATGCAATCAGTGAAACTGATATCGATGACACAGCCGGTTCCCGGCTTCGAATTCAAGACTGCTCAAGACTTACTTGCCTACATCACTCGGGTTTCTAACCCAGCCAACCAGAAGAATTTCAATACATCAGAGAAGCTGATCAGGTACTGCCTTCGAAAGAAGCATTGGTCACCTTTTGAGCAAATTGACCTGACTTTCGAGATTGAGACTACCAGAGATATTGGTCGTCAGATACTTCGGCACAGATCGTTTACATTTCAGGAATTTTCTCAGCGATATGCAGACCCGACACAGCTTGGTTCTGTAACGCGAGAAGCCCGAATGCAGGACCAAGAGAACCGGCAGAACTCTATCGAGATTACCCATTTCGATGGCGATAGAGCACTAAACCTCATAGAGGAATGGAACAATCGACAGTCTGCTCTCGTTGACCATGCAATTCAGGACTACGATTGGGCATTGAAGAATGGCATCGCAAAGGAACAGGCCAGAGTAGTTCTGCCAGAAGGTCTGACGATGTCACGAATGTATATGAAAGGTTCACTCCGAGCATGGATACATTATGCAGACGTGAGACGAGGACCAGAAACCCAAAAGGAACATCGACAGATTGCAGATGCTGTCTGGGATGTTCTCAAGACACAATTCACATTTTTAGAGGAATATAACAATGCTATTTGAAGAGCAGATACACCGTCAACCCAATCACTATCCATGGACACAGACGTTCATTGATAAGATGTGGGCCGGTTTCTGGACACCCAACGAATTCAACTTCAAGTCGGACTATGCCAACTTCAAGAATGATCTGACTGAAGAAGAAAGACGGATGGTCGTGAAGACCCTCTCTGCCATCGGTCAGGTCGAGATTGCCGTCAAGAAGTACTGGGCACAGTTGGGCGATAGGTTCCCACATCCTGCCATGTCTGATCTTGGATATACCATGTCCAACTCTGAAGTCATTCACAACATGGCATATGAGAAGCTTCTGTCTTCGTTATTTCTGAAGAAGGCATTTGCTGAGAACCTTAAGGAGCCATCGCTTCAGGGTCGAGTTAACTATCTCCGCAAGTATCTCACCAAGGCATATGTAGACGACAGGAAGCAGCAGATTTATGCCCTGATCCTCTTTACACTATTCGTCGAGAACGTTTCCCTATTCTCTCAGTTCTATATTGTACTACATCTCAACAAGTACAACAACGTACTCAAGGATACTGCACAGCAGGTTCAGTATACCAAAAATGAAGAAATGCTTCATGCTCAGGTCGGTATCAAGCTGATCAATACTTTGAGAGAAGAGTATCCTGAACTGTTCGACGATGAACTGGAAAATCGCATCGAGGAAGAAGTCATCGCGGCAGTTGAGGCAGAGAGTGCCATCATCGACTGGATCGTTGGTGACTATGATCACGAAAACTTGAATGCCTCCATCTTGAAGGAATTCATCAAGAAGCGTATAAATGACTCTCTTGAACAAATCAATGTCGGCTTCTCACTGCCCGTTGACGAAGAGCTATTCGCCAGAACCCAGTGGTTCGACGAAATTCTCTTGGGCAATGCCATGACAGATTTTTTCAATGGAAAACCAATTGAGTATGCAAAGAACAACAAGTCATACGACGACTTGTTTTAATAGGTAAGAGGGAAACGAATGAGTTATTGGATTACACCAGACACACGAACATTTTTGTCTCGTGGATATTTACCAGAAGGCCAGTCCGTCGAAGATCGGATCAAGGTCATTTCAGCACGAGCAGAAGAATTGCTTGAGGGGGTCTGGCCCGGTTTTGCTGCAAAGCTAGAAGATTATCTTCTGAAGGGCTGGATTTCTTTGTCTAGTCCGATCTGGTCCAACTTTGGTACTGATCGTGGTCTGCCGATTTCTTGTAATGGCTCCTATGTTGGAGACAGTGTCCTGTCGATCCTTTCGAAGCAGGCAGAAATTGGTATGATGTCGAAGTATGGCTCTGGTACTTCTTTGTTCATGGGAGCAATTCGTCCTAGAGGAGATATCATCTCTACTGGCGGAGTTGCTGATGGTCCAGTACACTATGTTGCTCTCTACGAGAATACTGTCAGCACAATTTCACAGAACAATGTTCGACGCGGATCGTGTGCAGTATACCTTCCTGTTGAGCATCCTGACATCAAGGAATTTCTTGAGCTTAAGGAAGAAGGATCAGCCGGTCAGCATATCTCAATGGGTGTAACCATCTCAGATCAGTGGATGGAAGACATGCTGGCAGGAGACGCAAAGAACCGTAAAATCTGGACACGCATCATCAAGAAGCGTTTCGAGACTGGTTATCCATACATCGTATTCTCAGACACTGCGAACAGGGACAAGCCTGAGTGGTGGCAGAATGCCAAAGACATCATCTGGGCATCAAACCTATGCACCGAGATTTTTCAGCCTTCAAAGGAAGATGAGAGCTTCGTCTGCTGCCTTCTGTCGATCAATGCACTACACTATGACGAATGGAAGAACACTGATCTGGTTAAGGTCGTGACATTCCTTCTTGATACTGTCCTGACCGAGTATATCGACAAGCTTGATGGTGTTCCTTTCATGGAAGCTGCCAGAAATGCTGCAATCAAAAATCGTGCCATTGGTATCGGTGTTCTTGGTTGGCACTCTTATCTTCAGTCGAAGATGATCCCATATCGAAGCAGTGAGGCCAAGTCAATCAACGTCGAACTCTTCAGGAAGATCAGTGATGATTCTTGGGATGCAAGTGAACATCTTGCAACTCTATTTGGTGAACCAGAAGCAACGAAGGGTTATGGTCAGAGAAATGCCACCAGAATGGCCTTGGCTCCGACTACATCATCTTCATTCATTCTTGGTGCAGTGTCTCCGTCAACAGAGCCAGAGAACAGCAACTACTACATCAAGGACTTGGCAAAGGGTAAATTTACCTATAAGAACCCTCATCTGAAGAAGCTTTTGGCCGAGAAGGGTCTGGATACACCAGCAATCTGGAAAGAAATTCTACTTAATGGTGGTTCTGTTCAGTTCATGACACAGCTTTCCGATCATGAGAAGTCTGTCTTTGAGACCTTTGGTGAAATTCCTCAGTTTGAGGTTATTTCTCAGGCGGCTATGAGGCAGCAGTACATCGATCAGGGACAGTCTCTGAACCTGATGATCCATCCAGATGCAAGTCCAAAGGATGTATCTGACCTTCTCGTCGAAGGTTGGAAGTTGGGCATCAAGTCTTTCTACTACCAGAGAAGTACCAATCCGGCACAAGAGTACGCTCGTTCTCTTCTGGCCTGTGTTTCGTGTGAGGCATAAATGTATAAAGTATACGGTAAGGCTTGGTGTGTCTACTGCGACAGAGCAAAGACACTTCTGAAGAACAAAGGACTAGAATTCATCTACTTCGACATCGAGAAGGATGACCAGTTTCGTAAATGGGCACAGGAAAGATCGGGAGGACAGACATCTGTTCCGATCATATTTGATGGAGATGACAACCATATCGGAGGATTTGAAGAACTCCGAAATAGACTAAAGGAACAAAAATGAGTAAAGAAATCGAAAAGCACGAATGTATCGTGTGCGACTCGTCTTTCAAGGTCGTGTTTGAACTGGACAAGTCATCAGGCTATCCGAAGTTCTGTCCATTCTGTGGTTCTCCATTCGAGGAGGATGAAGAAAGCGATGGATACTGGCCAGATGGCGAAGAAGATGCATAACTACCATTCCTAAAACGAAGAGGTCTTTTGTCTAAGTATACATAGTAGGAGATATGAATATGGAGGTCTCCTACTATGTGGCTCTACAATGGAAAAGAAGTTACCGATGAGGATGTTGCTGAATATGTTGGTTTCGTTTACTCGATAACCAATGCCAAGACAGGAAAGTCTTACATCGGAAAGAAGCTTCTCAAGTTTTCACGTACCAAACAGGTCAAGGGCAAAAAGAAGAAGATAAAGGTTGACAGCGACTGGAAAACCTACTACTCTTCATCCGAAGCTCTAAGACAAGACGTAGAATTATTGGGACAAGAAAACTTCCAAAGAGAAATACTCAGGTTCTGCTCAAGCAAGTCTGAGTGTAACTATTGGGAGTTAAAGTATCAGATCGAGAGAGACGTACTTCTGTCCGACAACTTCTACAATTCTTGGATTAGTGCTCGCATCTATAAGACGAAAGCATTATTAGGAAAAGGATAAAGTAATGACTTCTAAGATCAACAAGGCAATCAGAGACGTATTCAGCGGAAAGAATTTTGACCGCAAGACTGGCCTGACAGAAATGTTCAAGGTCGAATACCGCAATGAGTACCGCAATATGACTAGCAATCAAGTAGACGTTAACGATAGGGTCGTCCGAGACTATCTCGGCCTCTAACTGCCATGGACACATTGGGATAAAATGGGGTGGAGAAATCTGCCCCATTTTTTTCTTGACAGGACCCCACTGATTTGATATTCTTTCTACATCAGGAAAAGGAAAACATCCTATGGCATTCGTGATCTACGACCGTGAAACCACCTACACCTACGATGCGTCCAAGTACAACCCATACGCAGCAACAGAAAAGTCGGCTAAGGCTTGTCGCACCCGCATCCTGAAGGCGAAGCCGGAACTCGCTGGCAAGCTGGAAATTGCTGAGGTCACTCACTTCCGTCAGTTCATCGAGAAGCAGGTTTACCGAAAGAACCTGATGAGCGGAAATCTCTATCTTGAAGCCGTCAACACACCGTCCTACTGCTCACCCGCTTCGGAATCGTACTGGTCAAGGTAAGATTGTCCTTGACAATCTCTTCCATATCTTCTATAGTGATCATATCGAAAAAAAGGAAATTCAAATGACTGCTCCCGTTCTCTCCGTTCCGTTCAAGACCATCCACCTTGAGGCTGTTGAAGCTGCCAAGGCAACCTTTGATGTGGCCTTTGCCCGTATGGGTGGCAAAGACAACTATCCGTGCGGCTTCGCTTGGGTCAACGTGAAGGATATCAAGCTATCGACCAAGCTGGGCAAGGAATTCGCTGCACTTGAATTCCGCAAGTCGTATGACGGTGGCATCGACCTCTGGAACCCGTCTGGCTCGTATGTCCAGAATATGGACGTAAAGTACGAGGCTGCGTGTGCCTATGCACAGGTACTGCGTAAGTATGGCTTCAATGCCACTGCTCGCGAGCGGATGGACTGATCCCCATGAGCACCCGTTCAAACATCGCAATTCAGGAAAAGGATGGACTGATCCCCATGAGCACCCGTTCAAACATCGCAATTCAGGAAAAGGATGGCTCGATCAGGGTCATCTACTGCCACTGGGACCGTTATCTGGCCCACAATGGTAAGATGCTTTTCGATTACTATTCAAGTGCAGCAAAGCTCCGCAAGCTTATCGATCTTGGATCGATCAGTCGCCTTGCGCCAGAGATTGGCACCAAGACCGACTTTGATAATCCAAAGGATGGTCAGGTCGTTGCCTATGGACGTGATCGCGGCGAAGAAGACACCGAAGCCGATTATTATCCGGACCTTGAAACATACGTCAAGTCTTTCGAAGGTGTTGGTTGGATCGAGTACATCTACGTCTTTGACGTGAAGACCAAGACGTGGTCTTACTTCACCAACAACGACAAAAACCTTCTCCCCCTGAAGGACTACGTTCTGGGTATTCCATTCAAAACCGCTTGACAACACCATCTGACCCGTGTATGGTACTTGTATCGAAAGGGAAACTTCATGAACACCGAAACCTACACCGAGACTGTTCTTCGTTACCGCGTAGTTCGTCGTCAGGTCATCACTGACCCGGCAATTCGTGCAGAGTACCGGATCAATGGACATGATCCTGATGACACTTGGTC
>TARA_R110000868_G_scaffold181439_4_pt1 | contig 13505 bp, 28 predicted proteins | sample TARA_R110000868 | Tara Oceans TARA_R110000868 (sample SAMEA4397489) | marine metagenome | biome: Polar Biome; feature: [SRF] surface water layer (ENVO:00010504); material: water (ENVO:00002006), including particulate matter (ENVO:01000060) such as... | depth 5 m | reverse complement strand
TCTATAGCATTCTTCATGTTATGTTATAACATAACGCACACCTGGAGAGCGACTAGTCGGCAGGGTCAGGCACGTCGACACACTCGCCATCTATCGCATCGTGAGCGAGGCGCGAGGTAGCGTCGGCGAGTGCGGCACTGATGCTGATGAGACCCGACACCTCGACGAGAGCGGGAGGAGGCGACCATCGCATCTGGCATTTCGTATACCAAACCATCGCCCCAGTGTCGCCGCTGCACGCTTTATCGTAAAGCGTGGCGGCTACGGCTAGATGCGCCTTGGCGCGGCCGACATCAAGCTCCGCTCGATAGTGCTTGCGGAGGGTCTTATCGTCGATACCAAGCAACGCGCCTATCTGGTCTTGGTGCAAGCCATAGCCAGCGGCTGTTTGTGCCTGCATGCGCGTGATATCGGTGGGCGCGTGGGCTAGTTGCATGATCGACTCCTTATTATTGTGGGGAGCATAAATTCTACCTCTCAAACAGCCACACAATCAAAGCAAGCAAATGTGTAAAATAATTGCCTAAAACGCTTGCAACCAAAAATCACCTGTGTTCCCATAGTCACACAGCAGCCGGATTCCCGACCGCCATTAAAGAGTAAGCCAAGATGACTAAATTTGAGATTGCTTGCGAAGTCTACGATGCGGCCGAACGCGCAGCGGATGAACAATATGCGCTGGCACTTTTTTTGGCCAGCGCGAATTCGTTGACGCGCGAAGAAAAAAACCGCGCTATTGGCAATGCCGAAGCGCAATTTGATGTGGCGATTCGCGTTGCTTTCCGAGCATTGAATGATGCTCGCGGCCTCGAAATCTAAAACCAAACCGCCCCCCTAGGGGAGCAAACTGGAGAGAGCACAGAATGAGTCACATAATCTACAAAGGGCCGTCGATGCTAGACGGCTCGCCGATAGTGGCCATTGCCACGGGCATCAAGCGGAAATCCAAGAACGGCAAGACAGGATCAGTAGTCCAGACTTGGATACTGGCCGATAACGGCCAAACTCCCATGGAAAATTCGCAATCCGGCGCTGATAAGAGCGTGTGCGGCCAATGCCCACACAGCGAAACGATGCGCAAAAAGGCCAAGGCAGCTGGCCGCAAGCCAGCCGCTAAATGCTACGTCGATTTGAGCAAGGCCCCACGCTCTATCATGCGCGCTTACCTTGCTGGCAAGTATATCGATATTAGTGGCGATGCTGCGGCCATTAGCGCATTGATGGCTGGCAAGATTGTGCGTGCCGGTGCATACGGTGATCCGTGCGCAGCACCAGCCCGCCTATGGCGCGACGTTTACAAACTGGCCAGCGGGAGAACCGGCTATAGCCACCAATGGCACCTACACCAAGCACGTGGACTAGCGCAGTTCGCAATGGCCAGCGTTGACAGCGAGAAAGAACGCGAGCAAGCCAAAGCCAAAGGTTGGAGAACCTTTCGGGTTAAGTCAGCCAGCGAGCCTGTTTTGGCCGGTGAAATTGTCTGCCCAGCCAGTTCGGAAGCTGGCAACAAGACCACGTGTATGGCATGCCAAGCGTGCAGCGGTGTCGCTGGCCGTGGCCGCAGCGATATCGTCATAAACGCCCACTAGTAACAATCGCCCAGCCTAATCAGGGCTGGGCAAAACATGAGGATCTGAAGATGAAGCAAAACCCTAAAACAATCCTAGCCACGCTGACTAACGGCGCTGGCTGTGACTTTGACAAAAGTTCGTTTTACACCATTCAAGGTGCCAAGCATTGGGCAAAGGGTCGCGGCGGCAGATACACGCTTTCGATTTCAAGTTTAGCCAACCAATATTCGGAAGTTTCAGAGTACGTCTACGCTGGCTTGTGCAATCGCGGACGCATTGTTGATGCCGCAATGCATGCGCGCAATAAAGCTGCGCAAACCGAATCCGAACGCCTCGCATGGAATGCCGCAGCCCGTCGCCTCACCACCCACCCCTATTAGCCACCACTAGCCACCCAGCCCCTCAAGCGAGGGGCTAATTGAGGATCTGAACATGAACAAACTTGACTGGACAGGAATACGTAACCTCGGCAAAACCGACAACGCGAATCGCTGGCACCCCATTCCAGCCATCGCGCCCTACTTCGATTCCATCCGCGCCCCATCACGCGCATGGCCTAACAGCTATGCCAAGGCTGCGCAGACCCTGCGCTTTGCAAAGTGGCTAAAAGAGCATCACCCCACCATCGCCCAGAACGCGGGGCTGGAAGCATGAACATGGAAAAAACCACCATGTGGCAGAACGCCCTAGCCCAGCTCCTACTCATCGCCTACATCATGATGCCAATCGCCTACTACTTCCTCCACTAACCATCCTAGCCTAGCCCCTCCCAAGGGGTTAGACATTCACCAGCCCTATATCAAGCCCCTCCCCATGGGGCTTTTTTTTTGAACCAAGCAACGCAACGATTTTAAATTCAGTCATGCATTTAATGCGTTTTTTAACGCACAATTAGTCGCGCAACGACGCAACGCAATACGCCCATCTATAGATGGGGGCGTTTATTGCGCGTGCGCCATCGACCTTGCCCCCCTCGCAATTATTGTAATTGCGCGCAACAAAATTTTATTGCGCGACATCAAACGTCATTTTTTTGCTTAATTTGCGCGCCCCATGATCCAGCTAATCCAATATCACAAACTGTCCAAAGCCCATCGCCTAGCTCGATTTTCTGCGCCCCCACCAGCGCGCTAGATAGGCTGCCTGATTTTTTTACCATCTCGGTCGCCGACCGCGCCGAATATTCATCCGCCAACAGCGTGTCGATCATCGCCTGCCTATGCACCACCGCCCGCCCATCAGCCCCTACCGCACAGCCACCCAAGCGCCATGCGGCTTCGAGCAAGATCAAATTTTTGGCATGCTTGCTGAGTGGCTTGGGCTTGCTGCTTTTAGCCTTAGGCTCGGCATGGCCAATGATCTCGAACACCGCGCCGCTCACTGGCGCTTGATCCTCATCAATCCAGCCCGCGAGCTGGACCCGTTGCAATCTGGCTGCTAGTGGCTGTGGCGGCTCGCTGTCTTTAGCCTTAGTGCATGACAGCGTAATCTCGCCATCCGCACTGGCTAAAAGCATTTGCCAGTCCATGGCCGCCTTCAGGCTGCTGGATCCTCGCGCCCTATCGGCTGGCCCTAAGCCAGTGTGGTGGATCAGGCAGACTACACACCCGTAAGCGCGGCCAATGACTTGGGCTGCCGATAGCAAGGCTCTGATATCCCGTGCGCTGTTTTCGTCAGCGCTAAAGTGGGTCGCGAGCGTATCAATGATCACAAGTGAGACTTTGGTGGGCGATGGCTCTTTAATCGCCCGGATAACCTCCGCCGCAGCTTGGGGCGCGTCCAAATCGATACCCCGGTTGCTGATGTAAAGGTTTTCCAGCCCCTCCGGCCCGTGTTGCTGCGCCCATGCTGCCACCCGCATTCGCAAGCCATAGTGCCCCTCACCGGCTAAGTAGATCACTGAGCCTTGCGCTACTTTGTGCCCGTGCCAAGGCTTCCCGCTGGCGATAGATGCTGCCATGTCCAGCGCGCAGAAGGTTTTGCCAGCCCCCGACGGCCCAAAAAGCATGGCCAGACCGCTATCTGGTAGCCAATTTTTGATAATCCAACTGGGGAGGGCTGGCTGGGCAAGCCACCCGCTGGCTTGCTCTAGATGGTAATCGCTTGGGGCTGGCTTGATGGATAAAGCCTCTGCCGCAGCATCGCCAATTGCTGCATCAAGGGCTACATCCCGCCCGCCGGTGGGATACGCAGCAATTGAGCGGCAGATCTGCGCGATTTCGCTTGCTGGTAATGGCGGATTGCACCGCAGTTCGTTGGCCACGCTCAATGCGGCTAGCATTTCGGCCTCCGACATACTACACGCTGCGCGCATAGCCCCGGCTAGGCTGGCCAGCCCAGCATTGCGGCTGCCAACTGGCAGCAAGCCCCCGCCATCGCCTACTCGCTCAGGCTTTTTGGCCGCTTGAGCGGCGTAGGCCGCAGACCAAGCTGCCGGGATTTTGAATGGTGCGATGCCATCGCTAGGATCTGATGACGCTTCCCACTCATATTTTTTGCCAGCGATTACGCTAGGCCAGACCAAAAAATAGCGCCCATCGCTCAACAAATCGACCCCTTGGGCTAACTTAGACGAGCGCCAAGCGGGATCGTATGTCGCCAGGTAATGGCTACCCCCCCCGGCCGTCAAGGCGTGCGGGCCGTCATCGTGCGGCCCATGCATGGCGAGCCATGCGCCCCACCCGGCATCCCCACCGTTGCGTGGATCAATGTCGAAGCAAATTAAATTACTAGCCCGCCCCGCCGCGACAGCCAGATTTAAATCAGGACGCCCCTCAAACCATGCGCGGATCTGCGCGGGGTCGGTGCTGGCATCTTTAACGCCATGTGCTGACGCCGGGAGCTTGCTCCCCGGCTGGATGGGCAGCACTGCCCAACCATACGATGCGTATCGCAGCGCCGCATCAAGCGGCTTCATTGTTTTTCTGCTCTTCCAAGTACTGGATAATTCGAACGATTGTGGCGTGCGACGGATTGCCGCGACCGGCTTTAACGGCAAGAATTTTACGAACGCCCAGGCCACAGGCGCGGGCCACTGCGCTGGCATTGCGATCTGCGAGGATCAAGCGGATCTGATCTAAGGTATACATGCTGTGCCCCAACTGATTAATAAGAGCGCCTAGCCTAACCTTTTTTTATGCGCGTGCAATCTTTTTTCAATTGGATGAAAAAAAGTGTAGACACGGAGTTTCGGCTTTGCTAGTCTTCCTCCTGAGGCGAGCAGATTCTTGACCGCCCACCAAATGAGGATTACCAGATGATTATCAGCGCAACACTCATTAACTCGCAGGGCTGCGAGTTCGACAGCACCACCTTCTATCAGTCGTGGGGCATCAAAAACCCCGACGCCGCGAGCGTGGAAAAGGCCAAGCGGTGGGCCTGCCAGCGCGGCGGCCAATACACCCTGAACGTCAGCAAATCGGCGCGGAACGCCGCTTGGTGGCAAACCCTCGGCGAGTTTGCCTACAGCGGCAAGTGCCGCCGGGCGGTGGCGTTATGAGTTACGAAAAAATTCTCGCCCGCCTTGAGGCCTCAAAAGAAAAGTGTGCTCGGCTCAAGTCAGAATGCGTTTTGCTTGAAGGCGCCATCCAAGAATACACGCGGGCGTGGGACGCAGCGGGCGAAATCTGGAACGCCGCTTGCGAGGCGGAGGATAACGGCAAGCGGGCTAAAGCCCGCGAGCTGTGGGCATTGCTGGCCCCGTTTGACGATGAGGCGGCCACCCGCTTGGCGGAGCTGTCATGAGCGCCGAAGCACTGGCCCGCCTAGCCACCGCCCAGTGGCTAGCCGCCGAGGCCGCCTGCGATGACGTTGAGGCCGCCATCACCAACCTGTTCGACGCCATTGAGGCGGCTGAGCTTGCATGGGGCCCCGTCAGGCTCCCCGAGGCCCGCGAGGCTGAGCGCGACTTGCGCAATCTGTCCAAAGCGTTGTGGGTGGCCAATTATGGCCGTTAACCTCAAATCGACCAGCGCCTGCGCCCCGGCTGGAGTCAAAACCCTAGTCTATGGTGCGGCGGGCACAGGCAAGACGACGCTAATTGCGGGCATGCCAACCCCGCTTATCCTGAGCGCCGAGAGCGGGTTATTAAGCCTTCAGGGCAGTGACCTAGCCTACATCGAGGTGAACTCGGTAGGCGACCTCAGAGAGGCCTACAAATGGCTTGTGGGTTCGCAGGAGGCCAAGCATTTCGAGTCTGTTTGTTTAGATTCGATTTCCGAGATTGCGGAAGTCTGTTTGGGCGAACAAAAGGCGCTCACGAAAGACGGGCGTGCGGCATACGGCCAGCTTGGGACAGTAATGGGCGAGGTTATCCGCGCCTTTCGCGACTTGCCGCTGCATGTGCTCCTTATCGCCAAACTGGATAAAGGCGCTGATGAACTGGGGCGCATTACCTACTCGCCCGGCATGCCCGGCCAGATGCTCACGCAGTCACTGCCTTATTTCTTTGATGAGGTGTTAGCACTGCGAGTGACCACCACTGGCGAGCGGGAATTGTTGTGCCATCCGGACTCGCTGTGGCTGGCTAAGGACCGCTCAGGTCGATTAGACCGGCTTGAACCGCCCGACTTAGGCGCGCTGATTAAGAAAATAAGGGGGACGCCATGATCACGGAGAAAGTCGAAGCACTAGCCGAGGCTTGGCTAGCCGCGAAAGCGGTCGAAACCAAGGCAATTGACGCCAGGCGTTTAGTTGAGGACAAGCTCAACGCCATATTTGGCGCTAATCCCGGCATGGAGGGTACGAATGAGTACGCCTTGGGCAAGTACGACTGCAAAGTTGTGCAAAGGATTGCCCGCAAGGTAGACCATGAGATGGTCGGCGTTATCAGCGCCGAACATGGGTTGGAAGCCCTGCTACCCGTAGTGTTCCGCTGGGAGGCCAGCGTAAATTTGAAGGCTTGGAACGCCTTAGATCCAGAAGTTTCTCGCCTGTTTTTGCAGGCAATCACAACTAAGCCGAATCGGCCTAGCTTTAAAATCTCAGAGAGGGAATAGACATGTCTTTTATTGAAACTTTCCATGCGGCTGATGCCCCGCAGCCCACCCGTACCGAGTTCACCCCGCTGCCCGCTGGCTGGTATCTCGCGACCATCCATTCGGCTGAGGTTAAAGCCACCAAGGCCGGAAATGGCGAATATATTAAGGTTCGCTATGGCATCGTCGGCGGCGAGCATGCCAACCGGGTGGTGTTCGCCAACCTGAACACCCGCAACAGCTCAGAAAAAGCGCAGGAAATCGGTCGGCAGCAGCTCGGGGAGATCATGCGGTGCATCGGCTTGGCAACTATCCAAGACACCGACCAGTTAGTTGGCGGAACTTTGGAGATTAAGTTGAGCGTGCGTGACGATCCGCAGTGGGGAGTCTCGAATGAGGTGAAGGGCTTCCGCGCGGCTAACCATAGCGCCCCGGCGGCGGCACCTAAGCCAGCGGTAGCCGCGAACGCGCCTTGGAAATAAGGGCCTAACACATCTGCTTGGGCCAAATGCTTGCCCCGCTTGGGCCAGTTTGGCCCAAGCAAACGGCCCAAGTAGTCAGTCAACCAAACAGGTGCTTTCGGGCACCTAACTGAGACAGCAAAATGAACCAAGAAATTAAAGAGGCTTTATTGCGTTTCCGCCAGCGCGAACAGCTTGCGCTTGAGGATTCGTTGGCCGCTCGGCTAGCAGTCGAGATAAACCGTTTAACTGGTGAAATGCACGGAATGTACACTGCGCGGGAAGCCCGACGGGCAGAGTCAAACCGTCTTGACGCGGTGCTGGCCCAAAAGCTAACCGACATCGCCGCACAAGCGGCGCATGAGAAGGCGTTAGCCGACACCTACAACGACGCCTACAAGGCTGGCTTCGAGGCGGCGTGGAAGTTGGCGCGATGAGCGCCATTGAAGATCCGAACGCCGGCATAGTCGCGGCCATTGACCGCGCGCACGAGGCCAAGCAAGACGGCCCGCGTCAGCACCTAGGGTGCTCAGTCATCGGCCATCACTGCGATCGGTGGCTATGGCTATCGTTCCGCTGGGCGGTTATCGAGAAGCACTCGGGCCGCCTGCTGCGCCTGTTTCGCCGCGGCCAGAACGAGGAGGCTACCGTCATTGATGACCTGATGGCCGCTGGCTGCACCATCAGCTACGGCGGCCAGCATAATCAACGCCGGGTTGAGTTCGGGAACCACATCGGCGGTAGTCTTGACGGTGTGATCATGTCCGGCCTGCCGGGACACGAGCGCAAACAACATGTGCTCGAAATTAAGACGCACAGCAAGAAGAGCTTTGACGCCCTAGTGAAGGACGGCCTGCTCAAGAGCAAGTCTATGCACTGGGCGCAGTGCCAGCTTTATATGTTGGGCACTCGTATTGAGCGGGCGTTGTATTACGCCGTCTGCAAGGATGATGACCGGGTGTACACCGAGAGGGTGCGGTTTGATGCGGCAGCGGCTAACGATTTGTTGGACAAAGCAAAGCGAATTGTCGGCGCAGACAGGATGCCTGCGGGCATCAGCACCGACCCTAGCTGGTACCAGTGCAAGTGGTGTCCAGCGTTCGAAATGTGTCACGCCAAGAAACCCACCCAACAGGTCAACTGCCGCACCTGCGCGCATGCCACTGCCAAAGATGATTCGACCTGGCGCTGCGAGCGGCACAAAGCCGACGACATCCCGCCTGAGTTCCAAGCCACAGGATGCGGTGACCATGTCCTGCACCCCGATATGGTGCCGTGGATGATGTTGTGGGGTTCAGATACTGAAGCCGGCTACTTAATTGATGGAATAGCCGTGCATAACGGCAAAGCGAACGCGGATACTTACGGCTCAAAAGAGCTAATCGCCAACCCGCAGGCTTGCGCTCATCCAGATGAGGCGGTGCTTGCGTTGCGTCAAGAGTTTAACGGACGGATAGTGGGATGAAAAAAAATGAGTTGGCTTTATTCGCGGGCGCTGGTGGCGGCATACTCGGCGGGCACTTGCTTGGATGGCGAACAATCTGCGCTGTTGAGTGGGAACCCTATCCCGCAAGCGTACTGTGCGCCCGACAAAATGACGGCATTCTCCCGCCTTTCCCGGTTTGGGATGACGTACAAACCTTTGACGGACACCCTTGGCGAGGAATTGTTGATGTCATATCTGGCGGGTTTCCGTGCCAAGACATTAGTTCCGCAGGAAAACGCGCCGGAATTGACGGAAAAAAGTCCGGATTGTGGGCGCATATGGCAAGAATTATTGGCGAAGTTCAGCCTTATTACGTTTATGTGGAAAATTCCCCAATGCTCACTTCTAGAGGCCTTGGGAGAGTTCTCGGAGACTTGGCCGCGCTGGGGTTCAATGCAAAATGGGGTGTCGTATCGGCGGCAGACGTTGGTGCGCCGCATAAAAGAGACAGAATCTGGATTGTGGCCAACGCCCACGGCAGCAGAAGGGTCGAAAATTCCAGCGACGGCAAACTATGGTCAAATTGGGCTAAACAATCACCCTCGCATTCGCGGGGAAGTGATGCGGCCAAAGCTAATAAAAAGCAGGAAGTTTCCAACGCCGACAGCGCACAATTCAAGGGAAGGGGGTTGCCCGGCGGAGTTTACGCTGAACACGCTAACTTTAAATGCAGTGGCAATTGGTGGGCCACAGATCCAGCGGATGCCATTGAATCCAGTGTGGGTCGAGTGGCTAATGGGGTGGCCGCTCGGGTGGACAGACTTAAAGCCATTGGAAACGGACAAGTACCAGCAGTGGCTGCAACAGCATGGGGTTTACTAAATGAAACTCCGTGACTACCAACAACGCACCCTCGACCAGCTCTATAGCTGGTTCGAGAAAAACAAAACGGGAAACCCCTGCCTAGTCCTGCCTACGGGCAGCGGCAAAAGCCACATCATCGCTGCCCTGTGTAAGGAGGCAATCCAGAACTGGCCAGAGACTAAGGTGCTGATGCTGACGCACGTGAAAGAGTTGATAGCGCAGAACGCTGAGAAGCTGCGCCAGCACTGGCCTGATGCGCCACTGGGCATCTACTCGGCGGGCCTGGGGATGAAGCACTTAGGCGAGGCGATTACCTTTGGTGGGATCCAAAGCCTTCGCACGAAGTCTGACCTAATAGGCTTTGTTGATATTGCGATTATTGACGAGTGCCACCTGATTTCGACCAAGGATGAGGGTGGCTACCGCACCCTGCTGGGTGAGCTGCTAGAGATTAACCCCAAGCTGCGCGTAATCGGCCTAACGGCTACGCCCTACCGCCTAGGTCACGGCTACATCACCGAGAACGGCGGCCTGTTTGATGCGCTAATTGAGCCGGTAAAGCTTAAGGAGCTAATTGAGGGCGGTTACCTAGCACCACTACAAAGCAAGCAAACCGGCACCGAATTGAGTGTGGAGAATGTGGGCAAGAAGGGTGGCGAGTATATCGAGAGCGAGCTACAGCGAGCGGTCGACACGGAAGACCAGAACGTAGGCGTGGTGGATGAAGTAATCGCCCGCGCTGGCGAGCGCAAAGCTTGGTTGTTTTTCTGCGCTGGCGTTGACCATGCAACGCACATCCGTGATGTGCTGATACGCCGGGGAATTGCTGCGGCCTGTGTGGTGGGGACTACGCCCAAGGATGAGCGCGAGCAGATTCTGGAGGATTTTAAGGCCGGCAAGATCCGCGCATTGACCAACGCAAACGTTTTGACCACCGGGTTCGACTACCCCGACATTGACCTAATCGCCATGCTGCGGCCCACCATGAGCGAGGGCTTGTACGTACAAATGGCGGGTCGCGGCATGCGGATTAAGTCTCACACTGACCATTGCCTAGTCATGGACTTTGCCGGTGTGGTGGCCCAACACGGCCCGATTACTGAGATTGTGCCGGGAGTAAAGAAGGCCGGCAAAGGCGAGCAGCCCGTGAAAGCCTGCCCGGAATGCCACGAGCTAGTAGGCATATCGGCGCGTTATTGCCCAGTGTGCGGGTATCAGTTCCCGCCGCCGAAAATAAAAAAATTGGAACTGCGAGATGACGACATCTTGTGTTTGGCCGGCTACAACGAAATGCGTATCACGGACTGGATGTGGCGGGTGCATGTATCGCAGGCCAGCGGCAAGTACATGCTCAAGGTGAGCTATTACGGCGGCCTAAGCGAGCAGGCTATCACCGAATACTTTGCCATCACGCACTTAGGCTACGCCGGCGACAAGGCCATGCGCGAGCTTGCGTCGATTGCGGCCCGCTGCGGGGCTGACTGCAAGGGGCTGGGACAGCTAAGTTTGGATGAGATTGTAGAAAAGCTGAATGCTTGTGCAGCACCAAACGTGATAAATTACAAGCGGGACGGGAAATTTCATCGCATCATTGCGCGAGATTGGATAAAAGAGGTAGCATATGGATAGCGAAGTGGTTATCTGGCAAGCGCCAACGATGGAGGCAAAACTCCAACACGCGAAGGACATCCTCGGCGAGAAGTGGGTACTGCACCCGGCCAACTCGCCCGAGAAAGGACGCTACGACGGGCGCGGCCGCCCGCAACAGGAGGCTAAGTGAAAACTGAGCATGAGGAACAGCGGGAACTGGTGTCATGGTTCCGAAAGACCTTCAATTCGGTTCGCATATTTGCCATTCCAAACGGTGGCGCTCGCGGCCTAGCCACAGCCGCGAGGCTGAAGGTCGAAGGCGTGACTGCCGGGGTGCCGGACTTGTTTGTAGCGGCTTGGTGCCTTTGGATTGAGATGAAGCGCGAGCGCGGCGGGGTTGTCTCGCCGGAACAGAAAGATTGGTTGGCCTACCTATCGACCATCGGCCACACGACCATCGTAGCCAAAGGCTGCGAGGACGCTAAAAAACAGATTGTGACTTTCCACGAATCAACGGGAGCGGATAAATGAAAATCCTATTAGTAATCGCATCTATAACCTTCTGTGCTGCCGCCAGCGCCTACCTTGAGCGCGGCAACACGGACGACCAGACGGCGCAGTACTGCGCCATGACGGCCATCTACAAGGCCACCCATGGCGACGCTGGCTGGCCGCCGTACCTTGGGGTGAAGTGCGAGGTGGCCCATGCCAATTGACCGCCTAGCCACCCGCACCAGTAACGAGTCGTTTCGTTACTACTTTATCGACCCGCTTGAATATCGGGTCGCCATGGAACGCGCTGCCTACCTTGAATCGGTCAATTGCCCGCTACGGGCTTGGCGCGTAAGGATGAATCTAGACGGCACACAACCCACCTACGCCCCTGCCGGCCCGGATGACGAGCGGGAGGTGGAAGGCTTGCCCATCATCGAGCCGCGCACCCCGCCGGCTAAGCGGTTCCATAAGCCGCGCAATCGCAAGCTGGAGCGGGCTAACCGCGCGTTGCGGGAAGCGCAGGAGAAACCAGAATGACCGACCTGAGGCAGCACAAATGTTAAGGGACCGAGCCGCAAAACAACGAAAGGACAACGGCAATGATTGATGCCGCCTACCAACAACTGATGAAGCACGCGCACCGACTAGCAATGGATGGGCACGATGAACTGGCGCAACATCTTAGAAATGCGGTTGAAGAAGCACGAGCGCCCAAAAAACTATTAACGTGTCGCCAATGCAGCACCCGCGACGTAAGCATGACGGTTACTTGCCACAACAGCGAGTGTGGCGATTACGCAAAAGAACATACCGTTTATGAAGGATGGAACATACATGAGTAAGCCTGTCGCATACAGATTCAAAAGCCCATTGTCGGATAAGGCCGCGCCGGAGAAACCAGAATGACACTAGAAGAACTAGCCAAAGCCGCAGAAGCGGCGCAAGAGAAAGCGTGGGCCGCGAACAACGCCGCGTGGGCCGCATGGCAAGCGACGCAAAATTTAGCGGATGCTGCGCGGGCGTTGGTGAACGAAGCGAAGGAGACACCAAAATGAACGACGAAATTATAGATTTTTATATGCAAGTGGCAGACGAACTGTGTGACGGAAAAGAATGGTGCATTAGCGGGGTTGGCGAGCCTTTGCGGCGCTTTGCCGAGCTGATGGTAGCCGCTGACCGAGGCGAACCGGTCGCCACGATTTTCATGGATCAACACGGCCGCCAGCAAATTGAATTTATAACCACCATTCCGGTTGGCAAAACAATCCGGCTGTACGCGAAATGAGCGGCGTATTTACGATAACCCGCAGGTGGACGGTGCTAACAAAGTTGTGGCATTACGCTTTTAAATGCCCGACGTTTTGGCGGCGCAAGCCAGCGTTTGAATGCCCATCATGCCTTGCTACATACCGCTGTTATTGGGATGGCAACGACATTGGCGGGCGCATAAACATCTGCAAAAAATGCGCTTACGATTACGAGCGTTTAGGCGCGTGGGACGGAACCGGACCTAGTGAGAAGGTCAAAACATGACCGGCGACCAAATTAATCACCCGCCCCATTACACCGCTGGTGCGGTCGAATGCATCGATGCTATTGCCGCAGCCACTACCGGCCTGCACGGCGTCGAAGCGGTTTGCACAGGGGCGGCCATCAAGTACCTGTGGCGCTGGAAGCTGAAAGGCGGCGCGCAGGACCTAGAGAAAGCGCGTTGGTACATCAACAAATTACTGGGGGAAGTATGACCTACGATTACATCATCATTGAGCCTCGCGCTATCCGCGAGGAAGACGACACGGAAGCCTATAAGGCCGGCGTTATTCGCGAGCGGGCGTTGGCGCTGGCGGCACCTACGCTGGTACTGAGGATTGAAGAATTATTACAACAACTGAAGGCGAAAGCATGACAGACGAAGAGTGGATTAAAGAGTTAATCGGCAAGAACGACAGCCTTCGCGCTCAAGTCTGGCAGCTCCGGCACGCGCTAGAGACTGCCAAACATCAGGGCCGCTGCCAAACGTGCGAGCTTAGGGCTGAGGATGCCGCTCCCGCCGAATAATCTCGATGGCGCCCAACGCGGCGATGACCGCGCCGCCAATTGCATTGACCATATCCGGCGACAC
>TARA_R110000868_G_scaffold368302_1_pt1 | contig 13512 bp, 19 predicted proteins | sample TARA_R110000868 | Tara Oceans TARA_R110000868 (sample SAMEA4397489) | marine metagenome | biome: Polar Biome; feature: [SRF] surface water layer (ENVO:00010504); material: water (ENVO:00002006), including particulate matter (ENVO:01000060) such as... | depth 5 m | reverse complement strand
TCCAGATTGATTGACATTAAATCCAATCATAAATTCTTTCATTTCATCCAAGCCTCTTTCGTTGCTTTTATCATAAATCATCATTAAAATATATCTTCCTTTACTTATTCTTGTTATATATGAGCCTGCACAATTTTTTAAATCTTTTGCGGCATTTAAAACCATTTTTGGAGTTGATAATAATTTAATCTTTAAATTACCATCATAATCTTCTAGGTATTTAAATTTCTTTGCAAACTTTTTAAATTTTTCATTTTTCTCTTCATCACTTAACATATTATAATGTTCAACTATTTTATCATGATAAGAATTAATTTCGGATATTGTTTTTATTTTATTAAACTCTTTATTTCTATCCCAATTTAATCCACTAATCATCCTTATTGAATCGTCATAATTATAAAAGCTAAATTGCTCTAAAAAAGAATAATTTAATTCAACATCCTCTAACTTTGTTGGCTCATCTTCTAAGTTTGCCGAATTTAAATCTTCTAACGAACCTATTCCAGCAAACTTTTTCACTATACCTAAAGTATAAGCTTTAGAAGTAATAGATTTTCTGTTTCTTAAAAAATCTAATGTAAGAGGTATTATTTGCTTTAAACTTACCATATTAATATCATCTCTAAATTCTACTAATTTAAAAAGAGATATAATATATTGTATGTCATACTTCATTACTAAACCTATAAGTTCTTCATAAGTTATAAATTTAGTAAATTTTATCAAATTTTTATAGTCATCAAATTTTTCAATTTTATTAAATATAAATTTTGATACAGATTTGCTTTTCAAGTCTTCTCTAACATTAATTTTACCATCAGATATACTTATCTTACTATCCCCTTTAAAGCCCCATCTTTTTAAATCATAGAATATGCTTTTAGATTTTCCATCTTTAGATTTATATACAAACTTTTCATCTTCTAGTGTTTCTGAATCTATTTCTTTTTGTATAACTTCATTTTCTAATGAAACTAAAAAATTAAATATATTAATTGGTGATGTTACATTTTCATCTGACAAAACAGATACATTAGGCAATTTACAGCTATACATCATATCATATAAAAAAACCGTACCTTTAGTTAGTGCTATAGTAGATAGATTTGAATAGCAAATTATACCAAAAAATATTGTATTTATTTTCATCATGATATCCACCCCAGGCTTCCCCAGCATTTGGCTCATTAAATTTTCTACAATATCCATATTTTTAGAATCTACAACTAGACCAGCTAAATTATTTAAAAAATAATGTATTTCAACAAGATTATCTAGAACTGACAATTCTTCAGAGTTATAAAACTTTTCTAGTATAAACAATAATTCGTCTAAATTGAATTCTATTTTTTTGCTTTTTTCATATGATTTATAAAAAATAGTTTTTTCTTTTTTGTTAATTGAAATATAAGATTCTAATTCTTTAAAATTTACATATCTTGACTTCAAGGTGCAAGATGATTTTATTTTTTTCTTATATAAAATTAATTCATCATCGTTATTATAACATTTAAAATATCCATAAAAATAAGAGTTTGATTCTTTAATTTTTTTTAGATTCTTAGATTTAGAATAATTTACCTTACACTTTGGACATATGACATTTATTGTAGAATCAAATTTATCCATTATATCTTCATCTAAATCTTCATCTAGTTCAATAGTTATCTCATCTTCTTTGGCTTTATTGTTTTCTTTAGTTATTTTTTTACCACAAGAACAGAAGTAAATTTCACTCTCACCTTCTAAATGATGAAAACAAAAATGTTTTTTAATTTCTTTTAAATCTATATCAATCATTTTTTAAATATTTTTCTATTATAACTTTTTTTCTATACACTTTCTTGTTGAATTTCTTTTTAGCTTTATCTTTTGCAATTTCAAGCATCCAAAAATACTCCACTTCTCTTGGTTGACACAATTCCACCTCTGAATAATTATGATATAATTCTTTATTATCCATAAATCACTTTAATCTATCTTTGGGAAATTTACTTCCAAATATAGCTTTAATTTTTTTTCTCTTACAGAATACGTCTACTTTTATTTTTTCTGAGTAATTTTTAGGGTCTTGATTTAGTATCATTATTTCTCCTAAGTTTATTTTTTCCATCAATGAAGAATTCCCCGAACGACATATTTCTATAATTTTTTTCTGGTCGTATATAGAGTTGCAAAGTTTAATCCAACCCATGTCAGCAGCTATGTCTATATGTTGCAGCGCGTGACAAGATTTACATAATAACGCCACTCTATAAGAATCTATATTTTGAACATTGCCAGAAATAATATGAGTTTCCAAAAATTCTTTATCAAAAGGTCTTAGGTTGCACCCTTGACATGTGCAGTTTTCTTCTTTCATTATAAAGTCTCTTAACTCTTCCCAAGACTCATCACCAAGATAGTTTCTATATATTTTGTCTGGCTCGGATGTTTCTAAATTTAATTCAAACTCCTTTTCTATTAAAGATAATATGTTTTTATTTTTTAGCAAATCCTATTTTTATCTTATTATCTATAACCATTATATAGCAGCTTTTATTTTCCTCAGATTTGTAAGTATAAAAATTTGTAGATTTTGATTTTGATTTCTCTAAATTTTCCACATAATACTCTCCAATAGTTTCATCTTTTATGTTTGATTCAAATTTTTTTCTAGTTATTTTATTTAACTTATCACTATCCTTAAGGTGTTTAAGATATATTTCATTATCATCTTCTTCATTAATTAGTTTTGAATCTATATCAAATTTATCAATGAAAAATTTAGATAAATATTTTTGATTTTTTTCTAATAATTTCATAATTAAATTTATAATTTCATCTTTTGATATATCACTAGATATCCATTTCATATTTATTTTAATAAATTCTTTATAAATTTTATTTTTATTTATAATTCCTTTTAAAAATTTTTCATCGAATGAAATTCCATTTTCATGAAAATAAATTCTAAACAAATCTAATTCATTATCATTTCTAACAGTATAATGTCCTATGAGGTCTCCCAAATCTTTCATATCATGTTTTTTTTAATATAGCAAATATACAATTATTTTGTTTTAATAACAAAATTAAAAACCTTATTTAAAAAAGTCAATTTTTGTTTTTTTTTTCTATTTATATGTATCAGAAGAAAATATATTAATTAAATATTTAATAAAATGAAGATTACTAAAGAAGAGCTTGTTTATATGATTAAGGAAGAAGCCTCAAAATTTAAACTAAAAACAATACAAGAAGCAGAAGCTATAAGCGCTTCAGTTAACGTATATGATGTTGATATGAATTCTAATGATGAATTAGGAGATTCAGATAAAGCATTAGCATATAAAGACCCATCTAAAAAGATAGAAAAATCAGGTGAGTCTGCAAAAATGCCAAAAATGAACCAAAAAGATAATGACCAAGGCTCTGATAAAAAAGCTGCTGCTGCAGTTAAAGTTGATGCTGGCTCTAAAAAGGGTGGCTCAAGTCATACTGCTGGTCAAGCTAAAGCTAATTTTACTTCTAAGAAAGATGTTCAATCAACAAAGGCTTCTGGGCCATTTGATGATAGAGTTAATGATTTAAAAATGAACTCTGAAGATAAGGTTGTAGATAAAGAAGTTAAGACTTACGTTTCTGCTGGAGCTGAAAAGTCTGGTCACTCTCACACTGCTGGTCAAGCCAAAGCTGAAGTTCATGAAAGAATGCCAGAAAAAGATGCTGAAGAGCCAACTGATAGAATCGCTGCTGGAATAGAAATTGATGGAACTAATGTAGACTTAAAGGAGTCTTATACTAAATCTGGATTAAAGTCTTTTATATTATCAGAAGCTAAAAAAGCTGCTAAAAACTATTCTGAAAACCAAATTAAATATGCTAAAAAATTAGAGCTAGAAAAAGAGCTATCTTTAGTTATGGAAAGTTTAGAAGAGTGTGGCGAAGGAATGGAAGAGGGTATTTTTGGAGCTAGCAAAAAAGAAAAAGAAGAAATGAAAAAAACTCTTGAAGTAGAGATTGATAAACTTCTTGCAGCAAATGAAGAGATAGGTAGTGAATGGAAGGATATAATCATGAAACAAGCAGAAGATTCTGGGTATGCGGGTGAAGTTAAGCCTCACGAAACATCTAAAGGTAAGTATGCGGGACAAAAAATTCTTCACTGGGCTAAGTCGGCTAACGCTGCTGGTGGATTCAATACTCCAAGATAGAAATTTAACATAAACACATAAATAAAAAAGCGACTCAATAGGTCGCTTTTTTTTGTATTTATAATTTTTATTTAGACTTTATATCTTCAACACTTTTATAAACACTCTCCATAAACCAATAATTATTTGTGTGAAATTTTAAATAATTATAAGAGAGTATTGTTTGTTGAATAAACACTAATGATATTAGACCAAAAACAATGGGAGGAATTATCCCTAAAAGTGGAACGAAAAATGTATATAATGTAATTAAAAGAAAAAATATTAAACTAATTATGGAGAAATTTAATTTGCTTTTATATTTTGAAACCAAATTTATTTTGTTTTGTCTTTGCTCTTTTTTTAATTGTATAGTCTCTAAGTTTTCCATAATATATTAATTTATAATTTATATTTTATTTTAATAAATATATATATTAAACGAATATTAAACAAAAACATTACATAATAATGAAAATAATTTTTTTATAACTATTTAATATTATAAAACACTAAAAATTCATAGAAATGAAAATTACAACATCTGAATTAAAACAAATAATAAAAGAAGAAGCTGAAAGGTTTGCTAAAATAAAAACTTTATCAATAGAAAAAAATAAAATAGAAAATCAAATCAACGAAATGTACAATGAAGATGTTGATGAAAATGAATCTGTTGAAGAATCTATGGTTGAAGGAATTGAAGGTATGGAACTAACAGAGCCAGTATCAGTAGAAGATAATGTAGATGAATCTAATAGTATAGAAGAAGGTAAGGTTACTGACAGGATTAAGGATTGGTTTAGCAAAGAAGGAACTAATGTAGAAGATGCGTTAAAAAAATTACAAGAACATGTAATTAAAATGATAGAATCTCATGACATACCAAATGAAGTGAAAGAGAGATTAAAAAAGTCAGCTGAAGGAGCGGCTAAGAAATTATATGACCAAGCTTCTGGTTCAGTTTATGACTATGAACCAGTGATTAAATATTACCCAAGTGCAAAAGGTAAAAATGCTAACGACCCTGATAGAAAAGCGCAATATGGAATTATAATGCAGAAAGCAGCCCCAAACGGCCCTTGGCAAAAAATTATTCAAGTTTTGGTTGGTGCAGCCTCAGACGACCTTAAAGGTAGAGGTTTGAGTTATCAGGAAGGTGTAGAAGGAAATATTCAAGAGACTGTTAAATCAGAAGTCAAAAAAGCAATTAAAGCTGAAAAACTTAAAAGCAGAGCTCAAGAAATTATAAAAGAAATGAAATCTTTATAATAATATTATAAAAATATAAATTTTAATAAAAAAGCCCAAATTAATAGTTTGGGCTTTTTTATTTATAATTAATTAATCATATTTTTCAATATCTTTTTCCATACTATTAAAAGTTATGTTTGAAATAATTTGCATCTTTTTTTGTATAAGAACTCCTCTACACCATTTTATTGTTAAATATACAAACATTAAAGATATTGGTAATAAAATGTAGAAAGATACATTACATATATTTTCTCCAAAAATATTATAACTAAAGTCTAATGTTGAAGAATAAAGCATAAATGAAAAAAACAATAAATTAATAGAAACTTCCTTTAGAATTCTTTTTGCTCTTTTTTCTGAATCTTTAAAAGATGAAATACAATTATCTTTAAATTCTTTTCTTATTTCTTTTTTATCTTTTTCCATAATATTATATTTTATTGTTATAATAAATAAACGTAAATTATACAAAAATATTACACATTACTAAAAACATTTCTCATTTGTTCTGCATTTTCTATCTGTATAAGCACACTAAGTGGACCTGCTACCCTAGGACTAATAAATTTTTGTGGCGAATATAGTTCAATTAACAACTTTCTCTTATATGCAGTCGGTTGATATTTTATGTTTATTAAATTATCTAAGATTTCTCTATCAATTTCTTGAGCCAAATTTCTTGATAGCATATTTGTTAGTTCAACCTCAATATCAAATAGAGTAAGTTTTTTTGGTACATACTTTTCAATTAATAACATCTTTTTATATAGACTTTCAGGCTCTTCAGGCTCATAATTATGAGTGTAGTAGTCTAAATCTTGAGCAAGTTCAGGAGTCCAAGATGTTCTTAAGCGCCTAGTTACTCTTGTCACTTGAGTAGAAGTTAGTCCTAAAGAAGTTTCTTTAACATTTTCCATTAAAAGATTTCTTTTAAATACAGTAGCCATTTACGCAATATAGGAAATAATAATAAATATAAATAACAATTTTTCATTATATTTATATGTAAATAGTATATATATGAATATCAGAGAATCAATAAGACGAGAAATCAATAAATTATACATTAAAGAAGGGGCGAGTAACCTTCCTCCTGGAGCTGAGCATTGGACTGATACACCTTGGAATGATGGAGAAAATGTAAAATCAGGCACTGAGCCAAAAGTGTGGCCATTGGAGATTTTGCTTTTTGATGAATCCAATGCTATTGCTATTTTTAAAGATAAACTATCTGGTATAAAATATTTATTTAATACTGATATAGAAAGTTTTGATGATTATGCAGAGTATGCAGATAGAGAAGAAACATATTTAGGTAGAGATGAAGATGGAGACCCAGATATTGAATATGGTGATTGGGATATTGATGAAAATGTAGTTGATAGATATGTAAATGATAACATATCTTATTTCAAAGTAGGAAATGGCTATATAGATTGGGAAAATGGTGGTTATGACTTATATATATTAGATGATGAATTAATGAGTGAATTTAAATTAGAAAACAATAAAGAGATGAACGAATCAATAAGGAAAATAGTAAGAGAAGTTTTGTCAGAATCTTTTGAGGACTATGATATACCTTTACTAAAAAAAATAATGTTAAAACTAAAAGGAGTTTCTGAAGAAAAGTTAAAATATAACATTGAAAACGATTTGCCTTGGGATTGGAAAGGTTCTAAAGAAGGTTTTTATGAAAAAATGGAACCAAGAAATAACTACACTGGCTCTAATTAAAAATGTTTGGAATTTCCTCTCTTCTTATTTATAGATTAGAGTGATTAATCCTATTTCTTTGATATTTTTTCTGTTAAAAGTTTTTTTTCGTAATTATCATAATGTCCTGCAAAAAGAAGTTCTAATTTAGACATTTCTTCTATACTAAAATCATAACTACCAGACATCATATGTTTTGCTTTACTTTTTGTAAATCCTACTTTTTCAGCCAAATCAATTGTTGTCATATTCTTTTTTGTAATATAAGAATATATTAAATCAGATATATTCATAGAATACGAATGAAATCTAGACTGCCAATCAGGCACTTGATTTAATGATTTTCTATTATCTTTTTTCATTTCATTAATTTAAAATAGACTTAATAACTTCAGAAACAACTTTATTGTCAGCTTGACCTTTAAAGTTCTTATTAAATTCTCCCATTATTTTTCCTATACTATCTAGTCCATCATTCATATAATTAGTTACAATTTCCCTAATTCGAACTTCACTCATTTGCGTAGGTAAATAAGGTGTAATATAATTTATTTCTTTTCTTGATTCTTCTGTATCTGTTTGTTTTAAAGATTTTTCCATTTTCTTTAAAATTTGTAAAACATTTTCATCAGTTGACTTTACACCCCTACCCTCTTGCAGTTGTATTTCCCCTCTGATAACTCCAAGAAAGTTTTTCTTTTTTAAATCTTTAGCCTTAAATGCATCCATAAAGTCTTTAGATATTTTATTTTTTAAATTACTCATTATTATTTTTTTATTTAACGTAATATAATATAAAAAATTACAAAAAAAACAAAATATTTTAATATTTATTATTATGAACGAAATAAGAAGTCTAATAATAATGAAATTAGTAAAAAACAACTATAAAGACCCTAATTCTGACCATAATGATAACGAATGGGAAGATGATGATTGGTTTAATGAGCATTCAGTATAATATTTTAAAATACGGTTAGGACCCGTTATAGTTTAGGCTATATTTACCATCCAAAATTCGCTACTTTGGATGGTTTTTTTTTGTTTAAACATTATTTGTTAGTTTAAATTGTGTAAATATTTCATTAATTATTTCTTAAAAAAACAATTAAAAAATAAAATTTGGGTGGTTTTATTTAAAAGTTTAATATTTATTACAAACTAACAATAAAAACAAAAACAATGAAAAATTTTATTTCAGATTTATTTAGAGAGTCTACAGGAGGAAAAACTTCTTCAAAAAAGTTTTGGGGAAATGCATTTTTATTACTATGTGGTATAACTTACATATTAGATGGATTTCATTTCTATGAAGTAAGTATGGACTTATTTAATCCAACATTAATTGCAGGATGTACCTTGATAGGCCTAAGGACTGTAGGAGGGATGTTTAGTGGCGGCAAAGCTTAATTAGGCACAATACTAACAATATAATAAAAGAGAGCCTTACAGCTCTCTTTTTTATTTACAGACTTAATTTATTATTTCAACGTAAGTATGTCAAAACTCGAGGCTTGCTGCTGAAATTGCTAATTACACTATATAAGATACGTTTTCAATTAAACTTCTTATGTTATTTTCTTTTCATATTACAAATATATAAATTTTTTAATATTTATTAAAATAAACATATTATTAATGAATAAAATAGATTTAATACATCTAGTTAGAGAAGTTATACAAGAGGCTTATAGCAATGTTGAAGAAGCTGGAGGGAGTCACTCTGATGCCAAAGATATGATAAAAGCTGTTAAGTGGATTGAAAACAACTTAGAGGGAATTAGAGTAGAAGATGTTAAGGATGGTCAAAAAATATGTCCACCAAAAGAAAGGTCTTCAGAATGTTATACAATACACAAGGGAGGTAAGGGGAGATTTGATTTGTATAGATTTTTATCAAAAGCATACGAAGTAAGTAAGCATGAAATAGAAAATGCTATAAGCTCAAATAGACCGCTTAACTTGTTGGGTATAAGTTTGCCTAAAATAAAATTAGGAAAAAAAATATGGATTATAGATGCAGAAAATGAAGAAATAATTCTTGATAGAAATAAAAAAAATAGAATGTCATTTTATGATTTAGATGACAAGGTGTTGGATGATATTATTGAATTAATATAAGCTAACACTAACGTCAAATAGGCACGCTTAAATGTTGATAGACTTAATTTTATATAGGCTTTAGCGGACCTATTAGTTATATAACAAATTCACCAAGTTATTAAATATACTTCCATCTTTAACTTCAACATGTTGTTCAAATTCTTTTCCATCTAAAACTTTAGAAAGTATAGATGATTTTTGATTTAAAAGATTATCTATATCTTCATCAATAGTATCTTGACATATTAATCTTATTATTTGAATTTTATCTGAAGTTGAAGATGCTCTATGTATTCTATCTTCCGCCTGTTCTCTGTCAGCCGAAGTCCAAGGTTGGTCTATAAATATAGCTATGCTAGCAGAAGTTAGTGTAATACCAACTCCAGCAGCCCCTATAGTTCCAGAAAAAACTTTTATTTTTTCATTATCCATAAAATCTTCAACAGCTTTGTTTTTTTGTTCTATATTTCTATCTCCATTAAAAACAACTGAAACGTCTTTAAATTGTTCCGCAATATCATATGAAACTTTTTTATATTGACTAAAAACAACGACCTTTTCACCTCCATCAACTATGTCTTTTATAAAATCAAATGCTCTTTTCATTTTTAGCTCAGAAGTAAATTGTTTAAGCTTTTGTATTCTAGTTAAATGATTCATTCTATTATCTGAATCCAATTCATCTTTACTTCTATCTTCTTTAATTCCTTTTTTTATTTTATTATAATCTCTCACCTCTATGTCTGAAAGCTCTACTGGAATAGATGTGTATGTTTTTGGCGGCAATTGTTTTAGTATATCTTTTTTTAACCTCCTTAAGAAGAATGGTGAAATTTTTTCAAATAACTCATCTAAATTAGATGCTCCACTATAATCCCATCCAAAATTATTTTTTTCTGCTGCACAATATTTTACTCCAAAAGAGTGTTGATTAACCCATTCTTCTGGATACATGAAGTTTAATAAAGAAAAAAATTCATATGGCCTACTTTTTATGGCAGTACCAGTCAACAGAAGTCTTTGTGGTATGTTTTTTAAAACTTTTTTTACTATTTTTGTTCTGTCTGCAGAATTGTTTTTTATATAGTGGGCCTCATCCATTATTAATATTTCATAATCTTCTGGACTTAATTTAGCTCCCAACTTATCTTCTGTAAAAATAATATCTTTAGTTGCTCTAGAATTTACTACGGCTCTCACTCCACAGTTGGGACAAACTTTATCTTTATATCTTTTTTTGTCATTTTTCTCTTTCCATCCACAAAAAACATTTTTACAAGTATGTGACATAATTAGTTTTATATATGAATCTAAAGAACTGTAACTTATAATATGAAACAGAGACTCTTCTTTGCTGTAATTAACCTTACCAGACTTTTTGGTTGGTTTCCACTTGTATACAAAAGCTTTTTCGTTTGTAAATTTTAATATTTCACTTCTCCAATTCAACCTTAAGTTAGCTGGGCATATTATTATAGTTTTTTTATTTTTCCAACAAGAATAAGTCATTGCTGCTGCTGTTTTCCCTACTCCTGGCTGGTCTCCTAGCAAAGCTCGCCCTCCGCAAGCATCAAAGAATATTGCAGCTTGTTTTTGATATTCGTAGGGCTCTATTTTCATAAAAGAAAAATCTACATGAGATGTTTTTATATTTTTAGACTTTAAATAAAGAGATTCAACAAGCCTTTGCTGTCTTTTTGTAAACTCTACCTTAAGCTCTTCAATTTCTTCATCTGATAAGTTAGTAAAGCTAAATGGAATTCCATTATCTTTTATGAAAGATATTACTTTACCTATATAGTTTTTAGAAACTAATCTATACCAGTCTTCATATGAAGATTCATCTGGGTTTTGTATACGGTCTACCTTGATTTGCCTTTGCTCTTCGGGAAATCCTTTTATAAAATCACTTAATTTTTTTCTGTAATTATATTTTATTTTATAATTACTCTTCAGCTTTGTTATTATAACTTTGTTGTTTGACATAATAATTGCAATTTAAGTTAAAAAAACAAAAAAAGCTAATATTTATTATAAAATGTTTTAAAATGAAAGTAACTAAATCTCAACTTAAAAATCTTATAAGAGAATCTGTAAAGACTCACATTAAAAAAGAGGGCTTAAAAAATAGACTAAATACCATTAGTGAAGAGTTAAACAAGCTAAATGAAGATGGAGAGATGGAAGTTATGGTGCCAGAAGTTTCAGAATCTTCAGAAACTATTTTTGACGCTAAACCTGGTGAAATATTAATATTAAATTTCGAAGGAAGAACTTTGAAGCTTAGAAGAGTTTGGGATGCTTTATTTCTTGTTACGGATGGATTTGAAAGTACTCACTTAAATACTGGTGACTATGTAGAATTACAAGGAAATCCAGATTTAACACCTGGTAGAGAATATACTTTTAAAGTTTACAAACCAACAAGAGACGTTGAAAGTAGTGCTTTACAAAGTTGGAAAATAGCTAAGAATTAGTATTGTTTCCACAATTTTAACCCTTATAGTGTAGTGAATTAAAGTTTATTAGCCTAAACCAGCTAATTTCTTCATTCTTTCGCTGCTTTCTTTTATTATTTTTTCTCTTCCTAATTTTGTTCTAGACTCAGACAGTGGAGCCTCTTCCTCTTCCGTTCCTCCTTCAATTTCCTCTTCAACATCTCCTAATTCACCAGTTTCAATAGAAACCTGTTCTTCACCTCCTAAATCAGAGCTGCCTCCCTCATCTGCTATGACATATTTATTTAAATTTTCATACCAAATATTATAAATATTATTTATCATATTTATAATATTTATATTTTCATCATTTATTTGAAATACAGATTCTAAAACTTTAAATCCATTAATTAAAGAAAATGACCATTTAACAAAATAATCTTTTTCTAAAAGAACTTGACCAGACCAAACAGCATCTCTAACAGGACTATTCCATGCCTTAAATGTTTCTTCACCATTTTCATCTACATCAAAAATGACGGTATATTTTCCTATTTTTTTTTCGAATTGTTTTTTTAATTCATTTATTTCTGCCTGTGTTATCTGTGCTGCCATTTTATTTAAATTTTGATTTTGTTCCAAACATTATTTCATCCAACTCTTCTTCTGACAAGCCACTTTGTCTCATAGGCTTTTCCGATAAGCTCTTTTGTTTAATAGGCTCTTCATCTTCTTCTTTAACATTTTCTTCTTTAGTATTTTCTTCCAACTCCTTTAGTGGCTCATTTGAAAATATTTTTGAAACTTCAATGTCTATTAATTTTTCTAAATCTGTTTTTTTCATCTTAAATGTTATTTACCCAAAAACTTTTTTTCTCCCAAAAAAACTTATATTGTTTAATCATCATATCTCTTACAATGTTTCTAACATCATCTTTGTCTAATGTTTTTTTCATAGCTTTTACTATCTCATCTTTAACTATTTCTTTTACTTGAGTTTTAGTTAGCTCTTTTCCAGAAGATTCTGATATAACAATAAATTCGTTCATATATAATAAATATGAAATAAAAAAAGAAGTAACAATTAAAGATTGTTTAGCATTTCCACTAACATAGGACAGGGATACATATCAAATTTGTCTTTTCTTACACTTGTATGAGAGTATAATCCTTTTATTTTGCCATAATAAGCGTCTTCATTAAATTCAAAAGCATCTTTAGGACTCATTCCATCTTTTAATAGTTTTGGAATACCTGCAGTCATATCTATTTTTGGATATATTTTTGCAACATGCTTTATTAGCAATCTTAAAGACTCTATTTGCTCTGGAGTGTATGCGTGCCAATATTGATACCCTCTAAATTCATAACCTAAATCACAAACCATATTTTCTGGAACTTCGCTATTAACATAAGTATAATATTTACCATCTTTCTTAGTTACATACCCAAAATTATTAACTTCTACAGCCGAAGAGTATTTAGACATATTAAAATTACCAACTTTACCTAGATGCCAACCGATATAATTATCAGGAAAGCACTCCACAACTTGTCCATTGTACTTGTCATCACCGTAACTTCCTATTTTAATACTTGTGCCACCAATACAATATTGTGTCGCTACACGCCCTCTATCATCCTTATTCCAACTGTTAATTGTATTATATGGATTGTTCCACCCTGCAGTGTGATGTATGAAAAAATTTTCTGGCTGTATTTTGCCATAATCTTTTACATATTCATCTCCATCTAAGTATGCTCTATCTATCTCCAAACCATCTTCTGTGATATAAGAACCTAAATAATTTAACTTATCA
>TARA_R110000868_G_scaffold217815_1_pt1 | contig 13512 bp, 12 predicted proteins | sample TARA_R110000868 | Tara Oceans TARA_R110000868 (sample SAMEA4397489) | marine metagenome | biome: Polar Biome; feature: [SRF] surface water layer (ENVO:00010504); material: water (ENVO:00002006), including particulate matter (ENVO:01000060) such as... | depth 5 m | reverse complement strand
CGACCCGAAACAACGCTTATCGCCAGTGGCGCGAGCGGGTCAAGTTGAATTTCTACAGTGAAAACAGAATTTGTTTATCTATCCCGGTGACGGCCTGCTAGAATGTGTGATCCAGAAAGCAGGCTTACAAAACGGTTGATACTTTTGATCTCAGTCAATTGCTGAATCAGGAAGGATGAGTTCACGTGAGAAATCGATATTTAACCACCAGTATGATGGGGTTGATATGGTGCCTTTGTTCGGTTCTGCACGCCGCTGATGTCACCATGCTGGCGATTCAGGGGCGTAATATGACCGCAGAACAGGCGGCGGCTGTGGAAAAGCAGATCAAAGACAATCCACAGGACGTGGATGCACGGGCAAAACTACTGGGTTATTATTTTGCGAAACAGTTTACCGACGCCGCAGTGAGAAAAGCAAAACAGGAGAATATTTTGTGGCTGATCGAGAATGAGCCCCAGGCAAAAATCCTGGCAACACCATTCGGACAGATGGATGCGATTCTCGATGGTGAGTCTTATACAAGAGGTAAACAAGCCTGGGAAAAACAACTCAAGGCACAGCCGAACAACCTGACGCTGCTGGATCATGCGGCGAAATATTTTCTGTTGCATGATCGGGAACGGGCGAAACAGTTACTGGAGAAAGCGCAGAAGATAGACGCGGAAAATCCAGAGTGGGCCCGTGAGCTTGGGCAATTGTATTCGTTGGACATGCAGGGCAGTTCATCGCTCAAGGCAAAGAAAGCAGCTGCTGCGAAAGCACTGGAACAGTTGGAAATTGCTTATCGACTTTCAACCGATATTGCGAAAGATGCGCTATTGAGTAACCTTGCGCAGTCAGCACTGGTCGCTGGAGATACAGAGAAAGCAAAACAGTATGCAAAGCAGATGCTGAACCAGGTGGGATCTGACTGGAACAGTGGCAATAAAGTGCATTACGCCAATATCACGCTCGGAAAGATCGCACTGGCGGATGGTAATATTGAGGCAGCGAATCAGTTTCTGATCAAAGCGGGAAAGACGAAAGGTTCGCCTCAACTGAATTCGTTCGGACCAGATTTCAGTCTGGCGAAAGCCTTGCTGGAAAAGGAGCAGAAAAAAGTGGTGCTGGAATATCTGGATCTGTGCGGCAACTTCTGGGTACTTGGAAAAGACCGGCTGGCTCAGTGGTCAAAAGCGATCAATGACAACCAGATTCCCAAGACACTGAGATAGGTTTCTGATTATGAATGCTTCACTCATGCAGCCTGTCATGAATAATACCAGATGGCGCGAAATACAGACAGCAATGATTGAACTCAAAAGTGTGCAGACACTGTGGAGGACTCGTTGTCTGGAAAACGGTTTTATTTCTGCCTGGGATGGGGAATGGTTTTACCATTTTTCCCAGGGAGGTTATACAGATATTGAGTGGGTGGAAATAAAAGTGGAAGGTGAAAGTGAGCGCGAGATTGTTTTATCACGACTAAAAAAAATCCATGTTCCGGGAGAAGTCACGGAACATGGATTTAAAGTGTTTGGCTACATTCCAGCAGGCCAGACAGTTGATTATCTGTAAGGTGTGGGAGCGTTTAGGTGGTGCCGGCGTCGTTGGCTGCCGGTTCTACGAGTTGCTCGACAGCAGCGGGGACGGCATGTGGTTTGTCGACCGGTTTATAGATCATGACCATCGCGGCGCCGGCGGCGGCGAGGCCCAGTCCCAGGAAGAACCTGAGATCGGGCAGCGTTTTGGTCGGGTGGAAGACGGTGATGGTGGCGATGGTATTGACGATGGGAGCACCTGCGAACACGAGCGGCGCGACATAGATGGCGGCCCCTTTGCCGCCAGTGGTCACCGCGAAGATGACACACAATGCTCCCATTGCGCCGGCGGTACCGGCGAGGATGCCCCAGAGGATCGGGCCGGTATTGAAGTTCACGCCCGCTTTGGCGGTCGGGTCTTTATCCAGCACGAAGATGAAGAAGCAGGGAATCAGAACGGCGACGAGAAAGTAAGCCATACCTACGAACAGGAAGGCGCGGAGGTTACTGTGCAGTTTCTGGGCGGCGATATGAACGAGAGGCACATAAGTCCCCCACGAGAGTGCGGCACAGGCAACAAAGATTAAGACAATCGTCCATTTCGACATTCTTCAAACTCCTGAAATACTGGAGGGGAGGGATCAATTCTATTGGCGAGACAACTCTGTATTTATGATAGTAACTTTGTGAAATTCCAGCACCCGACAATCATGGAAAATTGTGTGAATGACTGAAATGCGGTTGTGTACAAACTCTTATGAAGCACGTAATGTCGCCAGGATCGGGGCCCGGACGGCGTCGGCGACCGCCAGCAGCGCCGCCAGCATGCCTGTCAGCAGGACCGCCAGCAAAATCACCAGGCCACTTTCCCAGGGGAGATCCGCGCCGGTAGACAGCAGATGTGGCAGCATCGCCAGCAAAGCGGAGGCAGTTCCGGAAACCAGTCCCCAGAGCAGCAGAAACGCATTCTCGGAAAGGACGATGATCGCGACATCACTGCCCGTCATGCCGATCGCGCGCAGCAGAGCCAGTTCGCTGCGACGTTCGACTACATTACGTAACATCACGGTGGCGAGCCCGAGAGTTCCCAGCAACAGCCCCAGTCCTCCCAGTGTCTGGAAGGTTGAGAGATACGTGTTCTGCACGGCGAGGAAGTCAGCGAGTCGATTGGCGACGAGGTCGGCGTCGAACCCGTATTCGGTCAGCCCTGTTTCCAGCACGCCGGCGAGCTGGCCGGCCTGCTCGGGGGGAACTTCAATCAGAAAGTATTCGAACCCGGCCTGCTCGGGAAACAATGTTTGGAAATGCTGTTCGGAAATGAGGAGCACCCCCTGAAAGATACTGCCATCCAGCATGCCTTTGATTTTCAACTGATGTTCCGGGCGTTCGTCAGATGGAATGCCGACCGTCGCGCCGATGCCTTTATGCAGGCTGTACATGAGCGTATTCATATCGCCCAGCGCGGGGATGGAGCCGTCTTCCTGGGGTTCATTAAGGAGTTTCCAGGGATCGTCAGCCGGTGTATCTGCGAATTTGAAGCCGCCACGTTCAATCATTTCCTGAGGGACGCCGAGGATGGTGGGGACGCTGGTCTGGTAGATATTCAGGCAGCTGGCGTTCTCACCCGGTTTGACGCGGAAGGGAATTGCTGTCATTTCGCTTAATAACTTTTGTGTTGCTGGATCATCTGGAGCGTTGATCAGCATTTTGTCGCGGCCAACAGTCGTATTCAAATCATAGATCAGTGGAGAGGTAGACTCTGCGATGATGGTGAACCCTCCGTTGCCCGAATCTTTATCAGGACTCTCGACTGCAGGATTTCGATGTCCGGCGGCGACAGAGACGAGTACGAATGTGGCGGACGCGATGAGCGCGGTTGTTAAAACGCTTCGCTGGCGAAAGCGGCCGGCATTGCGAAAGCCAAGTTTCATTAATGCTCGCGTACCTGTGCCTTTAATGGGGATGGCGGATTCGATTCTCAATCTGCTGGATAAGAAGAAAACGCTGGAAACCAGTGAGAGTGTGCCGACCAGAAAAAACGAAACCGTCTGCCAGGAGAAACCGGAAAAGGCTTCCTCTTTGGGGATGAGGAGAGAGATTGTCGCCAGTACCAGGATAAATGCAGCCACGGAGGATGCTTTATAAACATAACCGACGCGTCGGGCGTCTTTCGCTTTATCTGATTCGGGTGTATTAACTCCCAGCAGCAGGCTTCGAATCGAGATCTGTTTGAGTTCGGACATCGATTTCCAGGTGACGAATCCCGAGAACAGGACCGCGATCAGGAAGCCGATGACAAGGCTGGTTGTGGTCAGATCCAGATACAGGAAGCGGGTGCCAATCGCGCCGATCCACCAGGTTTTCAGACCGTATAACATGAGAGAGGCATAGCCGATGGCGGCGAGGATTCCCAGAATCCCCCCTGCGAAAATGACGATAAAGGCTTCTTTGAAGATGATCTGCCTGACCTGATGAGGTGTAAAACCGATTGCCGACAGGAGGCCGATGGATGAAACGCGGCGGTCGATACCGAGCTTGAACAACAGGCGAATCAGAATGATCGCAGACAAAATGATGAAAAAGCTGAAGCCGATAAACAGACCGCTGAAATCAGTCGTCCCGCTGGCAGCAGCCAGACCGAGCAACTTGATGGGTTGCACGGTGAGCCCCAGTTTAAAGACGTCAATCTTTTTGAGTAACTCGCTCGCAAACAGGGGCGCGGTTTCATCCAGGGATTTACCGGGCACGGGATTAAACCGCAGGGAGGTCAGGCTGCCATAGCGGCTGTTCCATAATGACTGCGCTGTCCCCAGTGAGACAAACGCTTTGGGGGTGGCCTTGTATTTGTCCCAGTAATTTTCATCGCGATCGGTGACGCGGTTCAACTGCATGGGGAAGGGCTGTTTCCAGTCGCCGAAGGTGTCGGCATCGGTGATACCTTCCATCTCGGGAGTCAGTTTGCGATCGGCTGCAGGGGTACCATCAAGTTCGGTGATGCCTTGCACCTGGAAAATCTGCTCGACTTCGGGCAGTTCTCCCCGGGAACCGACGACATGATATTTCATCCGTACTTCATCGCCGACTTTGACATTCAGGTCTTTTGCCAGCCATTCGTTGAGGACGATGTCATTTTCTTTTAAGGGGAGTTTCGGCATTGTACCGCTGAATTTGAACGGACCAAAGGGGGGCTGTTGAGTGAATTCGAGTCCCGCGACAATCGAATACATAGAGTACGGCTCTTTTAAATCAGCCTGAGCTTTCTTCGCAGGTTCGATTTCATTGGCGATGTAGACCATCACGGGGGATGTGCGGAGATCAAGCGCCTGTGCTGCTGTGATACCCGCCTGTTCGATTTGCGGATCGAGAATCATCTGATCGCTTTCCAGCGAGAGATATTGATATTCTTTATTCGGAGCAATTTTCAGATTGAGGTCTTCCAGCTTCAGAGAACTCTTTAAAACGGATTCCAGTTGCTGGGCTGTTTCCAGAGCGGCAGGAGAAACGGCGTCTGGGCTGTCGGAGCTGAAAAAGAGGGAGTTGACGCGAGCTGGTCTTGATTGGGGATTGCGTCGCGAGGCGACAATTTCGTCGAGGTCTAATGCCGCCTGCAGTGTCTTGAGCGAAATAAACAGATCGAGGGGCAACTGCTGATTGGGGAGCAACGCCAGTCGACCGGCTTTGGAGTCGGCTTCGAGGATTGTACTGACGGTGAGTGTGATTTCGACCGACTGTTCTTCGCGTTCACCCAGCAGTGAATCGCGGGGGATGGCGGAGGGGAGTTCGATCCAGAGTGTGATCTCATCGCCGACCGCGACTTGTAACTGTTCTGCAACGCGGGCGTTGAGGATGGCCTGATCGTCTTCTGGCGGAGGGAGATTCGGATGTTCAAGCAGTGACCAGAGTCGTTCGTCGGTACCAAAAATATTGACCTGACCGACGCGCAGGTGCTGATCATCCTGATTTATTTCCAGACTTCCGCGCAGGACCAGCGCGGGGGCGATGGTCTTGATGTGTTTGGGGAGCTCATTGGATTTCGAGAGATCCTCGGCAAGCTGTTCGCGGAAGAAGCGATGTCCCGAGACGACAAAATCGATTTTCCCCAGTCGGTCGAGGGTCATTTGTCTTAAGCTGGCCCGCACGGAATCGCCGACGATGAGGGCCCCCCCGATGACTGCGGTAGCCGCGATCACACCCAGGACTACCGCGAGATTGGTGCGCCAGTGATAGGTCAGGCTTTTGAAAACAAATCGCGCTTGATTCATAGAACGAACTCTTGCGAAGATTGTAGTTGGTTTTTCAGGCAGTTTCTGTCACGAGCGATCCGTCGCGCAATCGCTGATGCTGAGGAAACAGGGTCGCCAGTTCGCGACTGTGTGTGACACAGATCAGGACGGTATTCTGTTCCTGGTTGATTTCCAGCAATAGTTTGCCGATCGATTCTGTATTGGTGCGGTCAAGGTTTCCCGTGGGTTCATCGGCCAGGAGCAGGCGTGGATTATTAATCAACGCGCGGCAGACAGCGACCCGCTGGCGTTCGCCGCCGGAAATCTGGGCGGGTCGATGGTTCAATCGATCCGAAAGGCCGACGCGTTCGAGCAGATGGCGGGCGCGTTCTTCGGCATCGCTGGTGGCACCCTGATACACCATGGTCGGAATCAGGACATTTTCCAGCACCGAGAACTGCGGCATCAGGTGATGGTCCTGGAAAATAAAGCCAATGTTCTGGTTGCGGAATTCTGCCTGCTGCTTTGCATTCAGTTCAAACGGGTTCTGGCCGAATTGAATGATTTCACCCGCCGTTGGTTGATCGAGCACACCAAGAATGTAAAGCAGGGTGCTTTTTCCCGAACCCGAAGGTCCGGTGATGGCGAGGGCATCTCCCCTGTTGAGGCTCAGGTTCACGCCATTGAGGATCGCCAGTGATTCTCCCGCGAGCGAGAATGTTTTGGATAAGTCGCGGACAATCAGTTGCTGTTGCGCGTCATTCATATTAATCCCTGCTTCACAGATTATTCAGCCTGATCCATGGATGCTTCAAATTTCAGCAGCATCCGCTCGGGAATTGCGATGGACTGCATGGGACTGCCGTGTGTGAACTGACAGCAGACCGTTTTCATTCTTCCTCTGGCAATTTTTGTTTCGTCCCGCCAGAGATCATATTCGATTGTCAGTGACTTCACGCCGATCCGTTCAATGTTGAGGCGGATCTCAAGCAGGTCACCGTAACAGGCGGGTGATTCAAACGAGCACTGGGCGGAAACCCTTGGCCAGCCGATAATGGAGCCGTCCGCCTGTTTATCGACAATTGTCAGGCCCAGCGAACGGAAGTATTCGTGTTCGGCCTGCTCCATGTACTTGTAAAAGTTGGCAAAGTGAACGATGCCAGCCATGTCGGTTTCATGGAATTCGACACGACGGGTTGTTTTAAAAGTACAGGACATGTGTGGCTCTATAGAAGTGAGTCGACAACAGGCTGTGGAACATTCTTCCGGTGTTCGGCACAGCCTGTTGTATTTCAAATAATCTTAACGTAGTTCTTCTGACCTAGTCTTCAGGAAAAAAGCGGACCAGAGTCTCTTTGCTGGGTGGTGGAGTGACCAGGGAAACCAGAATCATCGCGACTGCGGAAGCGACGACCATTGTTGCCACGGGCATCATACCCAGGAAAGTGTAATCAGGGTTCAAAGCATATTTGGCTTCTCGGAACAGATACAGCCAGGTCCCGATGGCAACAATGACGCCAGCATAAGTTCCCGCTTTCGTGAGCCGTTTCCAGTAGACAGCGGCAAAGATAATCGGGAACAGGCTGGAGAATCCACTGAAGCACCAGACCCCCAGTGTGAAGACACGCCTCGGTTCCAGCAGGCTGAATCCGTAGGTGATCGCCACAATTACAATAATAAACATGCGGGCCATGAAGACAACCTGTTTATCGGTAAAACGATTTTTCCCGCCGTAATGCACGACGATGTCTTCGGTAAACATGGTTCCGATACAGAGGAACTGACTGTCTAGCGACGACATGATGGCTGCCAGGATTCCTGCTGTCAGGAAGCCGGCCAGGACAGGTGAGGTCATTTTTTTCACCATCGCTGCCAGCACCGCATTCGCCGGGAAGTGAGGCGGAAAGAGAGGTGACCCCTCGAATGTGGCAGAAGTCGCCCAGACACCGACCAGCACACAGGGAACCCAGACAATCATAATAAACAGCGGGTGTGCGACGACAGGCAGTTTGAAAGTGGCTGCGCTGCGTGCTGTCAGCCAGTGCTGGAACAGGTGAGGAAACATACCAACTGAGAGGGGGACGAAGAAGTAGGTGAAGAAGACCAGCTTACTCATCGGGTGTGGTGCATCCGGTGCCCAGCTGCTGGCGCGGTACACGCCGAGTGCTTTCTTGATAGTCCACTTTTTCCCTTTGGAGGGATCGTCCGGATCCAGATCATGCTCGGGATGGCCAATGTTCTCTGCGAAGATCAGCTTGGCTTTTTCGTCTTCGGCGTTGGCTCTGCGCGGGTATTCGCGCAGATCATGATGTGCCATCAGACCCTGTTTCCATTTTTCAGGAAAGGGGTCAGGCATGACACGGTCGTCCTGAGTCAACAATGCTTTGTTAATCTGTTCGTTAGAGAGTTTATAAAGCTCATTTTTGGCGGCATAAACGGCTTCTGCCGTGGTTTGCCAGTTGGGGAACCGTGGTTTGAATGCGTTGTAGGCTTCTAATTTCTGTTCTTCGGTCAGCTTCAGTGTTTTGAGAATCCGACGGGCATAGTTGTATTTGGCAATCAAAGTCCAGGTCTGATAACGTTCCGCATAACGCTCCCGGTCAGCTGGATCGACGGCCCGCATTAACTTGGACGGGTTCTTTTCCAGTACGGCATGGCTGGCGGCATCAAGTCCACCCAGCTTGCTTGAAATCACCACGAAGGTGACGACGCCCAGCACCATAAACACAATGGTCTGAAAGGTATTCGCCCAGGCGGTGCCACGCATTCCACCAAAGAAGACGTAGATCAACACCACCAGGCTGATGACCAGCGAACCGAGCCAGGGGGGGACGCCATAGTCGTAGGCGGCAAAAGAGCTTTCAAAGGCTCCTTCTGTGATACTGCTGATCACCACGCCGGATGACATCACGCCGATCAGCAGATAGGGAATCACCAGTCCGACCAGGATCGGGAACAGGATGATTCCAATCCGGTCACTTTCCAGGCGGTCCCGGAAAAACTGAATCTGCGTGGTATAACCGTATTTGTATCCCCAGGACCAGAGTTTAATCCCCAGCAGGAAGAAGCAGAGTGAGTGAATGATACCGCTGGAAGAGGCCAGCATCCCGTAGACGCCGACGCCTTCTTTATAGGCTTCTCCACTGGAACCGACGAGCGCGAATGCGGTCATGGTGGTTCCGAAAATAGACATCAACAGCAGAAAGGGGCCGATTGAGTGGCTGGCCAGCATGTAATCCTTACTGGTTCCTTTAAACAGCCGACTGGAAAAGACGCCCAGAAACAACAGTAGCGATAAATAGATTCCGATAATTACCAGCTGGATCATTATTTTGTTTCTCCTGATTCCTGGGCCTGGGCAGGTGGTTCTTGCGCAACTTCTTCGAGGTGATGTGGCCAGGCAAACTTCGTGGCCAGGAACCAGACGATGGCAGCACCGATGGAAATCCCCGCCTGATACAGCAGGGTGATCGGCATAAAGCCCCAGATGAGACGTTTGTCGTCCCACAACCAGTTATCCTGGTGAATGATGATAAGCAGGACAACCAAGCCATAAATGGTGTATCTCATAAGTCATCTTTTCTATATCGACAGAGTCACTTCAGGTGGGTTTGCTGTTACCAGATGAAAGTACTGGTATGGGCGGGAAGCAGGATACGCTACATCCCGCTGAATCGCACTGGGGTACTATTGTGACAAATTCTCCGATGAGTCACAACGTACCGGTTATAAATGTGTCAATAAACCTGCTGATCTCAATGAGAACTGATGTTGAGTGTTAACGATTATTTACAAAAAAACGTGTTTCACAGGCGGGGAAGATTCTTAAGATTCAAAGCAGTCGTCCGGGCTTGCAAATGAGTGATTGTCTTCTCAGAATGGTGGTTTACACAGGATTGTTGATCATTTTCGATTACGATTATTAGAGAATCTGGGGGATAGATGTTTCGTCTTACACTGGTCGGTTTATTTGCGATTCAATTTCTGTTGACTTCGACAGCATTTGCTCAGGCTCCCAAAGGGGATAAAAAATTCGCGATCCTTGATATCGACAAGGCCGATGAGGACTTTCAATACCAGGGTGAATATTACGGTCTGATAGGCAGTGACTGTGGATGGTGTGGCGAAACAGCACTGGGGTTGCAGGTTGTTGCCCGAGGTGATGGCCAATTTATTGCATCACTTTATCACGGTGGACTGCCGGGAAATGGCTGGGACCGTTCTGCACGCGTTGAACTGGAAGGAGCACGGCAGGGAGATGTGTTATTTCTGGCCGGTGGTGATTTTCAGATACAGGTTCTGCATGGTGGTGTTGTTGATGTTCGTGACGAGGCAGGGCATCTGCTCGGTCAATTGCTGAAAACTGAGCGCCGCAGCATCACGCTGGGAGCCACCCCGCCTCCCGGAGCAACCGTGCTGTTTGATGGTACTTCAACCGATATGCTGAAAGGCGCTGAGATTACAGAGAAAGGCCTGTTGAAAGAGGGAACCGAGTTCAAGCAGACCTACCGCAGTTTCCGTCTGCATCTGGAGTTTCGTCTGCCTTACATGCCTTATGCGACAGGTCAGGCTCGCAGTAACAGTGGAGTTTATCTGCAGAGTCGCTATGAAGTCCAGATTCTGGATTCTTTCGGTCTGGAAGGGGTTGAGAATGAGTGTGGTGGACTGTACAAGCAGAAACGGGCTGATGTAAATATGTGTTTTCCGCCTCTCAGCTGGCAGACATATGACATTGCATTTGTGGCTCCCAAATTCAATGCGGAAGGTGAAAAGATCAAAAATGCCTTCATAACGGTTCTGCTGAATGGTGTTCCCGTACATCAGGACTATTCCATCATCGCGAAAACCGGTGGTGGTAAGCAGGAAGGCCCTGAACTGTTTCCCATCAAACTGCAGGATCATACCAATCCGGTAAGGTTTCGAAATATCTGGATTGTGGATTTGAGTAATCAGCCGGATCCGGTTTATTGTACGCCTTGCCAGTCTCTGGCCTGCGACCCGTAAACGACGGTGTCACCCACACCAGTCTCTTCCGGCAAAGCGAATCAGAATCAGAATTTCTGTTCGCATCTTGCCTTGCTATAAAGACTTACGTGACCAAAGAGGACTATTCGTGTAACGTCATTACTGTTGCGAACATGCTTCAATCTCTGATTCTGTGGTGTCCTGTTCGGTCACCCACGTTCGGACATGGTCAGCAGTGCTAATAGCATCACTTTCCATTGCCTTGTCAAAGTCTGATTCCCTCACTTGGAGATAGCTCTGCAGGGCAACCTTTGGACTGTTGCCAAGCCACGCAACAACGGTTTGAATCGGGAATCGTTCAAGTAGCTCGGTCTCTCTCGAACTTCTTAGGTTCTGATAGACCTTCGGCCATGGTGTCAGACCAGCAGCAGCAATGAACCGCTTAAGCTGGGTCCGCAGATTATAGCTGTCTGTCCTGTGCTTTGAGATCACATATTCTCCCCGGTCCTCTGCAGGATCGAAAAAACACTGATCGAAATACTTTCGCAGCTCTGGGAACAGTGGCACCATTCGACCTTCCTTCCCGATATGTCGTTCTGTCTTCGGACTGCGAACATAGAAACGGTTCTTTTCCCAATTGATATCAGACCACTTGAGCGCAAACGTCTCTGATGGCGTTCTCAGTCCACCGTAGCGGGCCAGTGCGATAATCAACTTCCATTCATCGTCGGGAGCCTCTGCAATCACTTTCTCGATGTCTTCTGCAGTGATATAAAAATGACGATGTCTTACCGGCATGAATGCAGACGGAACGCTATCGAATGGATTTTTAGTAAGCAGTTCCTTATCAATCGCCAGCTTGAGAAACGTCTTAGCCGTTCCGCAGGTCCTGCGAACCGTGTTTTCTGCCTGGCCTTTCCCGATCAGATACGCGCGGAATTCCTTCCCGTCTCCTGCATTCATCGAAGTAAGCAAACGATCTTTACCGAAAAAATCAGTCAAATGCTTTTCAGTGAGTCGGTATGTTCTGATAGTACCCGGTTTCACGTCGTCTTTACGCAACCTTATGAAGTCGGTAATCAATTCTCCCAACGTGGAAGACTCCCGAACCGCGATCAATCCCACTGTCGATAATTTCTTAGTCATCTTCTGACCAAGTTTCGACACCCACAACGCGGTTACATCGTCAACCGCATGTCCTGTGATCTGAGCCGAAACCATACGCTCTACATGCACCCGTATCGAATTCGCTGTCTTGAGAGGCACCTTGCCAACTCTTAACGTCCTGCGCCGGGTTGACTGGTCGTAGAATTGAATAACCCTGTGACCATTTTTATCTGTACTGACGCTCGCCATGGTCTAAATCTCCCCCTTTTCCGAATGATATTACTCGTCCCCTCGATCCATCGCGATACAGGGCATTCTGTGACGATCTGGAGGGTCTGAAGAAAAACCCCGCCCAGCACACTGCCAGACGGGGAGCCAACTCATTTACCTGATTTCACCCTGCAGACGGTTGATTGCCTGCGCTCGCTGCTCTACTGGATCACTGATAGAAACCAGCTCGCCTGTGAACTGATACCGCTTGATCGGCTTATCTTCTGCAGGAGCCGTCTGAGGTACTGCCTGTGTCTCTGGTGTCGCTTCCTGCTCGTATGGTTCCATATCACCGGGATGGATTGAACGCGCGATATAAGCACGCATACGCTTCTCCTGTGGTGGGCAGTTCTCCAGTCTGACATTCAATTCACCGACGATAGATCTTGAATACTGCCGGTCACCATCCAGACGGATAAATGCAGGAGGTAGATCGTATTCGTCGCGCGGGGTCCACTCTCCAGAATCCCGCAGTACCATAGATACCACGCCGTAACCACTGCCTGCCTTAATGCGGATATTCCACGATCTGACAGTTCCATCTTTACTGTTTTCGATCAGTTCACGATTCAGCATCGCACACACGACCGCTGCCATTTTCGCCGTTTTAAAATGCTTCGTGTGAGGGGGAGCCGTTCGCCATGACTTCGAATCAAAGCCCTCTGGAATATTCACGAGGTACACGGGCCATAAGTGTGACGTTCTCCTGAGCTTCAATACTTCGTCAGAAAAGCCCGGGCCGATTGTTGTAGACTCGGCAACGTCGGGAGCCTGAAACGTGGTTGACCGCTGGAATAGCTGGTCGACGGGAGAAGAGGACGTAACGTCACAAACGCAAGGGGGGTTTTGTGTAGTGCTCATAATATGAAGCACCTTTCCATGCACTGAGAACAGCGCATAAAGAAAGTGCTAGTCTCAACACACTGCTTCAAAGGCAGTAAAAAGCCGCCTTGGCCGTCGTCACCGATAGGCACACACTGTGGAGAGACTAGCACTCTGTTTTTTTTATTGGTTTTTGAAGTAAGCTTTTTATGTCTTTCGACTTTATGAACCAACATTTTTACCAACTCCCCCCCTCGATTGTCAATACTGTCTTGCCGATTCCCCGAGGTGGAAAATTTGCCCCCACGGGAAAACATAGCGGTTTTTCCCCTTTTCAAACAGTTCCGGTACTCGCATTCGACTTTTGTGGATTTTGGAAACTCTTCCAGATTACACAATTCTCCGGTTTCAGTTTGCACTCGACTGCCGATTCCGGCCTAGAGAAAACGTTCCCTAGGCTGAAAAACATAGCGGTTTATCGCCCTTTTCACTCATTCTGTTTAAATCCGATGGCAGTCAGAACACTTTCCAGCAGATCCCCTGAACCCGGTATCACGCGATTCATTGCCGCCTTCCGCTTGGCACATCCGCCGCAACCTTTT
>TARA_R110000868_G_scaffold133859_4_pt1 | contig 13517 bp, 22 predicted proteins | sample TARA_R110000868 | Tara Oceans TARA_R110000868 (sample SAMEA4397489) | marine metagenome | biome: Polar Biome; feature: [SRF] surface water layer (ENVO:00010504); material: water (ENVO:00002006), including particulate matter (ENVO:01000060) such as... | depth 5 m | reverse complement strand
TGAAAATTAAATTACCAACATTAACAAAGACACAAAAGATATTTGCAGCATTTGCAATAATCATTGCAATATCATTTTTAGTATGGGGATGTGGAACTACACCAAAAAGTGAAGTGAAAACTGACTCAACTTTTAGTGATACAACACATATGGATACTACATTAGTAGACACATTAAAAAAATAACGATGGCTAAATCTTCAAAGGTAAATAGCAATAAGATTTCATTTGGGACAAGAAAGTCCGGACAATTAAATGGGCAGAAATCTTTTAATAAACATACACCTAAGAAAAAAACTTATAGAGGGCAAGGCCGATAAATTAGGTACAACCCTATTATAACCTAAATACAGACATTATCTTTGTAAAGTAGGAGAATGTATAAGATACCCGATATCGCAATAAAATACCCCACTTCCTTTCGGTTGTGGGGTTTGTTGTTAGAATGACAGAAAACTAACAACTAGTTATGAGAACCAAACAAAATTTCTATTTTTTCTTGAAAAACATATCTCTATACGGGGTTCCATTATTCATATTACGAAGCATATTACCTTTATGTAATTTAGGTTCAAATGACCTGCAACATTCACTAACACTATAATATACTTTTGGTTTACCAATAGGTCTAAATGGTTTTGCTTTACTGCATTTCCAAACTAATATTGGTTCGGATTGCTTAGTCCTAGCAAATTCAGTTTTTTCATAATTACATTTTTTTAATTCAATTTCATAATGTTTACATAATTTTTTATATGCAAGAAATGATATACCCAATTCTTTACAAGTATTATTTTGATGATTACCATTATTTAATTGTGCATCTAAAATAAATTGTAAAGGATACTTTTCTAAAAGTTGTTCCCATTTAGTTTGTTTACCTTTTGTTTTAATTTTTTCTATATGTTCTTCACTAAGTTTTTTACCTTTATGTGCATTAGATAAAATCCTTCTAGTTTCATCCGTTGCTTTTTGTGATTTACGAGATATAGATACTTTTTTAGCTTTGGTTTCTTGCACTAATTCCGCATCAGTTGGTAAATCTATATTAGATAATAAATCATCAATATATTGATTATAATTTTTATTCATATTAGTGTCCTTTTAATTCATTTTGCCATTCATCCATATATGTTTCAGGCTCATTAATCATTGCTGCGGCCAGTTCTCTAACTGTTCTATATGAGGTACTTCTTAATTTATCCCAATTAGAATACATCCATTGCATTAATTCAACTTTTTGTTCCATTGATAATTTATATTTATCAAAAGGTTGAGTTTCACCCAACACATATGCGGCCCATCCCCATTGTTTTTCCCAATTGATATTAATTCTTTTATACTTCATCCTATCTCTTACTGGGTCTATTGCTGATTTTAATTTAGGACTTCTAGAAAAAACCTTTGGGTCTTCGAAATCTAAGTTACATAAAATGATAAATCTAACTCTATCCATTGGAATTGACAAACCTAAACTATCATTTGGTATAAACTTTTTAATTGCTTTAATCATATTCTTTTTAGACGGGTCTACTAACGCTTGCTTTTCTAAACTATTTAATGTTCCTGTCATAGACACCATGTGATTATATGTTGGTATTATTCCTTGTTCATAATCAGTATCTGCCAATGCGATTTTCCATTTATTTAATGCTTTATAATCACCAAATACCAATTCATCTGCATCATCTATAATAACAATAAGTTCTTCATCGTCTTTAAGATTGTAAACTGCACATGCTAATCTTACTGCAATTTGTACATCGGAAGAACCCGGTTCAATCATAATATATTTCACTTTACCTTTATTTGCCTCATCTACTGCACCATATGTTTTACCAACACCTGGCCCACCTGAAAGTATGTTATGTCTTTTTGCAACCACTTTTACTTTCTTTAATCCCAATGCAGCTTTAATAAAGGCTCTACTTTGTTCATCTACAAATTTACCAGCATCTACTAATAAATTTAATTCTTTTGATTTAAATTTTATCATATTATTTATTTAAGCTTTATAAATTACGAATTCTCTTAATCTTGTCATTGTTTGTAACCACGATTTATACTCCATTAATAATGTTTCTTTTGTTTCACTATCTTCTTCTTTTTGAATGTATTTAATCGTTGATTCTAATGATTTGATTTCAGTATCAAATTCATTTACAATGTTTCTGACCATATCTAATGGTTCAATTACTTTTCTTTTTGTCATATTATTTGTTGTTTAATTGTTTCTTTAATTTGTGTTGTTCTCTTAAATACGCCTGAACTTTCTCTAATTCAGTTTTAAGATACATTACTTCTTTTTTGGTTTGAATGATTGCCTCAGCTAATCTCTCAATTGTTAGTTCTTTTGTCATTTTATATAATTTACATATACCTAACCTTTTCATTAGGATATACCTAAAGATACGACAAATTACTTGATTTACCTACTACTATATGAGACGATTTGTCATATACCCAAAAGTTGTTTATTGAGTATCAACGAGTTATACATATATTTTTACCATATATGACATATCCATGTAAACCGTTGAAAATCAATGAATTATAACTGGTTGATAATCAATGAGTTATGTTTTTAGGGTAAAAATGGGGGTTTTTTGACTATTTTATGCTTTTTTGAAAATCTATATACTTATATTTGGTAGTTTAATATATTTGTCGTATATTACATATATCAAGCAAAAAACATAGACGGTGAGATTGTCTATTAAAAATAAAGGAAGAAATTCCAAAACAAAACCCTGGCGAATTAAGTAATCTCACTACTTAGTTCAAAGGGGTTTTTTATTGAATTATGGCTCAAAGATTTACAGACACCCAAAAGTGGGAAGATGAATGGTTTACGGAAATGTCCAATGATTATAAAATTATTTGGATTTACTTATTAGATACTTGCGACAACGCTGGTATATGGAAACAAAATATCAAACTATTAAATTTCAGTTGTGGAACTAATATAAGTTTAGAAAGACTTGCTGAAATATTTAAAGGTAGAATTACTAAAATTGATACTGATAAATGGATTATAAATAAATTCTGTGTTTATCAATATGGAATTGATTTCTTAAATAGTAAGAACAAAGCAGTATTATCAGCAATTAAAAAATTGATTATAGCTAGAGTATTAGAAGTAGATGCATCTGGTACCTATACCCCAAAGATAGTCTTTGATAACTCTATTGATACTCTATCTATACCCTATCAATACACTACCGATAGTATTAAAGACAAGGATAAAGAGAAAGATAAAGTTCAAGATATAATCAGGGAACAAGAGCAAGTTAAAACAAAAGATGAAAGACAAAATGAATTAGCAGAAACAATGGCTAATACATGGGAACAATTAACAAAAAGAATATAAAATATATTTGGAGAAGTAAAATAATTTGACTATATTACAATCAATATATGTTATTACAAAGAGATAGGACTTAATTTAATACTTACAGCTATTCTAGCATTTATGTGGAGTGTTCTATCCTAAACATATATAACCCAGTAGTTTTTTGTCATTCTGCTGGGTTTTTTATGCGTTTGACTTTTAAAAACCATATATATAGTTGGTAATATCAGGAATTATTCGTATATTACTAATAACAAAAACAAAACAAAATGGCAAATCTACAAGAATTAATTAAAAAATACAGAAGTGATAAAAATGCTTCTAACTACACTACAACTTACGAAAAAGAATTTGAACCAATAAAAGATAGTATTCAATCTATATTAGAAATTGGATTAGGAACTATTATAGAAGGAGCACATAGTTCAATGTATGATTGGAAAACATCTAGATTTATAGATGGAGAAACTTTTAATGATTATATGCCAGGAGCATCATTGAGAGCATGGAAAGAATATTTTACAAATGCTCAAATCTATGGTGGAGATATTCAGCAAGATACACAATTTGAAGAGGAAAGAATTAAAACATTTTTATTTAACTCTACCAATTTAGAAGAGTGTAATAAATATTTAGAAGATTTACAATTTGACATTATAATTGATGATGGTAGTCATAATCCACAAGACCAAATCAATACAATGAAAAGTCTTTATAATAGAGCAAAACTATTTTATATTATTGAGGACATACATAGTGGTAATTATTCTGCAATAGAAAGTGAATTAAAAAATACATTTACAGATTATAAAGAGTTCTATTATTTAGAACCACACAAAAACTTATTAATTATTAAAAAATGACAATTATGAAACAATGTAACACCTGTGGTAAAAGTAAACCACTAACAGAATATCACAAAAGAAAAGCATCTGCAGACGGCAGACAAATGAAATGCAAATCTTGTGTAAAACAAATGAATGAAGAGTTCAGAGAAATAAATCCAAAATATCAAGTGCAATGGCAAAGAAGCAATTCTAAAACATGGCATCAATATATGAATGAATATAAGAGAGCAAATAAATCATCTATTATATACAAAATAACTGCACCTGATGGATTGATTTATATTGGCCAAACTAAATCTAAGTTTGGTGTTCGTATATCTTATCACAAACAACATTATAAAAGAATGTATATGACTATTCCTTTATTACATAAATCATTTGACAGACATGGTTATACAAATCATAAGTTTGAAACATTAATTGATTTAGGTGATTTAGATAGAGCTGCATTACGCAGAATTGAAACAAGTATTATACAAGAATATATGCAAAAAGGAATATCATTAAACGCAAAATCAAAATAAAATGAAAAAAGTATTTAAATGTATAGGTTGCTTCATTCGTATAGGAAGCATTTTAGAACACCTTATAGGACTTGTAACTTTAGGGCATGGTAAGACATCGGCAAGTTGGGTTGCAAGGAAATTAGGATACTCTAATTGCGGTTGTGATAGAAGGAGAATGTATCTCAATCAACTAACTTGCAAATCATATTCAGAAACAATATCAATATTATAAAAACAAAAAACAAATGGAAACAACAACAACATTAGCAGGAACTGAAATTAACAAAGATGCATTATACTTTGTAGATTGGAACAAATTAAAAGGAGTAGAAGATTTAGTCCTAATCTTTGCATGTATGGGATTATCTTTTAGTGGTATGCATCCTCACTTTGAAACCATTAAACATCTTTTGGACTTATCTAATCCAATCAATCCAAACCAACCTATACCTCAGCAACCAAAAGCAGAAGAATTTAAATTACCTAAGTTAAAACCTATTAAATAATGGAACTAACTGAACAAGAATTTGCAGAGTTAAAAGAATTAGTAGAAGGATTAGGAGCCTATCTACCTGAAAACAAAGCACCTTACATTTGGGATATGTATGTCAAACTAAACGGAGTGCATGAGAACAGACCTTGTACTTGTGCATCCGCTGGTGGACATTGGAAAAGAGCAGTTGACTTTCTTTTAAATTATGTAAAGAATAAATAATGATTACAGGGAGTATTGCAATTGAATGTCATAGAAGACTTACCAATCTATATACTGAATCTAATACATGGTTAGTTAGAGAAGCAAAAAAGATAACAAAGAATAAAGAAGAAGCAGAAGATTTAGTGCAAGAACTATTTGAGTATCTGCATCTTAAACAAAATCCTAAACTTTGGTGGGGTGATAACTCTTACAATCTATTTTACTGCAATAAGTTTTTGCATAGTAGATTTATGAATAAAGTAAGGAAACTTAATAGAACAACCTATGTTGAAGTAATGCCTGATAGAGAGGATGATATACCTTACGATGAAGAAAGAGATTTAATGATTCAAAGAGCACATGAAGAAGTTGTTGATGAATTAAAGAGATTGAGTGTGACTAGACAATGGCCGCAAGCAAAGATATTTGAATTGTATTGGATGACGGATGACACTTTGGACGAAGTTAGTCATAAAATTAAAATCAGTAAGTCTACTACATTCTTAGCAGTAAAGAAGATAAGAAAGTATTTAGAAGAAGTTATTAAAAACCCATATGTTTAAGAAACCATTCAATAGAACAATAGGAGAGACAAGAACATGCAAACATTGCAATGTAGAGTTTCATACATTCAAACCAATATATAGATGTAAGGATTGTACTAATGCAAATCAAAAGTTATATGAATGCAGAAGGAGAAAGCAATATCAAAAGAAAGAAAAATATCCATACCAAGGTCCTAATCATAACTACAAACAAAGATTTGAACCTCTGAAAAGAATTCTGCATAAGATGAAACTAAGAAGTGAATGGCAGACATACCTTAAAGTTAAGTTAGATGAATTATTAAAAGATGAAATACTAATGAAATGGATAAACGATAGAAGGGATGAGGAAACAAAGAATGCAAATAAAAGTAGAAGTAAAAGAGTAATACAAAAAGATTATCCAGACACAAGAGGACACTATGAAGATTAACATAGATTACAAATATGTGCAACTTAACTTTGACTATACATGGTTAAGAGATAAGCAAATTATATTAAGAGGTAATTGGGAAATGGGTATGTTAGTTATAGTAGATGCAGATGGTAGAACAGTTGGTATGTATGCATACGAACAAATCATCTAATCAACTACAAATTATAAATAGGATTGTTATAATATTAAAGAAACCGAATAAATAACGGAGATAAAACAATTATGGCAAAGTTTGAAGTAGGAAATAAATTAGGTGGTAGAAAGCCAGGTTCACTCAATAGAAGTACAGAACAAGCAAAACTAACTATTGCAAGATTAGCAAATAGAGGATTAGATAATATAATGGAGGACTTTGATAAGATAAGAAAAGAAAGTCCAACTGAAGCAGCAAAACTTTATTTAAAACTATTAGAGTATATAGTACCAAAGAAAACAAGTATGGAGATAAGTGGAGAGATAGACCATCGTATTCAGCAAGTTAGTATAAACATAAACAGAAGCAGTAGCAAAGATGAATCTGGAAATTAATACAACGATTACATTTGAAAACCTATTAGATAGTAAGAGTAGAGTTACACAACACATAGGAGGAACAAGAAGTGGTAAGACATATGCTATACTGCAATTCCTGATAGTAAAGGGAATAGAAAATAAAGAAACAATAACAATAGTAAGAAAAACAATACCCTCTCTTAAACGAACTGTAATAAAGGATTTTAAGGATATACTACAAGGATTAAACATATGGCAAGATGAAAACTTTAATATTACTGACCGCATCTATAACTTGTACGATTCTACTATTCAATTCCTCTCTACTGATGATGCTGATAAGTTACGTGGTATTAAATCTACAATATTATTTATTGACGAGGCTAGTGAGATTGATGAGGAAAGTTATTTTCAGTTATCTATTAGAACTTCAGGCAGTATCATACTTGCATACAACCCAACCATTAGTCCTTACCATTGGATTAGACAGATGCAAGATTGTCAAAGATTTGTAACAACATATAAAGACAATATCTACTTGCCAAAAGAAATGGTAAAGGCAATTGAGGAATTACAACACACTAATGAGAAATACTGGAAAATATATGGTAAAGGTGAATTCGCTCCAAATGATAAAGCAATATTTGAGTTTGACATATGCGATACTATTGACGGGGATTTTGTTTGCTTTGGGTATGATAGTGGTTATAGTAATGACCCCGCTGCTTTGGTTGCTGTATATAAGAATAGTGATACACTCTATTTGGAGGAACTCATATACGAAACAGGCTTAGTTACAAAAGATATAATAGATAGGTTTACTAAATTAGAAATAGATAAATCACAAACTATATGGTGTGATAGCAGTGAACCAAGACTAATAGAGGAATTATATAGGAGTGGGTTTAATACGAAGCCAGTAGTGAAAGGTAAAGATAGTATTAACTTTGGTATATCAGTAATGAAGAACTATAAGATAAAGATACTTAAAACCTCACAGAATTTAATTAACGAGATGTATGCTTACCAATATGAAACAGATAAGCATGGTTATACTACTGACAGACCTGAAGGTGGATTAGACCATGCAATAGATGCTGCAAGGTATGGTTGTATGATGTCTCTATCACAAAAAGCAGTAAACAAAGGTACATATGCAATCTCAATTGGAAAATACAAATACTAATGAAAACCTCTGGAACTCTAACGAAATTAAAGAGTTGATAGAGTACGCTAGACATTTGCAAGCAGAAAATGAGGATTTACAAGCAAAAATGATAATGATGCAAGCAAAGTTAAGTAATGAAGAAAGTAAGGTAAGACAGATGAATAACGCAATAAAACAAATGATATATGGTCAAGGAGGTAACGCTTAGTATCCCTACAAGTTATGGAGATATAAGTTTAAAGAAATGGTTAGAGTTTCAAAAAGAATTAAAAAACTATGAAGGTGATGATGAAGCAATAACTGCATTGATGTTCTTTCATCTATGTGGATTAGAGCCTGCATATTTAAAAGGTTTAGCAGTAGATGATTATGCAAATATCAAAACTCAATTAGAATTATTTTTGACTAATACAGATTTGCCATTACAAAGAATAATCAAAGTAGATGGTGTTGAATATGGATTTGAACCTAACTTATCGCAAATGACTTATGGTGCATATGCCGACATTACATCATTTAAAGAATTAACAATAGATGATAATTGGGCAAAGATAATGTCAATACTATACAGACCAATAGTACATAAGAAAGGTGAGATGTATTCTATTCAATCTTATAAAGGTACAATGGATGCAGATAAGTTTTTAGAAGTAGGTATGGATGTTCACTTTGGTGCATTGTTTTTTTTTGTCAATTTATTAATGGACTTACTGAAAGGTATCCTGAACTCTACGATGCAGATGGAGTTGCCTCACAACATCAAGTCAATTTTGCAAAGAAGTGGTCAGCTTATTCCACACTCATTGAACTCGCCGGCGGAGATATTACAAAAATAGATGTAGTTACAAACGAACCATTAGAAAAGTGTTTATTGTATCTTGCATTTAAATCTGACAAAAATCATTTAGAAACTTTAATGCATAACGAAGCAATGAAGAAAATGAGATAATAACATTTTCATTTATCGTTGTTATTACTAAAAACACATTATGGCTAGACAATGGTCAAATTCAGGCAATGGTAATTTAAGATTCTCTGTTAATAGACAGAATCAATCAGGTATTTACATAGGGCCAACAAGAGGTTTAAGTAGTCCAAAGAATAGTAGAATGGGATGTTTGTGTATTGAAAAAGATACATACTCTGTTTCATGTTGCAAAGGTGCATTGATACAACAAGGTATAGGACAAATACAATCTCCTTTCGTAGAAAATGGTTCGTTTAGTTCAGGTTATGATGATGGATACCAAATAGATTAAAATTAAAATATACAAATGTCAGCGATATCAAAACAAGCTTTAGTAGTAGACAATAGTCAATCATTCCCAAATAATAATGCAGGTGCAATTACACCTACTGCATTAAGGAATTTTAATACTAATATGATAGACTCAAATGTCAATCAAACTGAATACAATACAAATAGTGGAAGTTGGAATGTATCTATTAGTAATTTAAATACTTTTACTGCATCTCAACAACCTTCTTTTAATGCATTGAATAGTTTTACTGCAAGTCAAATAATAACTAATACAAACTTAAACGCATTCACACAATCAGCAAATGCTGAGTTAGATAGTTTAAGTGCATGGACTGGTAGTTGGGAAGCATGGACAAGTTCAATAAACGAAATCAGAGATGATGGTGTTTTACAAGGATACTCTACAAGATTCTTCTTTAACGGATTAGTTTCTGCAAGTGTAGTACAAAATGTAGGAGGCCCTATTGCAAATGTAACAATTCAACAAGATGGAACTAAATTAAATACATCTTCATTTAATGATTACACCGCATCAACTGCAGCAACACAATCAGTATTTAGTGCATCGGTTGCAACTTCTATATCTCAATCATCAAATACATTCAATGCATTCAGTCAGTCACAGAATAGTTTTAATCTATCTGCAACTGCATCAATCACACAATTGTTAGGTTTCTCTGCATCATTGGATGCAACATACGCAACAGACGCACAATTAAATGCATCATCTTCAACATTACAGGCAAACATTGATACGAAATTAAATACATCTTCGTTCAATCAATATACCGCATCAACTGAAGCATCACAATCTGTATTTAGTTCAAGTATTGCAACTGACTTTAGTCAATCATATGCATACATCAATACATACACATCTTCGACTAATGGTAGATTAAGTAATTTAGAATTATTTAGTGCATCACAATTATTGTTAAATCCTACATTTGCAACAACAGGTAGTAATGTATTTACAGGAAGTCAAACGATAACTGGTAGTGTATATGGTAATGTAGTGTCAATGAGTATTGCATCTCAAACTGCAAGTATGGATTTATCTTCAGGTAATTTCTTTACTTTAGAATTAGTATCAGGTAGTGCAACACATTTAACTGCAACAAATATAAGACAGGGCCAAACTATAAACCTATTAGTTAATCAACCATCTGTTGGAACAGGTAGTTTAAGTTATAACTCAACATTTAAATTTGCACCAGGAAATCAATATACTGCATCGGCAAGCACAGGTTCAAAAGATATATTAACATTTATTACATTTGATAATTCAAGTATTTACGCATCTGCACTTAAATCATTACAATAATGAGATTTACACCATTCGCATTCGCTGCAGGAGGACAATTATTAGTTGAATACTTAGTAGTAGGTGGAGGTTCAAGACCAAATACTTTACGAAGTGGTGGTAGTGGAGGAGGTGTTGTATCTGGCTCCACATATATTTATTCTGCACAAACAAATGCAATTGTAGTTGGTAAAGGTGGCACTTCAGGAGATACCAATGGTTCTCCATCATCTTTGACTACATCTATATTAAACGTAATAGCAGGAGGAGGTGGCCAAACAGGTTGCGGTTCGCCGCAAACATTCATAACGGGTTCTTCACAACAATGTGGTAACTTCGGTGAATTTAATTCAGCCGGTGGTGCCGGTTCTGCACAAAATGGAACAAACGCTAGTTGTTCTACACCTGCACAATTTCCAGGGAATGGTGGTTCTGGCTCACTATGGACATTAAATAATACATACTATGCTGGAGGTGGAGGAGGAGGATATGGTAATACAGACGATACACCAATTAGTGCAGGTGGTAAAGGTGGACCAGGTGGTGGAGGTAAAGGATATGGTTCAGATGGCAACGCGACTGCAGGAACTAATGGTTTAGGTGGTGGTGGTGGAGCTGGTAGAGCAGCTATACCATTTAACCCTGCAAGACCTGCAGGTGATGGTGGTTCAGGCTCTGTTATAATTGCATATATCGCAGATAGACAACTTGCAACCGGAGGAAGTGTAACTATATCTGGAAGATATGTATATCATACATTCACATCAAACGGAACATTCACATTATAAAACAAAAAATAACTATTTTTTAAACAACCTTTGTTATTAAAGGTATAAAACACATACAAATGAATTCAAAAACTGTATTAAGTAAGATAATGTCTTTATTAAATTTAGAAGAACAAGTATCTTTAACAGACGCAAGAACGGCTGACGGAACAATTTTACAATCTCCAACTTTTGATTTAGGTGAAAAGGTTGAAGTAGTTTCAGAAGATGGAACTAAAACTCCTGCACCAGATGGTGAACATCAAATCGCATTGAAAGATTCAGAAGGTAATGAAGTAATCATCAGAGTAATTACTAAAGATGGTATTATTACTGAAAGAGAAAATGTAGAGGAAGCAGAAAATGAAACTGAATTAGAAATGGTTCCAGTTGAAGAAATCCCTCAAGCATCAGGAGACTTATTAAAAGTAAACGAAACTCCAACTCAAAAGAATTCAGTAGAATCTGGCACTCAAAAGATGGCAGAAGTAACTGATACTGCTGAACCAATCACAGAAGATGAGAATGCACCAACCAAAGAAATGCCAACTGAAGAAGTTGATATGGGTAAGATGATGGATGATATGTCTTATAGAATTGGTGAAATGGAAGCTAAGATAGCAAAAATGGAAGAGGCAATGTATCCTCCAGTTAATTCTGAAGTAACTGAAGAAGTTGCAGGAGTTAAGATGTCAGCTGACCCTGATGAAGAAGAGTTACCTAAATTAGATGGTGCTCCAGTTGAAGAAGCTACAAGATTCTCAAATCAAAACAAAAACAATTATGGTAAGAAAACAAATGATTCACAATCTAGTTTCTTATCTAAATTATATAATTAATTAATTAAACAAAAGAAATTAAAATGAAAAAATTTCAAAACTTTGCTAACCCAGTTGTAACTGCAACTTCTTATTCAGGAGAAGCAGCGGCTGGTTACATCGCAGCCGCACTTTTAAGTGCAAATACATTGGACAAGAAGTTAGTAACTATCATGCCTAATGTTAAATACAAATCTGTTATCCAAAAGATTTCAGTAGCATCTTTAGTAAATGATGCATCTTGTGATTTTATCACAAACACAGGTAGTGTAACTATCGCAGAACAAGTATTGACTCCAAAAGAATTACAAGTTAACTTACAATTATGTAAGCAAGAATTCGTAGCATCTTGGGAAGCTTTACAATTAGGATTCTCTGCATTTGATGAAATCCCTAAGTCTTTCAATGACTTCTTAGTATCTTATGTTGGTGGTAAAGTTGCAGAAGCAACTGAGCAAAACATTTGGCAAGGAACTTCAACTAATGGTTCTTTCTCAGGTTTCCAAACTATCTTATCTGCATCAGTAGCAGCAGGTGGAGCAACAGCAGTATTACCAGCAAGAACAACAGGTGGTTCATCTGCAATTATCTCTGGTAGTGTAACTTCAGCAAACATAGTTTCTAAATTAGATTCTATCGTTCAAACAATCCCTACAACTGTATATGGTAAGCAAGACTTATTATTATACATCCCTACTAACGTAGCAAAAGCATACCAAACTGCAATGGCAGGTAATGGTGCTTCTGGTTTAGGTGCTAATGGTTGGAACAATTCAATGAATATCGGAGAGAAGCCTTATAACTTCCAAGGTATTGAAATGGTATTATGTCCAGGTATGAGTGATGACAAAATTGTTGCAGCACAAAAGAGCAATTTATTCTTCGGGACAGGGCTTTTAAGTGATTACAATACCGTTAAGGTAATTGACATGAGTGACATTGATGGTTCACAAAACTATCGTATCATCATGAGATTTACTTCTGGTGTACAATTCGGTGTTGGACAAGATATCGTTTACTACGGAGCATACTAATATTAACTAACAAAACTAAAACAAAGTATTATGGCTTGTAATTTATCAGCTGGAAGACAGGAAGTTTGTAAAGAATCAATTGGTGGTATCCAAGGGGTTTACTTTATTAACTATGTAACTGGCTCTTTCACTAAAAACGGAAGTGGTGAAGTAACTGCAGTACCTTCAGGGTCAACTCTTTACTATTACCAATTAAAAGGTTCGAGTGCATATACTGAAACTGTTACAACTTCAAGAGATAATGGTACTACATTCTTTTCACAAGAATTAGTATTAAATCTTAAAAAGTTG
>TARA_R110000868_G_scaffold175281_2_pt1 | contig 13521 bp, 15 predicted proteins | sample TARA_R110000868 | Tara Oceans TARA_R110000868 (sample SAMEA4397489) | marine metagenome | biome: Polar Biome; feature: [SRF] surface water layer (ENVO:00010504); material: water (ENVO:00002006), including particulate matter (ENVO:01000060) such as... | depth 5 m | reverse complement strand
CGACTTCGCGGACCATCTGCGCGCCCATGTTCTCGAACTTGTCTTCGAGTTCGATTTCCTTCGCGACCGTCACACCGTCCTTGGTGATCCGGGGTGCGCCGTAGGACTTGTTGAGGATAACGTTGCGGCCCTTGGGGCCGAGCGTCACTTTGACGGTATTGGCAAGGGTATCGATGCCCTTGAGCATCTTGTTCCGCGCCGCGGTACCGAATTTCAATTCTTTAGACATTTGTCTGATCCTTGCTGTATCAGGCGGCCTTGCGGGCGCTTTTCGTGCCCGTGGCCTCGATGATTCCCATGATGTCGGCTTCTTTCAGGATCAACAGTTCTTCGCCGTCGATCTTGGTTTCGGTCCCTGACCATTTTCCGAAAAGCACGCGGTCGCCCACCTTGACGTCGAGCGGCACCCGCACGCCCTTTTCGTTCAGGCCGCCGAGCCCAATGGCCAGAATTTCGCCTTCCATCGGCTTTTCCCTGGCCGAGTCCGGAATGATGATCCCGCCGGCGGTTAGGTTTTCTTCGTCGACCCGGCGAAGCAGTACGCGATCGTGCAGCGGGCGAAACTTCATGGCCCTGTGTCCCTGTTCTGAAAATATTAAAAATGTTCGGAGATATGCGCCGCTTGGCACTTTTTGTTATTGAGTGCCAAGCGGTAGACTGGACATGGTAAGAGCAGGGGCCCATTGCAATAGAAGCCGCGCAAACGGGACCGAATATATTTTCAGGCAATCCGGCCTATCCGGCCGCGATTCAGGTTTGACGCAAAATGCTCTAATGTGCGGCAATGACCGAACCCCGCCTCAAGACCGGCCTGTGGATCAGCGCGCAGATCCGGCTGTGCGATATGGCTTTCATGCCCGCCGTGGTGGCGCGGCGCGGCGACAGCGATGCCGGGCAGGTGATGATCCTGCGCGACCTGCTGGACGGCACGTTCGAGCTGTTCGCCCGGACGCGCGATCCCGACGGCAATCCCGCCTGGCGCCGGGTTTCCGGGCCGGACCCGGTGGATTACGCGGCCGCGAACGATCTTATCGCGAGCGAGGCCGGGTTCGATCCCGATATCTGGGTCCTCGAAATCGAGGACCGCGACCGGAAATACGAACTCGACGCGCCGGTGATCTAGCGCGTTTCCTGTTTTGACGGCACCGGCCTGCTAAATCGCGATCTCGATCTCGCCGAGCCGCTTGGTCAGTTTCTGGTTTTCCGAATAATCCACCGGCACGGCGATCAGCGCCGGGCCGTCCTGGGCGAAGGCTTCTTCCAGCGCCGCGGCGATCTGGCCCGGCCCGTCGATCACGCGGCTCCACATGCCGAACGATTTTGCCAGCAGGTCGAAATCCGGATTGTTGAAGGCGAGATCCGAATGCCGGCCCTCGTAATGGTTCTGCTGTTTCCACTTGATCAGGCCGTATTCGCCGTCGACCCACACCATGATCACCATTTTGCTGCCGATGCGCACGGCGGTTTCCAGCTCCTGGACGTTCATCAGGAACCCTGCATCGCCGCAGATCGCGAGCACGCGCGAATCCGGTACGGCGAACTGCGCGCCCATCGCGCCGGGCAGGGCGAAACCCATGGAACAGAACCCGTTCGATATCAGGCAGGTATTCGGCTCCTCGCACTGGTAATAGCGTGCGATCCACATTTTATGGGCGCCGACATCCGACAGCACGATGTCGTTCGGCCCGAGAAAGCTGCGCACGTCGTTGAGGATGCGCTGCGGCTTCATGGGGAACGACCGGTCGTCCCTTTCCGCCGCCAGGTCGTCGGCGATGGTCCGGCGCAGTTCCTGCCAGTCGCCGATATCGAACAGCGGCAGTTTTTCGGCGCCGAAGCGTTCGTCGAGCCCTTCGTTTATCTGCCACAGCGCGTCGGCCAGGTCCGACACCACGTCGACCATCACCGGGTAGTCCATGTCGATCTCCGCCGGCATGAAGTCGATATGGACGATGGTCTTGTCGCAGCGCGGGTTCCAGAAAACCGGCGCGATCTCGACAAGGTCGTAGCCGACGGTAATCACGGTGTCCGATTTCTCGAACGCCTTGTTCACGTGGTCGCGGCCCTGCAATCCCATGGTGAACAGGCAATGCGGGTCGGACATGGCGACCGCGCCCTTGCCCATGAAGGTGTTGACCACCGGGATGCCGGTTTTCTCTGCGAACCGGCGCAACTGTTTGGCCGCGCGTTTCCGCAGCGCGCCGTTGCCGGCGAGGATGATGGGATTTTCCGCCTGCTCGATCGCGTCGAGCGCCGCCCGGACGGCCTTGTAGTCCGCCGCCGGGCGGCGGGTGACGGTCGGCGCCATGACGGGGCGGACCACGTCTTCCTTGGCGACGTCTTCGGGCAGTTCGATCACGGTCACGCCGGGTTTCTCGGTCTCGGCGATCTTGAACGCCTTGCGCACGATTTCCGGCACGGTCTCGGCGCTCCACACGGTCTGCGCCCATTTGGAAACCGGTTCCATCATGCCGACGGCATCCATGTTCTGATGGCTTTCCTTGTGCAGTCGCCGGGTCGACCCCTGGCCGATAATGGCGACCACGGGGGCCCGGTCCATATTGGCGTCGGCAAGCCCGGTCACCAGGTTCGTTGCGCCGGGGCCGAGCGTGGACAGGCAGACGCCCGCCTTGCCCGTCAGCCGGCCGTAGGCGTCGGCCATGAAGGCGGCGGCCTGTTCGTGGCGGCACAGCACGAAGGCGATCCGGCTGTCTTCGAGGGAAATCATCAGGTCGGCGTTTTCCTCGCCGGGGACGCCGAAGATGCGTTCGACGCCTTCCGCTTCGAGGCAGCGGACGAAAAGGTCGGAGGCTTTCATGGGAATTCCTTGGTTGTTCCGGGGCTATTCCGGTTCGGCATCGGCCGGCGCGTCGAGGGAATCGGTGCGCAGCACGATCATCTTGTCGACGCTCATATCGCGCATCGTATAGGGGATGCCGCCGGTGCCGAGCCCCGATTGCCGCAGCCCGGCAAAGGGCATCCAGTCGGCACGGAAGGCTGTGTGGTCGTTGACCATCACGGCGGAGGCGTCGAGACCGTTTGCGATCTGCATGGCGCGTTCGACGTCGCGGGTGAACACGGCGGCCTGGAACGCGGTCGGCAGGGAATTGGCGCGGTCCAGCGCGTCCTGAATATTGAACCACGGATCGACGCAGACGACGGGACCGAAGACTTCGTCGGTCATCAGGCGGCAGTCTTTGGGCGCGTTGAAAATCACCGTCGGCGCATAGAGCGTGTCGGTCAGCTTTTCGCCGCCGGTCAGCAGCTGGCCGCCGCCGGCGACGGCTTCCGCTACCCAGTCATGCACCCGGTCGAGCTCCGCCGGGCGGATCAGCGGGCCGATTTCGGTTTCCGGGTTCATGGGATCGCCGACCGTCAGGCCCGACGCCTTCATGGCAAGCTGGGTCGCGAAGCGCGTCGCGATCTTGGTATGGGCGAAGATGCGCTGGGTCGACACGCAGACCTGCCCGGCATGGTAGAAGCAGCCCTTGAGCAGCGCTTCGCGGACCTCGTAGACGTCGGAATCGCCGGTCACGATCACCGGCGCCGCGCCGCCGTGTTCCAGCGCGCAGCGCGTGCCGGGGGCCAGTTTGGAGCGCAGCATCCAGCCGACGCCGGCGCTGCCAATGAAGCTGAAGAACCCGACCCGGCTGTCCGTGACCAGCCGCTCCGCGACGGCATTGTCGGACGTTACGATGACCTGCGCCAGGTCTTTCGGCAGGCCCGCTTCATGCAGGATGTCGATAAAGGCAAGGCAGGACAGCGGCGTGTCCGCAGCCGGTTTGACGATCACCGGGCAGCCGGTCGCCACGGCGGGCGCGACCTGGTGCACGATCAGGTTCAGCGGATGATTGAACGCGCTGACGGCGACCGCGACGCCGACCGGTTCGCGCTGGGTAAACGCCATGCGGTGGCCGGTCGCCGGGGTCAGCCCCATCGGGACCGTCTCGCCCGCCTCGCTGCGCAGGGCGGCGATCGTGGCCTTCACGCTGTCGATGGCGCGCATTACTTCGGCGCGTGTATCGGCGATCGGCTTGCCGCCTTCGCGCACGGCGGTTTCGGTCAGTTGCCCGGCGCGCTGTTCCATCAGCGCCGCCGTGCGTTCGAGCACGGCAAGCCGTTCATGGACCGGCATCCAGCCCGCCCGGTCGCGGAACAGGGCATGGGCCGTCGCCAGCGCGGCGTCCACGTCTGCGGCTGTGTTCTCCGCCACGGTGTCGACCGGCGACAGGTCGAACGGGTTGAGAACGGTCAGCGTTTTTGCGGTTGTTTCGACGTCGGCTGAATTCATGTCACTTCGTGTTTCTTCTTAGGGGCATATGGGCCGGAATGAGAAAAGGTAAAGGCGGGATGCGAGCCGGGCGCTACACCCTCAGAGAGCGGGTTCTCCGCCGCCGCCCCGATTGTCCGTGTGCTGTCCGAGGATTTCCGACGGCGTCGGCAGGTCGGCAAAGACGCAATCCGACAGCCATACGCCGAGATTGCGCGTCAGCGCCGCCGGGCCGTGCACTTCGAAGGTGCCGGCCGCTTTTGCCTGGCGATAGGTGTTTCGGCCCATCCAGGTTTCGGTCATCGTCCGTACCGTTGTGTTGATGTAAATGTCGACATCCCTGCCGGGGTCGGACGTGCAGACATCGACGGCGTCCCCGTCGACCACGATCCACCAGTTCGTCATCTCGTCGAAATCGGTGAAATGGAAGCGGATGACCGCTTTGGCGCCGGGCAGTTTGTCGGCCCGGATGCTGCGTTCCAGATAAAGCATCAGCAATTCGACGTCATAGTCGTTATCCTGAAGATGGTCGCGGGTCCATTCCATCCCCCAGCGCCCGAGCGCCAGCAGGATCGGCAGCAACTGTTTGCACGGCTCCGTCGCCAGGTATTCGTACCCGCGCTGTCCTTCGATGCGGCGGCGATAGACGAGACCGTACTTATCCAGCATCTCAAGGCGCCTGGTCAGAATCGTCGGCGAAATATGCCCGAGGCCGCGTTCCAGTTCGCTGAACCGGCTCGCCCCCATCAGAAGTTCGCGCACGATCAGCAGCGTCCATTTTTCGCCGAGAATCTCGGTTGCCTTGGCGATCGGGCAGAACTGGCCATACCGGTTTGCCACAATCCTAACTCCTTAATGTGTAGCTGATTGCTTCGGATGTTATAGCGAATGGCTCGGTAAAGTGAAGTATTTGCCGCCGCCGCACCGGCCTATCGGTTCTCCTGCGCGGTTCATTCCGGATCGCGGTCCCGAACCTGAGGAGAACATCATGTCACGATTTACCCTGTATACCCCTGAAACCGTCGATGAAGCCGCCCGTGAAACCCTGGTCGCCGTCGAGGAAATGGTCGGCTTTCTGCCCAACGTGGTGGCGGTGCTCGGCGCGTCGCCGCACCAGCTTCAGGCGCTGGTCGCGCTGAACATGCAATTCGCCGCGAGTGGGCTGACTCCGGTCGAACGCGAAATCGTGCAGCTCGCCGTCAGTGTTCGGAACCGCTGCGGCTATTGCGTTGCCGGACATTCCGCCTTCGGCGCCGATCTCGGAATGCCGGAATCGGACATTGCGGCGCTGCGGGCGGACCGGCCGCTGCCGGTCGTGCGGGAAGAAGCCCTGCGGCGGTTCGCCGGGACACTTGCCGCCGGCAAGGGCCATGCGTCCGATGCCGACTATGACGCGTTCCTGAAAGCCGGGTATACCGCCGAACAGGCAGTGGACGTGATCCTCGGCGTGTCGGTGAAAATGTATACGAACATGCTGTCGATCCTGCTTCGCCTGCCGCTGGACGACAAATTCAAACCCTACGCCTGGTCGCCGGACGAAACGCGTCGTACAGGGGTTGCGGCGTAACGGCTGTCTCCGCAACACCCGGCGTTGCGGGCCGCCATGGTTCCCACCGTGGCGGCCCGCCCGTTATTTCAGCAGGCCGGCGGCCCTGATGTTGTCGGCGCCGCCCATGGTCCAGCGGTAGATCCGGGTCTCGGCATACAGGCCGGCCTGCGCGGCGGGGTCGTTCGCCAGGAAGCTTTCGACGGCGGCACGGTCCGCCATTTCGAGAAAGAACACGCGCCCGGCCCAGTTTCCTTCCATGGTAAGGAGCGATCCCCGGCAGACAGCATGTTTGTCGAAATCCCGGCAATAGGCCTGATGGGCCGCGGCGATGTTGGCGGGCTCGACCGCCGGGGTGCCGGGGGCCGCCGGGCAGTAGACGAAAAACCGCGGCGACGACGGGTCGCTCTCGAACGCGAACTGCGTCCGCCCCAGTTCGAGCTCGAACCGGGTCAGCACGATGTCGGCGAACAGGCCGGCGACGGCGAACGGCTCGTCATGGACGAAGTGCCGGGCCTCGTCGTCGTCCTTCAGTTCCGCGATATGGATCGATCCCAGGATGTCGCCGGGGGAATCGATATCGAGCACCGGCCCGCGGGCGATCAGCCGGTCGTCGTACCGGGCGATGAAGTCCCAGTGCGATTCCATGTTTTCCCTGCGGCGCGCCATGCCGTCCGGCCTGTCGGTTCCCCACGCGAAATACTGCATGACCTGTCTTCCCGTTTTTCTGTCCGCCTGCCTCTTCATACGCCGCGGGCCCGGATCGGACAAATCCGGGTCCGGCGGTTCCGGTGGTGTCCGGGGATAAAGACCGGGGATAAAAAAACCGGGCGGAAAAATCCGCCCGGTGTCTTTCGCGTTTCTGCCGTGGTGGTCCGGCGCTATTTGACCGCCATGCAGTAGAACAGCCCGTCGCCGCCGGATTTCGGCAGATCGGCGGCGCCGCAGCCGCGCGACGGATGGGATGCGACCCAGGATCTGGACGGTGCGTCGTCGCGCAGCCCGACGCGGTCGTGGTGTCCGACGAATCCCTTGTCGTCCGAACTGCTGCTGGTCCAGTTTTTGCAGTTCATTCCCGGGACGGCCATGCCCGTGGCGTCGGTGCCGGTCAGGATGTCGTGGCGGTTCGGACTGTCGCCCCGCCCGTTGACCGGTCGGCCCTTTTCGTCGAGCCCGTTTGCCTTGCTGATCGCGTTGCCGTCGCCGTGAAGTTCGTCGACCGTGTTCGCGATCACCGTGCCCTTCGCATTCTGCCACGGGCCGCTGCCGATCCGGTCGCGCGCATTCACCGAATCCGTGCTGAGATAGGCCGCCCAGTTTTTGCCGCCGGCGCCGGCGGTTGTCGCAAGCGCCGCACAATGGGCGTCCGCGCCGCTCAGGCCGCCGAGATCGCCACCCTTGCCGGGCCCCGCGCTGGTGATGAAAAACGTCATGTCCGGCGCCATCTGGGCCGCCGCGCCCTGTGCAACCGCGATGCCGAGCCCCGCTGCCGCCAGTGCCGTTACCAACCTGTTCATAGTTCTCTCCCTTGGATCGGGCGCAATCCGCCCGTTTTTGCACGGCGGACGGACGCGGTTTCCGTCTGTGGCGGCCCGGCGGGAAACAGGCGGGAAAACAGGCGTGTGCGGTTTCGCCCGATCAGCCCAGGTGTTGTTTCAGGAACACGTTGATTTTGGACCAGGCATCCTTCGCCTGTTCCTCGCGGTAGCGGTCCGGGTTGACGAAATCCTGGAACCCGTGCCCGGCGCCGTCATACTGGTGAAAGACGTGGGGCACGTTGCCGGCGGTCAGGGCGGCGTCGAGATCGGCGACGTCCTCGGGGGACGGGTTGGCGTCCTCGTTGCCGAAAATGCCCAGGACGGGGCAGGGGATGCTGGCGGCCCGGTCGATCGGCGGCTCGGCGCCGTCGCCCATGCCGAGCTTGATGCGCCCGCCATACAACGTCACCAGCGCCTTGTAGTTCGGGTTGTGGCAGGCATGCAGCCAGCTCACGCGGCCGCCCCAGCAATGGCCCATGATGCCGATCCTGTCGGCATCGACGTTTTCCATGCCGGCGATCAGGTCGAAGCCCGCCTGCATGTCGGCGAGGCAGCGGCCGTCGTCGAATTCCCCGCGCTTGACCAGAATATCGGTTTCCGGCGTCCACCAGTGGAACACCCAGGGAATGACGCAGACATACCCGGCCGCCGCGAGCTTCTCGCCGGTATCGATCGTAAAGGGATCCTTTTCCAGCCCTTCATGGGCGACCGGCAGGTGCTGCGCGACGACGATACCGGGATGCGGGCCGGGTCCATCGGGCTCGAAAATCAGGATTTCCATCGGGCTGTCTTGGATCGTTACGGTTTGCTTGCGGTACATTCGGCGTGTCCTTTTCGTTCCGGGATTGGCATTGCGGCGTCGGATTTTTACGCTTTCGCCGTCGATTTTTGTCCTGCGGCGGACTATATCGGTTTCACTTCATCTCAACGAGGCTCTTTCGCACATGATTCCCCAGACGCTGGCCGACGGATACCGGCGGTTCCGCAACGACCGATTCGCCGATGAAGAGGCCCGCTATCGCGCGCTTGCGGCGGGGCAGGACCCGGAAACCATGATTGTCGCCTGCGCCGACAGCCGCGTCGATCCCGCGACGATCTTCGCGGCCGCGCCGGGCGAGCTGTTCGTGGTCCGCAACGTCGCCGCGCTGGTGCCGCCCTATCAGCCGGATTCGGGCTATCACGGCACGTCGGCGGCGCTTGAATTCGCGGTCACGGGACTGGGGGTGCGCAACATCGTGGTGATGGGCCACGGTCTGTGCGGCGGGGTCGCCGCCGCGCTCGATGCCGCCGATAACGGCCCGGCCGGCCAGTTCATCGGGCCGTGGGTCGACCTGCTGTCGCCGGTGCGCGACGAAATGCTGGCGGATCCCGCGGTGACCGGCGCGGAGCAGCGCCAGCGGAACCTGGAATGGCTCGGCGTGCTGTTTTCCATCGGCAATCTGCGGACGTTCCCCTTCGTGCGCGACGCCGTGGCGGCGGGCCGGCTGCAGCTTCACGGCGCGTGGTTTTCCATCGCCGAGGCGGAACTGTACTGGCACGGCATGGAAAGCGGCGCGTTCGAAGCGGTAAGCGCCTGACGCGGATCTTTTTCGCGGATCAGCCGCCGCAGCATTTCTTGAATTTCCGGCCCGATCCGCAGGGGCACGGATCGTTGCGGCCGGTCTTCCCCGGTTTCGCCGGCGGCGCTGCGGGCGCGATCGCGCCGTCGACATAGACCCAGCGCCCGTCCTCGCGGCGGAAATTCGAATTTTCCCGGTGTTCCCGCAATGCGCCGTCCTGGCGATAGCGGGCGGCGAAGGCGACCGTGCCGGTGAGATCGCCGGGGCCGCCCCCGGTTTTGCCGAGAATTTCCAGCCCGGCCCAGTCGACCGGCTCCAGCGCGGTGCCGACCGTGTGGCGGTGTTCCGCGGCATAGGTGGCGGCAATGTATTCCGCGTCGCGCCGGACAAACGCGGTGTAGCGCGACCGCATCAGCGCTTCGGCGGTGGGCGCCGGTGCGCCGGCAATGACCGGGCCGCAGCAGGTATCGTACGCGGCGCCGGACCCGCACGGGCAGGGAGGCTGGCTCATGCCGCGGTGCCGGTCACGACGAAGGTATCCCGGGCGAGCCGCTTGGTGGTTTCGATATATGTTCTCTGCGGCCAGCGGCAATCGACCGTCAGCTGTTCCCAGTTGCGCACCGACAGCATCGTCCACAGCAGGTCCGTCGCCCGCTGGGGCGGCAGGTCAGGGGACAGAACGCCGTCGATGGCGAGCATGTCGATGCAGGCGGCGCAGCCTTCGCGCACCGCCTGCATGCGCCCGTCCCATGCGGCGGCGGCGGCTTCGTCGGTGTCTTTCATCGCGAGCAGCGCCCGGGCGATGCCGTAAATCTCCGGGATGTAATTTCCCCAGGCGTCGATTAAGGCGTCGAGGCGTTCCGCGCCGGTTTCCGCGGCGCGGCTGGCGGCAAGCCGGTCGTCGATGCCTTTCACCTCGTCCAGATAGAGGGTCGCGGCGATCAGCAGTTCCGCGCGGGTGCTGAAATGCAGATAGACCGCCTGGCGCGAAATACCGGCCTGCCGGGCGATATCCGCCATGCGCGCGGCACTTCCCCGGCCCGAGCCGAGCAGGGCGAGCGCGGCGTCGAGAATGCGTGTGCGGGTTTCCGGATTTTCACTTGACATGGTGTAAAGTAACGCCTACTTGTCGCCCTGTCAATTGACACGGTGTCAAGTGACGGGGCGAGAGACCCATCAACAGGAAAGGAACGTAAACATGAACATCATCGTATTCGGCGCCAGCGGCACCGTCGGACGCCATCTTGTCGACCAGGCGCTGGCGCGCGGCCATTCCGTGACGGCCTTCGCCCGCGATCCGGCGAAGCTGGAACAGGATCACCCCATGCTGGCGCGCGCCGCCGGCGACGTCCATGACGCCGAAACGGTGGCGCATGCCGTGCAGGGCCATGACGCCGTGATGATCGCGCTCGGCGCCGGGCGAAAGGGCGGCGTGCGCGCCGCCGGCACCAGGAACGTCATCGACGCGATGGCCCGCCACGGTATCCGCAGGCTGGTCTGCGAAACCACGCTGGGCGCGGGGGACAGCCATGCGGTGCTCAACTTCTTCTGGAAGCGTCTTATGTTCGGCCTGCTGCTGCGCCCCGCCTTTGCCGACCATCAGGCGCAGGAAGCGCATATCCGGGGCAGCGGTCTCGACTGGATTATCGTCCGCCCGGCGGCGTTCACGGACGGTCCGGCGACGGGCGCGTACCTGCACGGCTTTCCGGCGACGGAAAGAAACCTGACCTTTAAAATCTCCCGTGCAGACGTTGCCGGGTTCATGCTCGACCAGCTTGCCGACGATAGGTACCTGCGGCGGACGCCGGGCCTGTCCTATGCGCGGCCGGTCACAGAACCGCGGCGGGCAGCGGGTCTCGGCGGCGGATTGTGTCGGCGGCTTTCTCGGCAATCGTGATCGCTGGCGCAATGGTCGCGCCGCCGACCGGGTCGGGCATGACCGTCGCATCGATCATGCGCATGTTCTCGACCCCCCGCACCCGCCGGCTGGCATCGACCACGGCCGCCGGGCCGCGCCCCGATCTCGCGGCGTTATAGCGCGTTTGCCGGCCGCCGCAGGGTACGCCACATGTGGGCGGCCGGTGAATTGTCGTTACCGAGGCCTTCCGCGGGCTGTTTGAAATGCCGCCCGATGACGTCCTCGAAATCCTCGACGCTGACATTCACGTCGGGGTCGAACGCATACAGGTCGTTCAGGCAGATCATCCGCGCCGACATGTACCATTTGTGGTCGCGGGCATATTCGTAGTCGCGCTGGATATAGGGCTCGACCCGGTAATCCGCGCCGAAGCGCTTGGCATAGGCTTCCGGATATTCGTAGCCGACGGATTCGTCCGGGAAGAACCGCAGCGCCTGGTGCATCCGGATCGCCCAGGTCACTTCCTCGTCGACATAGGGTTCCAGCATCTGCGCGCCCCAGTACCCGTGATCGGGGCGGAAGAGCGCGATCACCGACACGTCGTGGAGCAGGCAGGCGAGCACCATTTTTTCCGGCAGGCCGTTCTTCTGCGCAAGTGCTGCGCTTTGCAGCAGGTGCTGTTTCGACGGGCCGAAACGCAGGTTGAAGAAATCGATCAGGGTCGGCTTTTCCGGCATCGCCGGCAGGCGGGGGTCTTCGCCCATCAAAGACGGCTTCAGCGGGCCGAGGCTGAATTTCGTTTCGTCCGACCATTCGCCGTCGGCCAGCTTGTTGATATGGGACCGGTAGATCGTCAGCTCGCCGAGTTCCTGCATCTGCCGGAATTCGAGCTCGTCCGCCAGTTCCGATGGGCCTTTTGCTGCCGACATGGGGGTCTCCTCTGAACTTTTCTTATCCCGCCGGGCAAGTCTATCGCGTTTGGCGACACGCACAAAAGAAAACGGCGGTTCCCGGGAACCGCCGTGCGTGCCCGAAACGGCACCGTGTGTGGTTAGGGGCCGTTCAGGCGGTTTTCCGCCGCCGCCGCGCGATAAATGCAAGGCCGCCGAGACCGACCGCCAGCGTCGCCAGCGCGCCGGGTTCCGGCACCGTGCAGGCGGGCTGGCCTTCGCCGCCGCATGTACCGAACGTCACGCTGCCGATGGTCGACGAAACGGCGGCATTGGCGAATGCGTCCGCCGTCGTCCCGTGATAGGCGACCGGGGTCAGCGTCGTGCCGTTGCTCTGCAGCCCGGTGGGCGCGAAGCTCGGGCTCGAATTGTCCCAGATGCACAGCTCGGTGCCGCAGGCATGGGTGCCGGCGCCGCCGTTTTCGAAAAACAGTCCGGAATTCTGGTCGACCAGCGCTTCGGACACCGGAACGTTGCCGAAAAACGGGTCGATCCCGATCGCGGCGTTGATGGTGTTGATTCCCGCGACGTAAAAGTCGTGGTCGGTACCGAGAACCAGTCCGCCGCCCCGGATATCCAGCGAATGGGCATATCCCTGTATCCAGCCCGGCTCGTTGTGGCCGAAATTGGAAGAGATTATTCGTCCGTCGGCAATCAGGTTCTGTGCCGACGGCGCGCGGCCGTTATACCAGTTTGCGATATTCGCGTAGTTCGCCAACTGGTTCGCATTGTTGTTCGCGCCGCCGAACAGATCGTAGACCCAGACCTGGTCGAAGCTTGCATAGTCGTTGAAGGTGGCCGTGTTGAGGTGACGGACGGTGACGCTGTGCCCGGCCGAGGTCAGGTACCCGGCAAGCGTATTGCCGTTCGGTACATACGGGCCGGTCTGGTCGACCTGGGCGAACAGGATCGAAGCGGCCTTCGCCGGGACGCCCGCGCCGGCCAGTATTGCGGCGCAGAGCGCCGCGACAACCTTTGAACTACGCATCTTGGATGCTCCCTCAAACCTGTAACGTCGTGAAATCGAGTGTCTCACATCCCCGATTCGTTCGTAACCAAGCAATTTTCATGCCAGAAAGGAAAATTCCTTTCGATCAAGCGGTTGCGCGGCCACCGGTGAGCGGCGGATTCGGATGTGTAAAAATTACCGACACATTTCCGGTGCGTTCTCCGGCGTCGTGCTAGGCGCTCCGGTGGCTCGACGGTGCGGCGGCCCGGCGCAGGACTTCGGCCTCCGCCCGCTCGCGCCGGGCGAGGCGCATCGCCTGATCCCGGCCGGCGTCGTACTGCACCGGCCAGCGCTGGGCCGCGTGGCCGTACCAGGCCGATGCCTCCAGCGTGAAATGCGGGTTGGTCAGATGCGGGCGGGCGAGGGCGACGAGATCGGCGCGCCCGGCGGCGACGATGGTATTGACCTGGTCGGCGGTGGTGATGTTGCCGACCGCAATGGTCGGAATGCCCGCCTCGTTGCGGATCTGCTCCGAAAACGGCGTCTGAAACATGCGTCCGTAGACCGGTTTCGCCTCCGGCGTGGTCTGGCCGGCGGACACATCTATGATATCGCAGCCATGGGCCTTGAAGGCGCGGGCGATATCGACGGCTTCATCGCCGGTTACGCCGTCGGCGCCGATCCAGTCGGTGGCCGACAGGCGGACCGAGAGCGGCCGGTCGTCCGGCCAGGCGGCGCGGACCGCGTCGAACACCTCCAGCGGAAACCGCAGGCGGTTCTCCAGCCTGCCGCCGTATTCATCGGTGCGGCGATTGGCGACCGGGGTGATAAAGCTCGACAGCAGGTAACCGTGG
>TARA_R110000868_G_scaffold37331_1_pt1 | contig 13532 bp, 25 predicted proteins | sample TARA_R110000868 | Tara Oceans TARA_R110000868 (sample SAMEA4397489) | marine metagenome | biome: Polar Biome; feature: [SRF] surface water layer (ENVO:00010504); material: water (ENVO:00002006), including particulate matter (ENVO:01000060) such as... | depth 5 m | reverse complement strand
ATTAATACCCATACGTTTGTTACCCTCATTCATAGAGTTAACAAAACCTATACGCATTGCACGAGCATAATACATCCACTTATCAATTTCCCAACCATCAGGTATAGTAGATACATCCATAAGACCTATCTTACCTATGTTAGTAGCCATAGCTAACTCTGTATTATACCACAAGATAAAATACAGATATACCCAAGGAACTAACCTATCCATAAGACTAGTACTTTGAGAGTTAGTAGCAGAACACATTCTACCAAAATAACCTGACTTACATTTAGACAAGTTATCCATAGACCTGAACTGTTGTGGTCTACGTCTAATCATCGGCTCAATATACATATCCATACCAATACGTATACCTTCCCAATATTCAGAAACCCAATACCATTCTACTCTTTGTTGAGGATCTTTTTTATCCCATTTCCAACTCTCATCTACAGTAAAGCTTTGTTCTTCACCAGTTTGAGGATCAATATAATAAAAAGTACCTATCTTTCTAAAAGACTTCCATCTAACTCTATATACAGGAATTCTGTCAATAAAGCTTTCTTGATTTTGGAAGTGATAAATAGTTTCTACCTCTTTGATTGTCAAAGGGTTAATTACCTGATTTCCAGGAATACCACTTGGATAATAATTTTCTAATTCATCAATTTGTTCTGGAGTTAAAACTTCATAAAACTCATCAATGATTTGATTTACAGTCTGATAATTCTCTTCTAAAATCTGATCACATTCAGATATATTATCTTCATTTTCAGCAATTTTAAAGAAGATTTGCAAAGGGTTAACTCTTTTTACAGATACTTCATTTGCTACTTCTTCAATTCTATAAAATTCTTCACCTGCAATAAGCCAATCTTTCCAACCAGTAGCAAAAACATCTTTTAGTCTAAACCTTTTCTTATAATAAGAAAGAAACTTTTCTCCAGTTACTTCACGCATATCTTTTAAAGACATTTGTGCAGCCTTAAGTACTTGTTCTGGTGGAGGTTGTGGGTTATTAGGATCTTGTTCAACACCCTGCATAAGGTATTCAAATAAAGCTTGAACAACCTGTTGTTTAGATTGTTCATCTTTTTCCTTTACTGCAGAATCATTTACAACTCTAACAATAGGATTAAAAAAACGCTTATGCTCCTCACCAAAAAGCACGTTAAATATAGGGAAGAGGATGTCATAAGGCTGCAAAGTAGCCGGAAGTTGAAACTTGTTAGGCTGGTTTTTCCCTAAATTAAAAGGGCTAGTAACGTGTTCAAAATGTGATATATCAATCTTATTATTAATAAGATCATAATTTCTTTTTCTCTCTGTTACAGATCTTCTTCTTTGGGAATCTTTTCCTTTAGTAGAAGCAATAATAGCGTCAACACATTTATGTTTCCATTCTAGTGTTTCTTTGACTGATCTCTCGACTTTTTGTCTGGGTAAGATTACCCTATCTTGATATGTTACTTCCATTTAAATCTATTATCCCAAATGTACAAAATTAACGGTTAGTTTTTAATTAAACAATAGGCTACATAAAATTATTACTACCGCCTATAGCAAATTGTTTTTTTCTTACTATACCACTTTGAAAAAACTCACTATCTAAGAATGTTTTAACCTTTTCAACTACTTGAACTTCATATTTTCTTATCTCTTCCTTTTGATATAAACATAACATTAAAGCCATAACTCTATCAAAGTTACCATCTGGGTTATACATAATCAACTCTTTAAGTAAAGGCATACATCTAATTTTATGACAAACTTTAACATCTCCTTCATAAGTCCTTCTTAACCAAATGTTTATCAATCCTTCACCATATCTTTTAATCTCAACAGGCATGTGAAGTCCATATCCTCTGTCTACAGTCGAACCTGAAACTATGTCTTTAACTAGTTTAGGTTGTTTTGCTAAAAGATATAAAGAACCACAAGACTCAAAATAAGTAAAAACTCCTTTTTTTTCATTTTCATACAAAGCTACTGCATTAAAATAAATAAGCATCCTTCTACAAATCTCATAAAAATCATTTGCTGTCTCTGGTCTACCTGAATATTCTGCAACAATCCTATTAGTCAGATTATCCATTAAAATAATAGAACCTAAAGATCCAGATTTAGACTTATCATGATCATAAGGGTCAATTCCTGCAATATATCTACCCCAAGGAATATCTCCATTTTCATCTTTAATAGGATGCTCGTATAATACTACTGACCCATCAAGATTAGCTTCAGCCTTTAAAGGAAAATCATAAATTGGCCTATTCTTAGGATCATTTCTCCATTCTGTTTCTCCTTCAGGGCTAATCATAATATCACCAACCCACTCAGCATCTACCATTTTAGTAGTTTCAATATTAGCTAAAGTGTATTGCAAATCTTTAAGAGGAAATATATTATTAGTACGTGAAAGAAATACTTCACTTGGTACAATAGGGTTATATACTACATACTCATCATATGCAGAAGCATCTTTAGCTAATTTTTTCTTTTCACGCTGCTCTTCTTCACCAGCTTTAGCTAATAGGAAATCAGTATTTCCAAATTCATCTTTATAATTTATTTTGGTATAAGTAGCAGGAAAAAACAAAGCAATTTTACCTCTATTTTCATAAACATCATTGAACACCAAACAATCATAAGTGTCAGGATCATAAAACATTTTTTGAGAAGCCAATGTACCACCACCCACCATGTCACCACCAGTACCAATATACAAAGAAGAACCAAACTTGTAATTATTAAGTCGCTGAGTACTTTCATCAGCAAAATGAGACTCTGTAAGATTCTCCCAAACTCCAATTTCTTCTGCAATTTTTAAAGTATTACGACCTCCAACTCCAGCTAAGGCATTATCTTTATAAACTCTAGGTTTAAAACAACTTCTTGTACCGGTCCATATCCATTTACCACCAATCTTTTTCTTATAATAGTTTTCTGCTTTCTTACCTACAGTCCAAACACCAGATAAAGTTTTATGAAATGGTGGAGGATAATAAATTCCATTAACTTCCATACCTCCGGGATAATTATACAATACATCTTGAACTTTAGAAATTAAATCATTCACATATGTAGAACCATAAGCACCTAATAAAATCTCAGAAGTTTCTTTAGGAGGTTCTCCAGGTTTATACTCAGTCATACCATCAGTAGTATATTCATGAGCAGCTATATTAGCACCCCAATAAGATTTACCCCAACCTCTAGGCCCCATTACAAGCAAATTCTTAGCTTGATTTCCATAAATAGGTTTACCTAAATCTCCTGTTTGCTTCTGTCTTAAAAAAGATCTTATATCATCTACTTGACCTACTTTCTCAAAACCAGATAATCCTCTGACTTCAATCCAATAATAAGCCAAATCCCAAACATAGTCTAAATCCCAAGGTAAAGACTTATACCTTTTCTTTTCTTCACCAATAATAATTGTAGCAAAGTTTAAGTAATGATATAATTGTGGAGGACACCACACACCATTCATCCAAACACCTTCAATAATCCTTTTTTTCTGCTCTCTCCAGAAGTCTACATACCCTTGACTTAAAGGGTGCAATTTAGGAACTTCTTTAAGAGTAAAATCTCTTCTATTATCCCACATTATCTTAATTTAAACTCAACACCTTTATTATTAGGAAGTATTTTACCACCTAATTTAGTTTGAATATACTCTTTATACTCACAGTAAAATGAAACTTTAGATACACCTCTTTTACAAGCATCTTCAAGTTCATATTTAATTCTTTCCAACTCGTCTTTCATATTTCTCCTCGTTCAGATAAACTCTCCATTCCTCCACCCATCATAATACCAGTATCACTTTCTTTAGACAACCTAGCTTTAATTTCATCATAAGCTTCGTAAAGCTTTATATTAGACATTAATCTTTTTTCAATCTCATCAGCAGTTGAACCATCAAAAGTTAAAGTTTTTAACCACTCATCTTTTTCATTCATCAATCTTTCCCATTGAATCATTTGTTTTTGTGCAGGACTCATAAAGATTTCCCAACCTTTTATCTGCTCATCAACAATACTCCAATCAAATTCCGAATCATTAAGATAATCTTCAGCTACCAACTTCTTTCTTTCATCTTCAGATAAAGATCTAAACTTAGAATCAAAGTCAGCAACAAAAGCAATAGCCCACATCAATTTACTTGACTGGGCCTTACTTTTAGTTTTATCTTCACTATATAGTTTCGCAAACTTAGAAACTACTTTTAACTGCGGGTTTATATCCCAGAAGTTATGATCTGGTTCCCAAGACTCTATTACTTTCATATTAATCTAACTCTAATTCATCTTGTTTTTCCGGAATACCTACAACTAAAATATAATCAAAGTTAAAAACTTTAAGCTTTTTTACAGCTCTTAAAAGATTAGCTTTATTTGCATACCCTTCAGAACCATCAGCTACAATCTTTCCATTAGATGAAAGAAGTCTCCAATACCATAAAGCATCATCACTTTGATAATACTGCAGTTTATATTTTCTTTTCATCAGCTTAGATTTTCAAGTTTATAAAGTGTACTGTAAAGTTTTTCTACAATACCATCTATTTGATTTTGCACATAAGTATCTTGACAAATACCTTTTCTATTAACTTCAACATACTTAATCATCTCTTTAACATAAGATGCAGCTTCAGGATAATTACTATTATAAGTAACAGTCATATCATAAATAAGTAATCCCATTTTACCCTGAATAGACTCAGCAATAGAATCAACCATATCAGGCAAAGAACTATAAAGCTCACCAAGTGCCATATGAGCTGCAAAAGATCCTGCACCTTTCGCACGTAAGTGATAAATATGAATCTGTGTCGCACAAGTAAGAATATAAGAAAGAAATTGTCCTTCTTTTTTAGTTGTTGTTTTTGGAGGAGTTGGTAACATTAGTCTACAATTTTAAAAGTTAAATTAACACCCTGAACATTATATTTTGCAATTCCACCAGGAATTTCAGCTTCTGTAAATGTTACATAATCTGTAGTTGTTATCCATAATTCTGTTTTTACCAACCCCATATCATCTGATGATAAAAACACTGTATATTCTAACATTACATCCTCTTCAGGCATTGGCTCTACAGCATTTTGAAGAGCTATAGCTTCAAAAATCTGCTCAATATAACTAAGTTTTTTAAGAGTTACTTTAATATCTCTATTTACGGCTTGCTTTCCCATAAGAAATTAATTAACAGGTTTCATTGAATCTTTAAGATTCTTTTTATAAGCTTCTTCATCTTTTAAATAATTCATATCAGCAATCATTATAATTTCATAGTCTGATACTAACGCAAACTTTCTATTATACATTTTAAATACATTAATATTGTTAGGACGAAGAACTATCCAATCACTAATTTTAAGATTTTTAATTTGATCAGAAGGATCTTTTGTAATACTAACAATAGGATGTGCAAAAGATTTAGCATCTTCAGAACTAGGAGCAACATACAACCCACTAGAAGTTTTAAGGTTTTCTACATATTCAATCAACACCATATTATTAAGTGGTGTAAAATGTTTACGCATTTTTTCATGAATTTCTAACGTCTCTTTGTCTAACATAATTTTAAGGTTTTTTAGTTTTATTAGTTTGTATTTTTCTTTTTAGTTTTTGTTGGAATCCTGTAATAACTATAGCTCCATCTAATTTAGCCTGATAAATATCTTCATGGGCTTCATGCAATATCATCCAACCTATTTCCTGGTGAAAGATACTACATTTTTTTGGATCTATTTTATAATCTTTATCATAATAATAATCTACAACACGAATATCTGATACATGCATTAACATCTTTCCTTTTAAACCCTTCTTAATAACTTTACCTTCGTCATTAAAAATGTTTTTAACATACCTAACATATATAGTATTTCCACCTTGTCTTACCATTTCTTTCTAGGGCATTCACTTGTTTCATTTCTAGACTTAGCTTCTAGTACACATCCACAATCTTTACACCTAGACGCTAAACTAATTTTTTTTGGTGTAGTATTAGCATCACAATCAAGACATTTTTCCAGCCTTTTTAAAGCCATCTTCTGAATCTCCGGAGTGTTGAATATTAGGTAATTCCCCCATCCGTTTATAATATCTTTGAACTTCTCTGTCAAACTTTTCTTCATTTATACCTTTTAATTTACGCAATGGTACAATAAATTTACCAAATTTAGGTAGAAGGATATTATCCCCTTTACCTTCTCTCATAGTCTCAGCAATCATTTCAAACACAGACCTAAAAGCCATTTCTACCTTACTTTTAGAAATCCCTGTTTCTTTAGAAATCTTAGTATATATCTCTTCAAGTTCAATATTCATTTATCTACCTCAAAAGATACAAACAATTTAAACTTTCCATCTTCAGGATAACTGGTTAATTTAGGATTTAACCTATTATCTTCTATTAAACCTTTGTCTTTCAATGATTTAACTAGTTTATTAAACAACTTAGTATTAATTTTAATCCTCTTTCTAATCTCTTCAAAGGTATCTTGAGATAAAAGAAGTGAATTTAATACAGCTGGATCATGTTTTCTATGATTATAATGTATAGTAAGAAGAGCTCCTAATATATCCATCTCTCCTTTACTAAGACTTAATACAGGATTTAACCACGTTAGATACGTGTTAAATAACTTATTTTGAGGCACTTTGATAACAAACATATACTGCAAATATAATCATAAATTCTATATTCCTTCAATAATATAAAAAGAAAAGGCCCAACTCATTGAGAGTCAGGCCAATTCCTGGGTTGAAAGAGACATAGTTTGAAGGATAATGTATACTATACTATACATTTTAACCTGTTTTTGATTATTTAGAGATACACTTTCCCCTGGAGAATCAAATCTCCTTTTATTCAGCATTTTACTGATCTTCCTTCAAGTCGTCTGGTTATTAACCTTACCGTTATACTGGGGCATCTCTATCAACCCTTAGCCTTATTCCAGTCAAGAAGTATTATAATCAGCAAGGGTAATTCAACTATATTTTAGTCTTTAGCTCCCCCAAGAGAATCTAAGCTTATTACCCAAGTGTCAGGATAGGTGTTCTTAGACTAATCTTGTATTATAAAAAGTAGCTTACGGGCTACTTTTAGACTACTCAAGTAAGATAAACTTACTATATAAGCCTCTGAATATTTAGCAAATATAGGCATAAAATAACTAGATACAAGGAAAATTGAAAAAAAAGTTTTAGTTCTATAGCATTTTTTTTATTTTTTTTATTTTATTTGTTGATTAGAGAGGGTGAGGGAACCATTAAATACCCACCCCTCCTAAGTTTGTACGAAAAACATCCCCACTATGAACTCAATGGATTTAACTGCATTCAAAGAAATGCACGGAATTAAAGCAATTAAGTTTAACGAGTGTACTACTGGCCGACTTATGGCGAGTAATACAAGCTTTAAGCTGTACGTCAACCCTACAAAAGTTGACAAAACCAAGCAATTATTTGTTTCCTTAGTTAAGGTAGACAAAAATGGTGTACCATACGATGAATCATTCTATGTGATCCATAATATGAGTAAGTTGAAAGCAAGTGATGTGGAGTATTAACTCCATATTATTTGTATTAATACAGGAACAGGTATAAAAGCCTGTTCCTTCTTTTCTTATTACACAGGATAATCTAATGTGTCTACCTTAAAGTAAAATAATATCAACCTTATGACTATCACAAACATATACCTTGAAGATGGAGTAATCTGTATAAAAATACAAGATTTTGACCACATAATATATCTTGATAATCACTCTGATAACAGAGCTTTACTCAATAAATTTCAAGCTAATAAGCCAAAATCTTCAAATATTGAACGTAAGTTCATAGAGGAAGAATTAAATGATATAGAAGAAGAAGGTTATAATTAATTACACAATCTAATGTGTCTACCATTTGAGTAGCATAACAGCGATATAAACGCTTGCTAAAAGATTGTCTACCTTTAACATTAATCACTTAATATTATAGCATATCTTATACATATAAAAGATTTCATATGAAATACATCATAACAGATGAAAGTGGATTTGTCTATGGACAATTTCCTAATAAACTATGTGCTAATTTAGCACTAAAAGGTATGTCTACATTTATGGATAACCTCGTAATTAAAGAAATTGAAGAAGTTAAAATGATGCCTATAAAACAGCCTAATGTCACTGGTTGGCCTTCTTGAGAACCAGACTTCTTTAAATAGCTTTATGGTGATGCTTAAACCATACTTTAATACCTTACGGAACAAAGAGAGTATTCCGTGAATTAATTCAGAGCCTACGCTATTACCATGAAATACTGGGAGTAACAACTTGAATTATAAGGTTCTATCTTGACTAATAAGAGAGACTATTAAATTCTTTGCACTAACCCACCTTAGGGTGAGCAGTTGTAACTCAATTCTATATCTACATTAGCTACTGTAGATAGTTGGAATAAGAGTGCTAGTATGAAATGACGCCTTTTTAAGGAATGAAAACTGTGTTATTGTGTCACAGAGTACAACACATAAAATCCGTGTATACTATAAGAAGCTGCGGATTACAACTGAGTGCAAAAGGACAAACAATCTAACTAACTAATAATCAACATTATGGCAGAATATGCTCAAGAAGGTGATCCTGCACATCACCTAATGGAAGAATGTGCAGAGGTGATTCAAGTAATCGCCAAGTTAAATAGATTTAAAGGTGCTTGGGATGAAATTCCTCCTGGTAAAGATAAAACCAGATGGGAAATGCTTGAAGAAGAAATGAATGATTTATTATTAGCTTGGAATAGACTTCAAGAAGAGCGTGATAGAGCCACCAACCCATATGAATCTTGGGATGGTGATTCAAGTCATTCAGAATAAAACCTTTACACTAAGTTGTAATACCTTATACAGCCTGATAGGTGAAAGACCTATTAATCAATAAGAAACAGGTATAAATTGTAGCGGTATTACAACTAAGTATAAATTAATAAACAAATATATGGAAATAGGAAACGAAGTTTTATATTTTGATGGTAAAGATGAAAGAATAGGAATAATTGAAAACATAAATGAACAAACAATTCATATATGTATGTCTGATAATTCTTTATTTATTACCAATATAAATTGTATAATCTACAATTTAACAAAACCTTTGCACAATCACTTAAGTGAGTAGTTGTAATAGATAGTAAACGCAAAACCAGGTCGGGTAACACCGGGAACAACAATGGTTCTATTACAACTGAGTGCAAAGAATTAAAGATCAAGTGTATTGTTACAGAGGTAACAATGCAATAGGTAAAGCTCACAAGTAGTGCGCATATAAGTCAGTTCAAATCTGACCTTGATCTCTAAATAGACTTGTGAAGTACAAACAAGTAAAAAGATGGGTGGAAAGAGAGCTGTCACTATTGGATTAGTGTAATGAACGTGGAGCAAGGAGCTTATTCCACGTCTCACCCATCTCTATTTAACTTATAACTCAAACAAACTCAATAAACTCAAACAAACTAAAAAACATGAAAAAAATCCCATTATTATTACTAATTGCTATATTAGCAGTTTCTTGTCAATCAGAAAGTGGAAAAAAAATGAGTCATTCCACTACGTGGAGAGCTCATAACATTTTAAATGGCCATTTGGTCATTGTAGAAAATGATCTTAGATTACCACTTTTAGCTGGTGATACAGTATGTGTAGGTAATTCTAATACAAATAGCAATGAATTTAATATATTGAATGTTGCCCAATTAGGCATTGATACTGTTCAATATGATATGTATGTAGCTAATGGTGATACTACATTTGTTATGTGGGAATGTCATAATGTAGTATTGGAACAAAAAATTATAAAATAATGATTTGTTCAATAACTATAGCCATAATAATAGTAGGTATATTATATATTATAGCAACTATTTACATTAAAAACAAATAGTTAACAGATCCTGTAGCTCAGATGGATAGAGCACAAATCTTCTAAATTTGGGGCCATTGGTTCGACTCCAATCAGGATCACTCCCAACATATAAAACTATGAAAAACCTAAATCAACAAAAAAAAGCAGGACATTCTCCAAGAATTTGTGCCATATTATTTATGGTAAAACAAGCACCAAGAGATCATAATAAGAACTCTATGGTTGAGATATTAGACAGTAATTCATTAGGATTTTTCTACCACTTTAAAAACTAATTATGAAAACCATTTTAAGTGCTTTAATTACAATATTAGCAGGAATAGGTGCATATAATATATTAAACTCTTTAACTAAAAATCCTAGTTTAATATTAATAGGAGTAATAGCAACAGTTATTTTATGTTTAACATATACCGCTTTATGGTATAAAGACTTAGATAATATTGAAGAGGATTTAATTAAAAACAGGTTACATGAAGATAGAATTCCTGTAATAGGCGCAAGACCAATAAATTGGGAATATGAATTAGATATACCAATTTATGACATTAATCATCCAATTAAGTTTGATAGAAACAAAATCACTTATAATCCAAAAACCCAAAAACTCAAAAACTAATGAAAAGAACTAATCGTAATGCGTGGAATTCTACAGAAATGGAAACTCTACTAAACGTAGTACAAGAAGCTAAAAGTACTAATATAGGATGTAAGAAAGCTGCTAACCTTCTTGGAAGAACAGCTTTAGCATGTTCCTATAAATATTACCAGCATGTTAGAAATGAAAAAACTGGTAATAAATTGTTAAATGTAAAAACTAATCTTAAAAATAGTACAATATTATCTTTTAAGATTAAATCAACAAAAATTGTAAATGGTTATTTAACTATAGAAATTTAGATAACCATGAACAATGTACAAATATTAATGAGATGGAACAACATTCCTATCTCGAAAGTTAATAAAATCCATGAATCAAAAATTCTGGGTAAATTGCAAAAAGTAGACCCTACTATTAAATGGTATGGATATTCTGTAAAAGAATGGGTCGATGCGTTTAAAGCTAAGAATACTGCAGAAGAAGAATGTTATAATAATAACATTGTAGCTACAGAACAATTAGCTCAGTTACGTAGAAGAAAAGAGTATGAAAATAATCGTATTGCTTTTAAATTGCTTATTAATATTTGTAAAGCTGCTTCACTTGATTAATTTATAATATTTAAACATAAACCCAGCTAACTTAGTATCTTGAACAGAGAAGTTAATGACTGGTAATAGATAACAATGTTATAATTAATATATTAACAAATCAAAATTAAATTAAAACAATTCAAAAATCAAAAATCATGTCAAAAGTAAAAGTAACAACGTCCACTAATGAATCTACAGAAATCATTGGTAAATCAACAAACAGTCCTGATTATGGCTACATTCGTGTAGAATCGACTGAAGGTATGTCATTTGGAAATGGTGGCTGGCTTAACACTAACCGTAAAACAGCTCTTATCAAAGGTAAATTATCTGATCTTACTGCATTTGTAAAGAAAAACAATGTAATGGAAGGATATGAAATTGAAGGTAAGATTGTAGTAAATGAGTCTTTGACTCCATTTTACGCTACACAACAGCCTAAACTTATTCCATCAACTGGAGAAATTCTCTACAAAGAGACTTCTAATGGTAAAGAGCCAATCTATCGTCAAACTGAGTTTACAATAGATATGAATAAAGTAGATACTTTGATTCAGCATTCTAATGTATTGTCAGCAGCTGCTAGAGTTGTAGTACAAAATGATATTGCTATTAAATAATATTTGATTAAATTTAGGGGCAGGTTTCTAGGGATATTTTCCTGCCCCTTTATTTAATTATTTAACACATTACATTATGAAAAAACTATTATTATTAATATTTTTATTAACAGTAAGTATAACAATTAAAGCACAAACTTGTCATTATTGTACTGAACAAGAGTTAATTGAGATGTTAAATGGTGATGAAGAAGAGTATAAAACAGGATATACTGATTCTGGTACTAAATATTTTTATATACAAAGGGGTTATTGTACTCAAATATATTATATCTATTATAATATAAATACTATATACGCTATAATTACTGATAATGAAGAATATTCTAGAGATGTAGTTAAAAAATTAAATAAAACATACGAACAACAAAGCTTAACTAGTTGGAAAGCAGAATTATTTTCTATTGATTTAAAATATGAAGATGATGTATATGCTTTTGTTTTTACTTATAAATAAGGTCAACCAGATGGCGTAAGTGGGAATAAATACCACCTTGGGTAGCGTCCTATCGTAGGATAGGAGATGTGGGTTCGAATCCCACTCTGGTTGCAAATATGTAAAGTGATAAGCTTACAAATTACACAATATGTAAAGTAATAGCTTTACAATATGTAAGGTCAGGTGGCGGAATTGGTAGACGCTAACGTCTCGTGTAAGAGTGTCAGGTATGCATGGTTAGCCGAAAGGTAAAGACACTCAACTACAGGTTCGAATCCTGTCTTGACTACGAATGTGGTTCGAGTCCACTCGCTAACTGAGGTTATGGTAAGTAGCCTATGGAGGTACGAACTCCACTGAGCAATCAGGTAGAATTAAGGGAACAGTTTGACAGCTTGGAAAGACAGCAACAATAGTCAGGTGGCGTAACTGATAACAGCTCGGCTCATACCTGAGAGATGTGGGTTTGAATCCCACCCTGACTACTATCACCGCATATTATGCGTAGAATAACACTAAAATTTTAGTACTATTAGTACCTTATAAACATAAAAAAATAAACACTATGAAATCAAAACTACTCGTATTGCTGATTCTGATAGGATTATCAGGACAGGCACAACATTTAATTGGCTACAAGACAAGCGAGATCATTGAATACTTTGCTAGTCAAGATGATAAAAAGCCAAGTGAAAAAGAGCCTAACTATGGAAAGACAAGTAGTGAAATTCCATATATATTTTTTATTACATCTTTAGGATCATTGACGTACTACATAAGTACTGAGGACAAATGTTTTTTGTATGTTTCAACCTATAATGACTACAAGAACCTCAATTACGTTGTTGAGTTAATGAATAAAAACTTTATAGAAATGGGCGAAAATAAGTGGATGCACTATGACAAATCAGGGACGTATGATTTGACGTTGATGAGAGAAGATGAGTTTTTTTCAGTAGTATGGTCAACACACAAACTTTAAACTATAAACATTAAACTATGAATAAAGAAACACTTGAAGGAGCTGCTGAAAATTATACAAAAGATGGTAATAAGCACTATATGGAAAAAACTAATGTTGAATTAGGGTTTATTGAAGGTGCTAAATGGCAACTCGCCCGATGCAAGGAGGAGAGGTTTGAATTACAATCATTCCGCAAAAGTCAGGAGGGTAAGGGATGAAAGCGAAATCAATATGGTGCAAACTTGGTATACACGATTGGTATGAAGGCAACTTTTCTTATCCCGTATGGGGCAGAACAGAACGGCATTGTTTGGATTGTGATAAAAAACAATACCGTGAATTTATAAAAAAAGATTCATTCAAATGGATAACCTTTGAATTAAATAGTAGCAATATAAACCA
>TARA_R110000868_G_scaffold376148_5_pt1 | contig 13543 bp, 30 predicted proteins | sample TARA_R110000868 | Tara Oceans TARA_R110000868 (sample SAMEA4397489) | marine metagenome | biome: Polar Biome; feature: [SRF] surface water layer (ENVO:00010504); material: water (ENVO:00002006), including particulate matter (ENVO:01000060) such as... | depth 5 m | reverse complement strand
CCCAGTGCCGAATTTGGGTATGCAAACGAAGGCTGCGGGTTGCTTTTTGACTGGGGGTAATACAAGGGATATTCGTGGTCATACTTAGTCCGCTCACCATAAGCCTTATCTAACTCGTTTCGCTTCCAGTAGTCGCTCCAAGCCTTCCCTACTGATATGTCAGGGACTACGCGATCACTAATCATGATTCCGGCCCTAATCATTGGGACGATCATCATGGCAATTTCCCTAAAGACTTCAAAAAATCCTTCTGGAGCCGTGTCCATTGTCATATCCACGCGGTCATGAAAATGCTTCCAGCTATCCAGTATTCTTTGCTGCGGTGAGTAGCCAACTGCTTCGTAAATGAACTCTCGGAATTTAACCCTGGCTAATGCCCTAAATGCACGCTGCGCCTCCTCCTTTTTCTCTTTGGCTAAGAAGGCGTAGTACTCCAATACGGCTATGCATACTGGTTCCGTGTATGCATTTATCTCTGTTCCTTTGTTCTCTGAGCGCAAATAAAGCATGGGCTCCCTATATCCGGCCTCTTCCAATAGTTGATTAATTTGCTTACCTCTTGGCTTTAATCTTTCGGCATCCCAATTGGCAGCCATCTCATGCAATACCTTGCCGTCAATCCCGCACATCCTTGCTAGGCCGCGCTCGCTGAGATAGGGAACCCCGCTTTCAAGGACTCCCATCTCAATTCCATTGAATTCAGCATGTTTCTCAACATGGAAAAGCTCGACCTGTTGGGCGAGGGGCAAAACGACCATTTTTGCGCCTAACTCATTGTTTTTATTGGTTTTTTGCTGAGGGGCAAGAAGCGCATCTACCACTTCATCTACAGTGCCATCTATCGGCTCAATAACCTTGTCTGTCTTCCTAACCATGGGTTAACTCCTTGTATGTCAAACGGCGGCTGTTCATTCTTTGCACGGTCGCATCAATGAAAGGCAATGTCCCATAGGCTGCCGTGTTGTGCCTAAAGGAAAACTCGTTCACGTAGCGGTGTAGATGCTTCGTGCTCATGTGGTGATAAATGCCATAGTAGCCACGCTTTAAGAGTGCCCAGAAGCTCTCAATGCTGTTTGTGTGAGCCATGCCATCAACGAATTGTTTGGCGCTGTGCTTAACGGTGTAGTGCGCAAATTCAGGCATCCCGACATAGGCTGAATGCTCATCCGTGCAAAGAACGCTGCCAACTTCTACTGATTGACGAATGGCCGCTTGAATGATTAAAGCGCTAGGAGCTGCGATCACTTGCGCTCTTACTTCGCCATCGCCTGCGCTCCCTGGCTCTTTCTTGGAAAGCCAAGATTCACGGATGCGCTGGGCCAAGAACCATGCGGATTTTTGAGTGATGCCCAGCTCTCTAGCCATCTGAGTAGATGGAATTCCTTTACGAGCGGTGGTCATCATGTAAATCACCATGAGCCACTTTTGCAAGGGTAGGCGTGACTCTTCTAAAGTAGTCCCCGTCCTTACGCTGAAGTGCTTTCGGCAGTCCTTGCAGCGGTACGGCATGGGCTTGTGGTCTTTGACCTCGGCGATACTCAAACTGCCGCAATGAGGGCAGGCTTTCGTAGTAGCCCAGCGGCGTTTTTCAAAGTACAAACGAGCGGCTTCTTCGTCTGGGAATTTTTTGAAGAAGTCGTAAAGGCTGAGTGTTTCTGGTTTTTCCATCATTGCACCTGTTGGCTAGTTAGGTGCAAGTATACATCAATCTTGGCTAGTTAAGTATATAGTTCCCATCAGAATAACGATCAATACCTAACTCTAATAATAATTCCCGTTTTACATTAATATTGAATCCAAGATATTGTTCATGTCTTGCAGGGTGAAGCATTTTCCTTCGAGATTTGTCATATATTTGCCGGCACCTTTCGGTGGAAATATTATGCTCATAACCTGATTGACTAAATGTTTTTTCATCGATAGCAATGTCAAACAAGATCTGGGACTCTCTTCTTGTAAGAGTGGTTTTTGCTATATTTATAGCCCTCTCCCCTATGTCAACAATCTCTGTGTAATCTGTTTCGTCATACTGTTGGCAATGAAGCAATTGAACAGGCTCTAAATATTCAAGCTCATCATTCCTAGAAAGCCAAATCTTATATATCTCTTTTGGAAACTCATTCCATTTAATTTCACCTCGTTTCGGCTGTCTTGTTGTCATTTCTATATATCTCTAATTTTTCTGACTTCCCTGTTCTTATTGACTTATTAACCACCTCACACGCATTATTAAATTCCTGCAATGTGCAAACTTCTAACTGTGCATCGTGTATTTCCATAAACAGATTTATATCCTCTAGCTCTCTGGCAGTTAATATAAATTTATGCCTATCAAAAGCCCGTGAGCATATATTCTTTACCGCCTCTTTAGCCTTTGCGTGCTCTTTTTTATATTCTGCGCCTATGTCAAACAACATGAGTGCCTCTGACATATTTACAGCTCTAATAAGATTCTTTATATCCTCACCTGTACTGCACCCAATCCTCAAATTTGATATCGCATCGTGATTACGTATTTTTAAAGTGATTAGCTTATTTCTTGTATCATCATGATGAGTTAGTAATCTCATCCTGTCTTGCACTTCCATGTACGACATAAGATTTACAGGCTTACGAACGTATGGCTTCCTTGGTTTTTTATTTGTTGCCATCTTCATTCTTTATGATATTTATGAACCATTCAGGCCGAAGAGTTTTCTTCAATGCTTCTGAATGCCGTATAGGCAAAAACTCTCCAAACTGCTGCACAGCCTGCCTGGACACACCTAGGATTTTTGCAAGCCTTCTCTTCGAGCACGCTAGCTCTATCGCTTTTTTTGTTTCCATGTACCAATTCCTTTAAGTTGAATCAACCGATTGGGATTCTACTGCTTGCAGGCAAGCCTTTCGGCATTCTTTTGTGATTTACTCACTCTTGCAATCTTTTACAGAGAACAGCTTGCAATGCAAGGTTTGCATGCTAGACTTCTCGAATCTTAAGAAAAATCATCTTGAGATACAACAACAAAGGAGCTAATCATGGAACAGAAGCAAAGCGAACGTAATCTCTTGGATGCAATCAGGGCATGGGCAAAAGACGCACCTAGTCCTGAGAGCTTGTGCCAAGTTATGCAAACACTTGGTGCGAACATAAAAGACGCTAACTCACTCGGAGTCATTGTCTCCAACGCTTTCGGAAGTCAATGCTTAATCAATGAAGAGATAGCAGACGTACTGGCAGGCGAATGCGCATGGATTGAAGATAGTACTTCTTCATGCATTGCTGATGATGAATGCTAAACTAAAACTAAGGAAAAATCATGCACAAAAAATATGAAAATGTTGTTAGAAATACGCAATCAAATCAGCCTACAAATGAGCCAAGTTATGTTTCCATCATGAGGAATAGGACTAATGCAGAGCAACAGACACAAGGAACAAACAAGCCAAAAGATAAAACTAAACATTTAAAAACTAGAAGTTTGGACAAATGAGCCAAGAACAACACTGGCAAACAGTAGGGCAATGGGAAGAGTATTTCAACAAACAGGAGCAACAAAATGGAAATCAGAAAAGCACAACGGAAAAAAGCAAAGCTACGTTTAGGGATAGCGGCGCCAAGCGGGGCGGGGAAAACATACAGTGCCCTTTTGATGGCATTCGGGATTGGCGGGAAGATAGGACTAATTGACACTGAGCATGGATCAGGGGATTTGTATGCACATCTTGGTGAATACGATGTGATCTCAATAGAAGCTCCTTACACCGTAACAAAATATAGGCAAGCAATTCAAGCATTTGAAGATGCTGGCTATACAACGATCATTATTGATTCTTTATCCCATGCTTGGGCAGGTGAAGGCGGTTTACTTGATAAACAGGGGAAAATTGCAGATAGTGGCAAAGCAAATGGGTATACAGCCTGGAGAACAATAACACCAGAGCACAACGCGTTAGTCGATGCTATCTTACAAAGCAAATGCCACGTAATAGCTACTATGCGATCAAAACAAGAGTATGTTTTAGAAACAAACGACAAAGGGAAACAAACACCTAAAAAAGTAGGTATGGCCCCTATACAGCGCGACGGAATGGAATATGAATTTACAGTAATGCTTGATATAGATGTGAATCATGTGGCAAGTACAAGCAAAGACAGGACGGGGTTATTCGATGGGCAATATTTCAAACCAACCATTGCAACTGGAAAACAACTGCTTGCGTGGCTTGAACAGGGAGTTGAGTCAACTAATGAAGCACAGAAATTTGATGTGATTTTTGCTATCGGAACTATCAATATGGTGAACGATATTTCCGAACTAAAAAATGTAATGCGTGACTTCTTATTAGTAACTCCGCCTGAGTTTCAGCAAGAAATAAAAGACGCAGGCAACAAGAGGCATGCCGTTTTAAAAAGACATCAGGAATTAGCTGATATGAAACTGGACATGATAGAAAAATTAGAACAAGAAAAAGCGCTACACGAATTAACAACAGATTAGAAAAATGAATAAAACTTCAATTAAGCGGACTCCAACAATTCCGCATCAAACGTAGACAAGCAAGGATGGAAAGATGAATACTAAAGAACTAGAGCACCAGATTACAGAACTACGCACTCGCATTGACGAGTCACAAAGCCAGATTCAGGCTTTGCAAATAAAATTCCGGTTGGTAGTCTTGTTATCAGATGCTGTGTTGGGTTTGTATAAAGAAGCTGATGCAGGAAAGAAAGTAAGGAAACGCGATCATTGCTTTGGAGATGAAAGGTATTACGCAAATGACTAAAGAACAAGAAGTGATGTTCACGAAATTACAACTAATAAACCTAAGTGGATTCCTTAAACTTTTAGAGTGGACTCGAGATAGCCATATGAGTCCACGATGCGTTCATTGCGAACAGACTAAGGAAGTAGGTCATATGGATAGCTGTGATTTGGCCGATTTAATTTCTGCTGTTGATTTGAAGCTAATAAGGAGTCTAAATGACTAAAGAACAAGAAGCTATGAGGTTGGCGCTGGATGCGTTAGAAATATGTTCTGGCTGCATTGACGGATATTACATCCCACTTGGGAAAAGTATGTTGCCAGAGGTAGAAAAAGCAACCACAGCCCTCGAAGAGGCCCTAGCAGACAATAGTGAGGACAAGATCAATATGGTCACGGAACAAGACGAAATTATAAAAGAGCTTGAATTTTTGAGCGACAAACAACTTTATGAAATACGGGATGCACTTAAAAAAGTCCTAGCAGACCATAGTGATGACGAGCCTATTTCTCAAGTGCCCAGCGGCTGGAAGTTGGTTCCTGTTGAGCTATTTCGGAAACTGTTCTTCGTGATAGAGAAAATCTACTTCGAGAATGGTTTGAGTCTCCCATCGCCCTACTTCACGCGAGAACTTTATGAAGCCATGCTCAACGCCGCACCACAACCACCGAAGGAGGAAGTATGACTGATCCAACAGACAAAGAGCTGCTGGAGCTTGCGGCTAAGGCTACTGGAGTTCGTGTAGATTGGAACGAAGTACACGGTTGCTACTGGGTAGCATTAGGTCAAGGGCTACCTATAGAGCCGTGGAACCCACTAACCGACGATGGCGATGCCTTTAGACTGGCGATAAAGACGGGGATGGATATTTGTTTTGGTGCGAACTACGTCATCGTGGATGGATCTGTCCAAGCGCCGACGGTGAATAACGCAGGTGATCCATATCTAGCCACACGCTGCGCCATAGTCCGCGAAGCTGCTGACGTAGGGGCGGCTATTCCATGACACCACTTAGAACGTGCAACGCATGCGGTAGAAAACGAGTCCTAGTAGGCGGTTCTACAAGTCACGTACTTGGAATTAGATGCTGGGTGTGTGCTAAGTGCAAATCAAAACAGAAGGATGGAGTATGACACCAGAACAACTAGAAATTGAGCGCGTCAAGTTTGAGACTTGGATCGGGTTCTCTTACACAGACTCGGACTTAGACCGAGTTAAGAGGCTACCTTCCGGACGATATATGTCGCCATCTACATATCGGCAATGGGAATCTTGGCTAGCCGCACTACGGCATAACAATGTTGTTGTATCTCGTGAGTGGGTAGGGCTGACGGATCAAGATTTAAGCGGATTGGGATTCGACGAACGGAAAAGAGTTATCAAAGCTGCGGCCAAGCTCAAGGAGAAAAACCATGGTTGAACTAATTATAAAAATGCTGAACGACATAATACTACTACACATTTATGTGGCTTGTTTCATAGTACTGACGGTGATAGAAATACCCTTTAAGCTGGTTCGTGCATTTTGCGCTTGGAGAAAAGAAGGACAGAAGTACTAATATGATAAAAATAGACTCAAAAATGGCTCATAAGGTGAGCCCGGATAATGTAATGATTAGCAAGCCAACCATCAAAAATGGAGTCCATAGCTTTCAATGCACACATGAAACAACGGAGTTCGTACTTGATCATGAGAGCAAGCATGTAAACGGCATTCTTTTGCTAGAAGCATGCAGGCAAGCCGCCATTGCGACATGCCATCTAAACGGCGTTAGGAAAGGAAGCAAGTCCATTGCATTGCTTGGGATAAACGCAAGCTACAAAGAAAAGGTAAACAAGACAGACAACATACATATAGAGTCATCGTGCTACTTATCAAACATGCGCGGCGCGTTTGACAGTGCTACTGTTGAATGCAAGGTAATGCAAAACGATGAATGCAAAGCAAAAATCGTATTCACTGGAAATGTGTTTATCGAGGAGATCAAGTGAAAGAAACAACACTTTATAAAGCTGCACAAGACTTCAATGACATTCTTGAAAGCATAGACCCGGAGACTGGAGAGATCCATTCTGAGTACGGAGACGTTATGCGTGCTTTAGAGCATAAGGCAAGCTCAGTAGCCGCATGGATACTTGAAAATGATGCAAATGCGGAGATGGTTGATTTGATTGCAAATAAATTGTTTAGCAAAGCAAGGGCCGCAAGGAAGCGATCAGAATGGGCTAAAAAATACTTATCACATTACATGAAACTAACAGAAGTCACTCATATAGAGTCACCAGACTTCACTTTTAAGGTGAAACTTGAAATAGGTCGCGATAAATCTGTGGTTATTGATGATGAAAAAATTATTGATAGTCAGTTTTATAGAATTGAACAGGTAAAATTGTTTGACAGGACTTCTATAAAGGAAGTACTTAAAAGCGGTAAAGATGTGCCTGGTGCAAAGCTAGTAATTAAAGATAGGTTAACAATAAAATGACAACGAACAAACACACAATGTATAAAATTTCAAAGATAGATGATGTCGTCCCTATTCCTGCAAATATCAGGAAAACAAGGGTTATAAGTAATGTGCGCACAACTTTAGAAGGAATGCGTCCAGGACAACATGCAACTATTAAACAAAAAGAAAACTCTAAAACTTTTAAGCGATTTGTAAATAGCATTACGCATCTTTGCTATACAGCATCAAATACGTGCAAGGAAAATGGCATAAACATTCGATTCCTAAAGGTTCCTGATGAGCAAAAGAATTGCATTGATATCTGGTGCATAGCAGGAAAAACAAAACAACAAACAGGGGAATAATTGATGGCTTTTGAACATCGAAACCTATCCGGATCGCTTTTTAAAAACAACAAACGAGACAAAGAGACGAAGACGAGCCCTCACGCTAAAGGCGATGCTCTTATTGATGGTGTTTCTTACTGGATTAGTGCCTGGACAAAAACAGACAAGAACGGGAACCCTTGGCAGTCTCTGTCATTCACGAAGAAGGACGACACGCCTACTGGGGCTCGTATCTTTGAAAAGACTCCAGTTGCATCTTCAAATCCATTTGCAGATATGACTGACGACATACCGTACTGATCTCTACAGCACACCGACTCGTGGTGTTGTTGCATTGAGCCGGGGCAATGTTTGCTGTAGACACCCCGGCACCTAACTAAACATTTCACAATCTTACAAACAAAGCGCCCGTTTATTGAGTTTTGCTGTTATCGTTAGCACATCGATTAGCAATTAATCGATACAACAAAAAGGAGCTAACATGTTTGCAAAATTTATGTCTATGATGTCGTGGATTAGTCCACAGTTGAAATGGATTGAGCACTTGAACAACAAGCAAGTCGTTCATCCTCCTGTTTCGGAATTCTTGTTTGATGATTGTGTTTTGCCAAAGGAGATAGCACAATGAACATAACACCTAAGCACATTGATTGGGAAGCTAGCATTGCTTTAGCAGTCAAAGAAAATCAACCGGAGCACATGATGGCCTTATTAAATGAAAAGGAGATTTCTTTAATACCTGATTCCTTATTAATACTAAACGCCCCTATGGCCTGGAAAGAGAGCACTAAATATGCATGACATTGTTTGGAAAAAAGGAAACCCGAGCAAAAACGGATGGTATTTCACATCCTATGGCTTAACTCATTCTTGGACTTCTTGGAGATATTGGAGCAAAGGGAAATGGAGCAAGCCATGCTCTATAGCTGAGAGCGACAAGTTTGCTTCTATAAGATCAGAACAAAAAACCGAAGATGAATTATCCTGGTCAGATTACCTACACCCAAAAGCCAAAGGAGATAGGTCAAATATGTTTAACATTGGAGCACCGATGTATGCAGCACAATACAGATAATCGCAACGTGAATATCACCACGAAAACATTTCAAAGGACATCTACTGAGTGCCCTGTAGATACTGCTTGTGCAATTTGTTCTTTTAGGAAGAAGAACAACAGAAAGGCATATTTTTTAGTCTTCTTTGTTGCTATGCTGGCCTTGTGTTTGTTTTGGCCAAGCTTCTATTAGGGTAATTTTGTCTGAATAGAGTTTGTCAGCGCTTGCTCCCAGTTCTCTATATTTTTCTGTACATCCGTTGAGTAGGACTGTTGCCGTATCAGCGTATCTACGTACGGCATCGGAAGCGAGGGCTGGCAAACTACTTCTAATGGCTTCGAGCTTGTCGCGCAGCCTATTAGCAGAAATACGGGCAGAATCAGCATTCTCTGCCAGTATTTTTTCTCGTTCTTTTGCTGCATTCATAGCTCCTATTAACTTATCTTCCAGTTCCTTCCTATATTTCAAGGAGGCTTTAACGTACTCCACTGCATCCTCTGCCTTTGCACGGTCGTATTGCTCTTGCCCGTAAGAACGGATAGCGCTTACTGAATACACAACAGCACCAGATATAGCTATTGCTACGACTCCGAATTTAACTAACGTTGGTAATGCAAACGGGAGCATTATTGTTCTATCTCTTGCGAGATTAAACGACCAAAGATACCAACTATCATTAATACGATTAGAGAGAAACCCAATACTTTTGGCGTGCTACTTGGTAACGTTGCTTTTATATCATCAGGCATTGTCAACCAAGCGGCTTGCAATGAAGCAGCCGCCGCCATTGCGCGTACGCTGTACATTTTTACGGCATTTTTCCAGTTTGGAATAAGTTTCATGTTAGCCTTTCATGTCAGAAAGCTTCAAGCCTTCTGTATATTGACAGTGGGCCGTTTCTTTTAGCTTACCAGACCAGCGCCCAGCCCACTCAAGCCCACATTCTTCTGCAATAACCCCACACTGAAGATAAAGCTCCTTAGCGCCCCATTGGGGTTTTCCTGCAACCATAGGAACGAAGTCGAAAGCACGGCCATAGTTATGCCAACTTTCTCCGCCTTTTGCATTTGTGATTATCTTACCCGGTAATGATCTGCCTATTTTGTAAAGCTCGTCCTGCTCTTTGTTTGTTCGTAGTGTGCAATAAATAAGCACATCGATGCCTTGATCTGCACAACAAGAAACAAATACTCTTGCTTTCAGTTTTACTGATTCGATCAAATCATCTAGTGATCGTGATGCCATTATTCCTGCACCATTATTGTCATTGTTACCGACAGTGTTGCTGGCCAAAGAGAATGTAAGGGGTTATCAGTGCATGCAAATGTTGCGTCGGCAATAACTGTTGATTCGCCAAGTGGAGCGCTTTTTGGAATCTGGAACGTCATATAAAACTCACCTGGTGTTTTTTTATGTGCTTGACGTATTGCTTCAGGCGAAGCATTTAACTCATACAAGATCCCACTTGGCCAGGCTCCGGCTTTGTTCTGCACTGCTAAAGTTACACGGGTTTTACATTCACGAGTTAAATCTCGTTTTAGTATTACAACCGCCTGCGCCTCTCTACCTCTAAACACAATGTTATCGGTATCGATTCTATATCCTTTTATTTCAACAGGCAGTTTATTTCTCGTTGATAGCGACCACACTAGCGACATAATTAACGCAGTTATAAAAATAAGAGCCACAGCGTTTGACAATATATTTAGCCATACTGCGTACTTATTCAATTTTCTATTCTGGCAATTCATTTTGAGATTCCAAGCATGTGTTTTAGTATATCAATGCCCCACGCATAAAAAACTCCACATGCTATAGCTATTTTGAGCACTCCTTCGGTTACTAAACGAGCGTTAGTAAATTGAGCATTAAACCTTTTGGAAATTTCATCGTCAAGGTCTTTTTTCTTCAAAAACTCTTTGATCTTACCAACTTCTTCAATAGTCAAGCAGTCATCCTCGGACATTTATCGCATCCTTGCGCCCAAGTAAGGCAAACTCTAAATCGGCAGGTGATGGCACTTCAATAAATAATTGATCCCACCCATTGGCGTTTAGGTCGTGGAATATCATTTCAGAGCATATAACTCCACCTGAGTTCCTGGTACTTTTCCCAAGTAAATGATAAATAGGACGTAACGCAAACAGTAGGTAATCTCTCCATCCGTAAGTAGAATAATCAGTGTCTAACATATAGTCGAGATATTCAGATGATATTGGTACAGGACTATCAACTAATATGCAATGATTAGACGGGTATAGGCCGCTCCAAATCCTACGCCTACGGATAAGATTCATATCCCAGAATTTAAAACCGTCTGTAAACCCTACGTGGTAACAAGTAGAGCCAGTGAATAGCTTTGTTAAAATACTGCTTGGTTTTTTGCCATATATGAAAGCTATTTTCATGCTGGCGTATATGTATCTGGCCATCCGGTTGAGAAATCGTACGTGGCGGGGTCTAGAGATGCCTCCATTGCGATCCTGTGTGATTGAGCAACGCTAAACGCAGAATTGTCTAGGACAAGAATCTTAGCAATGATTTGATTCGCTATCGATTCTGTTATTTCGATTCGCGACCCGTCCAACGTTTTCCACATGATGCCTATAGGTAGACTGCCATCGATTGCAAACAGTCCGAGATACTGTATCCGGCTGGTCGGGTCTGTATGGAACCACTTCCCTGCAATAAGCACGCCTCCAGCCTGCACGATAGAACGTTTGTCTTTAATCTTTGACCAAGTTGTCGCGCACACAGCCGATTTAAGATGCTCTGCAACCGCTGGTTCAGCAGATGCGGCACCCGCCATTTCTGCGTACTTATCACGCAACTGGTCTATCGAAGATCCTGAAATACTCGTCTGAGCATCAACAACCGCTTTGGCTTTGTTTATATCAATCGTTATCATGCTTGCTCTCTCAAAATTGGTTCACCATCTTCTGACCATGCTACAACGTCGTTAGGTGAGCCTACGCCGTAGTCAGCCCCTACGCCGTCTGGCTCGGCAATATCTGCCGCCCAAGCCTCTCGGAACGAGCGATCATTTGGAATGTCTACGGTGTCAATGATCTTGTACGGAATACCGTATGGCACATCCTTCGCTGCGATTTGCTCAAGGGTCAATCCTGAACCAATCGCAGGAATGAGTACCGCGACACCGCCTTCAGGAGTTGGATAAATGATTCTTTTGTTCATATTATTCCTTTAAATTAGTTATCTGGCAACAATAACATCTATAGCTTGAAAATCAGAGGCAGCACCCCCATTATCGAGAGATATAACTCTTACTGACCCGACGGCTTTCGTGTGTAGATATACGTTTCTCGACGCAGCACCAGTACCGCCGAGCGTTGGCGCATATGCGATCCCACAAGCGAAATTTGCGTCTGACATTGCATTCGTGAAGTTAACTGTGTAGTCCCCCACACCGTTATCTGTAATACTGGTGACATTGCCGCTGGCGCGAATAGCCACGGTCCCAGTGCCATTAAAATTTACCCATGCGCGCGCTGCGTAAATGGGGGCCGTACCGCCTGCGTTTAAGCCCCCAAATAATGTTGCTGGGGTAATTGCTCTAACTGCATCAGTCCCTGCAATTGCTTCTGCTGACGTTGCCAATTCAACAACTCCCCGTTGTGTTGTTGTTGAATATCCAACATAACTCAAAACCTCAACAGTATTCGCAGCAGTAGCCCTTAGTATGCAGGTGTCGCCGGCTGCTGTAGTTATATCTGCACCTGTTTGCGTAACAATGGCCGCATTGTTTGTCAATGTTAATGCAGCATTAAACCTAACAAAATATAATTGTCCTATAGCAACAGTAAACCCAGTAATTGTCGTTGTTCCTGTTATGTTTATATTTCTCGTGTTTGGCGCATTTGCAGTAAGGTCAGTTGTTGTGGCTGAAGCTACGTCTGCACGCGTCGTATTCAGGTAATCTGTACTTGAAACTACAGCCTGTCCATTTGCCTTTTGATAAAATATTTTCCATCCATCAGCGGTGCCTGTCGTAGCTTTTGGAATTGCAATTAATGAATCACCGGCAGCTGTAGTTATATTAGCTGCTCCTGGAAGTATTAATGTGCTCGCATTATGTGTAAGTAATAACGCTCCAGTGAAACGGATAAACCTTGGGCCTTTGTAATTGGTCCCAAAAGATGTAATAGTGGTCGTACCTGTGCAACTCAGGAAGTTAGTATTTTGTGCGCCTATATCTGTAGTTGTTGCGCTAGCAATATCAGCCTCAATACCTTGATCGAATAACTGCTCCCACCTTGCAGAATTACCTGTTGCGGATCCTGCTGCTAGACCAGTAAGCTTAAATCCACCCATTGGAAGATTGCCAGTCATTGTGGTCTGACCATCTTTACAGACAGAAGCAGTCAGAGCGGCAACAATGTCATCTAATAACGCCTGATAATCTGACGATGTAGCAGATACGCCGTTTACTGCTGGATTCCAGCTATTTACTGGGGCCGAATAGGTCCCTGATCCATTTCGAGACATGTTTTTTCCTTATTGCGCAGATAATACAGGGGCTGTTTTATAAACGCCTTGTCTTAAGTATTCTACCAACGCCGATGTTGGTATATTTGATTCTCTTGCAGCTTTCATTACTTCAGCGGCTTGTTTCGGGTTCATTAAGTCTTCTGCTAGTTGTTTTGCCATTTTTTGGTCTGCGTTCTTATATGCAAAGTTTACAGTCCTGCCTGCTATGTCTCCCAGAACTCCTCTAACTGGGCCAACGTTCCCATTTAATTGGATACCCATTCTAGACATTAGATTATTCATTGCCATTTTTTGAGCTGTATCTGACCCGCTACCCTTTCCTGCTGTTTGAGCATATTCAGACCTCAATAAGTCCGCCCTAATATTATTTAGGTCTTGGAGTTGTTTCGCAGTCATGGTATTTTCTAAAGTAGCCGATTTTTGACCGGATACTCT
>TARA_R110000868_G_scaffold42836_2_pt1 | contig 13544 bp, 17 predicted proteins | sample TARA_R110000868 | Tara Oceans TARA_R110000868 (sample SAMEA4397489) | marine metagenome | biome: Polar Biome; feature: [SRF] surface water layer (ENVO:00010504); material: water (ENVO:00002006), including particulate matter (ENVO:01000060) such as... | depth 5 m | reverse complement strand
GCGGCCCGTCGCAATTCGCCGCAAAGCACTGGAGGGGAAAGATGACCGTGTTGGTTGAGGCCATTAATAGAACCACATGCCAAGCCGTACTGAGCGACGGACAGGTTATTTCAATCACCCATTGGTTTCTAGATGGTGAGGATTGGAACTCTGACGAGGCGGATACTTGCGTCTGTGGTCCATGCAAAAACGATAAGTGGTATATGGTCGATCTTTCTAAAATGGATGGGGGGATGCAATGACCAATCATATGACGAAAATGGTGACCGGGTTACTGCCAGACGGCACACTAATACGAGCGTGCGAAGTCACGTTTGAGTACTTTAAGAAACAAGAAGAGCGCATCAAGAAACTGGAGTCTGTCACGCAGGACGACGCCAAATGGCTGGCGACGTATCACAAGTGGTGTGAGATGAATGGCTGCGCGCCATCATCATCCGATTTGATTTCTGCCAGCAAAGCACTAAAGGGGAAAGAAAATGAATGAAGTCCTAATCACCATCATGCTTACCGCCGTCACTCTTGTCGTCACAACTGGGTCTGTCAGCGCTATACTGTTTCTTGCGCTTCTGACTTGGCAGATGATCGAGGACACTTTCCTATGAAACCAGATCCAATCATCAGGCACGGCTGGTACTGGTCCTTTGGGTGGCTTCGGCGCCCGGAGTACGACACAGATGATATGTACTGCTACGAGGAGCCGTGCGGGGAGCTTTGGCTGTCTCTACGAAATGCAATCTATCTAGATTGCCGCAGGTGCATGAAGACCGGGGAGCTTTACTGCTCCCCTTCTTTCATTCCAAAAAGGCCAATGAACTATGATCCATCAGCTAAATCCGCCCATGCCCGTAGAAACGCCAAAGGGTAAAGCCCTTTGCATCGCTTGGATTGACTACGGGCCTGAGCACCATCTGATATGGGTCTGCTTTCAAAACGACACGCGAGAATGCTGGTGCTGGCCTAACCCCGACATCAGAGCCCAAACGAACCCGACCATGGGGAGGCCGCATTGATACACTTCATTTGGCTGACGCAGCCCGGTAGCAGGCCGTTTAGCTTTATCAACTCGCTGGCGGTGCTGGCAGCTGCGTCGAACCACCTCGACCCCATCATAATGTGGTGCAATGAAATCCCCCGAAACAATCCTAACTGGTACATGGTAAGGGACCTGTTTGAAGTCAGACCCATTGAGATGCCGGAAGAAATTGGTGGGGTGCCCCTGACGCAGATCCAGTACAAGGCCGACGTCCTGAGGCTTCAGATTCTCCAGAAGCTCGGCGGGATCTACCTCGACACCGATACCCTTCTTTTGAAGGGACTGCACCCGCTGGTGGGGCCTGAGATGGTTCTGGCACGGGAAAGTTCTGATTCGCTTGCTATGTCGCCCATCATTTGCAAGCCAGAGGCTGAGTTCATCAAAGTATGGCTGGACCGAATCCCTAGGGCATTGGAGGTTGGAACGTGGGCTTACCATGCCGTAAATTTACCTGTGGAAATCTCAAAAGAAATACCGTGCGACATAAGACCGCAGGGAGAGTTTTTTCCCTTTGACCTTCGGCACAACTACCTTTTTGACGAAGGGATGGCAGACGAGCACATGAAACGTCTAGGGGATCCCTATGCGCTTCATGTCTACGAGACCTATTGGGCCGGATACATCGGCGAGATAAGCGAGTCCTACATGAAGACCCGCGACACGCTGTTTGCGAGGCTGTTTAGGGACCTCTGTTGATTGTTAGCGGAGGCAACTTGTAATCAGGCGTCCCCGCATATTCTCCTGCCTCTTCAGCCACCAGACCTGCGCCACGAACTGTTTTACGAGCCGTACTTGCCTGCCTCTTGACGTTCTCGGTAGCAAAATTCTCAAGAGCGTTGACCGCGCTACGAATTTCCGCAGGAGTCCCAGAACGCAAGATTTTGCCAATAGCGTTTGCCCTAGCTTCAGGGATCAGCACGTCGCCGGAAAGAATGTTAGCCATTGTTTTGAAAATAGCCGAGGGCTTTCCCTGAGCAACATCTGCGGCGATGCCGAGCATATGGAAGTCGCTTGCGTCTAGGTCTTTTCCGCCTGCAATGCGTCGAGCTGTTGCCGGACCTCCAACAATCCTGTTGGCGTTCTTGAATAATCGAGCCTCTGCCTCAAGGCTTTCCTCAAGAAGGCGCGCAGAAGGGGCATTTGGCATGATGATACGCAGAGCCTCGCGGCGATCTTCAATGTTTTGCCCGACGCGCTTGGTAACATCGCTTGTGTCGGCGGACCCGAAGATGTTGTCGCGCATGTTCTTAAGAGCACCGACACGGTAGGCTTGACGCTCGCCGGCGCCCATGTCCTTCCACTCGCGGGCCAAAAGCTCTGGATCTGCCTTATTAAAGGCCTTTCCATTCTCCAGAGCTTCTAAGATTTCTTTATCGCCCTTGTAGACAGCGCGAGCAGATTTGAAGGCATCAACATTTTGATCAAGGATGTCGCCAATCCTACGGCGCATTGCAAGCGCATTTCCAGCCAGCGGGGTTCCATCGCCAGCGGACTTAGAAGCCTGATACAGGCCGCGCATGATATAGTCCCACTGCTTGACCTCGGGAACCTCCTCAAAGGCCTTCATGGATTGGCCCGGCACAGTGCTAACCTCTTTTGTACCAAATTTCCCAAGCTTGCCATCGCCGTCTGAAGCGTAAAGCTTCTTCGCGGATGCAATCGCTTCTGGAAAGGCCTCTTTAACCCGATCCATTTCGGTCTGAAGAAGCGCCTGCGCCTGAGTAGGGATCTTAGCCTGATAAGCAGCTTCATAGAATGGCTCGGCATTGCTGCGCAGGGCCTTTGTAAGGGCCTCCTCAGTGCCGTAGTAGTCGCCCTTGACGCCCATGGTTTCGCGGGTGGCTTGCATGACACGCCCGCGCTGTCCAGCCTGCCTACCCTCAACATCTTTCGCAATATCAATACCAGCTTGCCCCGGACGCTGCGCGATAACTTCTGCGCGGTTTGTAAGGGAAGGCGACACGTCAAACAGCTGTGCGGGTGCGCCAGCTTTGTACATGCGCTCCCACTCTTTCCCGGCCTGTTCTGGCGTCATGCCGCTGCGCTCCAGATCTTGAAGCACACGAGACATACCTACGTTCTCAGAAATTTTGGGGCTAAACCTTTCTAAGACTCCTGTAACTGCTGGCGTGAGAACCTCGGCGCCTTTGCTCAAGCCACCGCCAACAACGGCCCCAACGCCAGCGCCTTGAGCCGCAGACTTAAGACGGCTACCAATGTCCTCGGCAGAAAACAGTTGGGTTGAATCGCTCTCTCCAAGTCCGCTGAGACCACCCTGAACCGCCCCTGTTTTAACTCCCTGCACCAAAGCGGGAGACAAAACAGGTCTTGCTACTCTGCTGGCAACTTGAGCTCCCTTAGCAATGCCAAGACCCGGAACAAACATGGTGGGTACGCTGCCTGCCAGTTCTGAGGCGATGGCCGCTACGGGGTACTGACCTTCGAACTCTTTCTTTGCCTCGCGCTCTTCCTTGAGGGCCTGTTCGTAGGGGATGCCTTCAGATTTGGCGCGAGCGCCAGCAAGGAGTTCGTCGCTCCAGTTAAAGGTCAGCCCTGACGCTGCCGAACGGCCTACGCCCTTAGCGTAATCACCCCACGACATTTCCTTTTTCTGAGGCATATCAGCAAGGGGGTCGGCTGATTTCTTGCGGTTTTTCTGCAAAAAGGCGGTTATTTCTTCTCCAGTTGCATCGTCTGGAAAGCTGAAACCTTCGACAATTTTAGCCATGGTTATTCTCCCCCAACCACAAGCTGCCCCTGCTCATTGCGGGTGACAGGAGTCGCTCCACGCCCCTTTTGCTGCCGGAAATAATCGCCATACGAGAGGCGATTTTTGTTTTCCTGAAGCGTGGAAGGGTCAAGTTTTGTAATGTCAGCGTTTGGCGGATAAATGAAGAACGGATTAGCGTTGCGATATTCATCCCATTTGCGATCGGCGCCCTCAAGAGTCTTGTTTACAGCAAGGTAATCACGCAGGAACGCGCGCCGCTCAAGCTCTGTTGCGGTCTTCATAATGCCAAACTTAATGGTGTTGGCGTTTGCCTCCGGGTTTTTCCCGATTGAAGGAACGGTCTGACCAAACATTGCAACGTCCCTGTCGGACGCTGCGCCCTTCAAGTCTTTGCCTGCTGCTACTGTAAGCCTTTTCTCAATCTCCTTCATGTTCTGTGAAGAAGTTGTGAGTTCTGGAGTAAGGCTCCATCCGGGACCAGTCCTTTGATTTTCCTGATTAAGCGCCGCAAAACGCTTGTAATCTAGAACTTCGCTTCTAAGGGAAGAATCAGGAACCTCATCAGCCTGCTTTTGCAAAACGCGCGTATCGGCCTGATAGCGGTTAAGCCTTGCCTTCTCTCTATCTTTTTGAGGGAGAGCGGCATACGGGTCCACTGGCAGAAGAGGAACACCATACTCAAGCGCCTGCGACTGTCTATCAGCATCGACGGAAGCGCGTTGCTCCTCTACAATTTTGCTCAAATCAAGAGGTTGACGCGTCATGGGATCAAGGGTCTGATTACCTTTTTTTAGGATAGTAATCGTGCTGCCATCGGGGCGCACTACGTTTCTGTACGTTTCCTCATCTGATCCTGTCTCAAGCCCAGCCTTGACGCGCAACGCCTTCTGTCTTTCATCGGGCGAAAGCTGACCAATCACGCGCTCAAATTCGGAGGGAGTGGGCTTCTCTTCTTCCTGATCCTGCTGCGCCTTCAACAGCGCCATCATATCAGAAGGAGAAACACCACCAGATCCTGCCATCTCCATGCCAAGCTTCTGCCTAGCCATCTGAAGCTGTTGAAGCTGTTGGGCGCGAGCGCGTTGAATCTCAGCCTGCTTCGAAAGAGGCCCCGCCAAAGTTGTGCCTACATTGGCAAGCGTTTCAGTAAAGCCTCCAGAGCGAGTAGGAGCTCCAAAAGCCCCAGCTGCCTGCGCAAACATAGCAGCTTTGTCGAGATCGCTTATGCCAGTTTGGCTAAGCGGTCCCTCTTGCTGTTGCAACGCTGAAAGATAGGATTGCTGCGCGGCCTGCTTAGCTGCAGCGTTTTCCTGCATCTTTTTATAGATGTCTTGATAAGCCCCCTGAAAACGAGGCATGAGAGCATCAAGACCACCAGCGGGTGCTACATCATCGTCATTTACGGCCATATCTCAACCCTTAAGGTTTAACAAGATTGCTGAGGGACGCAGCGCTAGACAGCCCAGTTGCCAAAGATGCAAGCGGTGAAGCGGAATACAGACTTCCAGATGAAGTTCCACTTGAAGACAATGTGCTTCCGCCAGCTGGCAACCCACGAACAATGTCGCTAAGAAAGCTGATTTGTTGTTTGGGATACTGCGTCTGATCTATGAAGTCCTTATACCTCAGATCAAGGTTGCGTTGGTTCATAGCTTCTTGCTCAGCGCCTACGGCCTCTACAGCCGCAGCCCCAGACAGGCCCATAGATTGTTCTTTTGCAGCTAAACCAGCTTGTATATTTGCTAAAGCAGCTTTGTTAACTTCCTCAGTTCCTGTAAGTGTTCCAGCGGTCTTGGCTAACTCAGCTTGGCGAGTAAGATCGGCCTGAGCCTGTGTTCCAGCTGTTGTGTAGCCCTGAGCTAATTGCTTGCCAATGTTAGCCTCAAGGTCACTGGCAATGTCGCGCACGCCCCGCTGGGCAATCTCTTGCTGGCGGCTGGATCCATACTGACCGGCGCGGGTAAACTGATCACCAATTGCAGGAAGAATTTTCTCCTGCAACTGACGCCGTGCCTCGTCACCCATCGTGTTGATGACGTTCTGCTGGTAGGGGTTCATGTAGTCTTGAATCGTGCTGGGCAGATTTTTGCTTGCCGCTTCTAAATAAGGACTAGCAGACTTAAGTGCGTCAAGACCACCAGCGGCAGTAGCTGTATTTTCCGCAGCAGTTAGCTGCGGACGATAAGCCATAGCCGCGCCTCCCGTAGGCTGGGAATACGGAGTATACGGCATTACGGTTGTAGAAACGTCTCCTGTGTCGCCGGGAGAAAGCGGCGCCATCATATCAGCGCCGGGTGCCCCAGTATCATTAGCCATCGTATGTATTTCATCTCCATAAGGAGACCAGCTTGGCGGGGCGTTACTAGGGCGTTGCCCTGTTACCATTTGCATCGCATTTAGCCGTTCGTTTGAAAAATCAGCAATGCGTGGGGCGTCGTATGTCTGATAGCCTTCTTGCGCAGCGCTGTAGGCGCCAGACATGAGGTTATAGAGGTAATCCGACAGATACTGCGGAACCTGAGAGGTCGTCAGCTTTGACTCTGTCGTGGGGAGTGGTTGCCCCTGCGTGAGAAAGTTAAGGAATGCCATTATGCTCTCCCACCCATCAAATACTGTTCAGGCGCCCGCGCATTGGGGCTAAACTTGCCTTGTGACAAGGCTTTGCCCTTCTGCTTGCGTATATTAGCACGGAATTGGTCCAGACGTTGAGCCCCCGCCTTAGACGATCCGTCGCCAAGCAAAGCTACTGTCTCGGCGTCAATGACGTATTCACCGTCTGATAGTTTAGCCGGGATGCTGTCTGAGCGGCCTGTGCCACCTCCCTGCACGTAATGGCTCAGGGGGCCACCGTGTGCAGCTTGAACAGGCTGTTCTTGTTCATCCTGCACTTCATTATAGAACTTCTGTTGCGGCATTGATCCGTAGTTGTAGTAATTTGAGCCGGGAAGGTTCAAGGTTCTCTGACGATTTAGCGGGTTCATTGCCAAACGCTTGGTCAGATTAGGATCCGTGGCTGTTGAGGTAGGCTGAGCCGCAGTAGTAGAAGAATTGCTCCCGCTAGCCAGATCTCCCAGAACAAGCGCCGCAGCTGCCATCTTGTTGGGATCTGTAGCAAATCCCTTGACAGCGTTCATGAGGCCGGAACCAGCGGAAGGTGCTGCTGACGGCGAAGCAAAGCCGCTGGGTGCGCCAAATTCCGCAGGTCTAGGTGTAGGGGTTGGGACCTCAGTAGCGCCTTGGCTAGGCGCAGGAGAGTAGCCGGTTCCCAAATAATTTCCCAACGCCGACGCCCCAACCGTGCCCGCGCCAGCAAGCAACCCACTTGTCAGAGCGCCTTTTGTGCCGCCTGTCAAAGCTCCAATACCAGCGCCGATAGCCGCATTTCCGGCTAATGTTCCAACGGTCGTGCTACCCAAGGCGCCGATACCAGTAGCGCCAGCAAGCGTAGAAGATCCAGCAGAACCAAGAAGGCTACCCAAAACTTCGCCGCCGCCCATGCCAATAGCGGCAGTTCCAACCAAAGCTGCTACAGGCGCGAACCAAGACTGTTTCCAGAACGGTGTCCACTGAGGCATTCCGGTATGGGGATTGATTGTAGGCTCGCCCCATTCTTTGCAAAGCTTATTGTACTCGTCTCGATTAATATGGATGACCATCGTATCGCCGCCAACGCCGGCATCTCTGACGTTCTTTGCCTGCTGCGCAAGGCCACCCTTGGCGTATTTTGCGACATCTTCAGCCGGGGGGATGATCATGAAGGGCTTACATCCAGCCCTGCCACCCTTGGCAAATCTGCTCATGGGGCTACCCCGCCAAGCCGCATCTGCGGCGTCATTAGCGAGGGGCTGCCAGTCGGCGGGATAATCAGGATAGTTGATCGTCATGTCAGCCACCGGGTAAAGTTACAGCACGGGTAAAGGCGAAAGCCCAATCTTGCCAGTCGTTATATTCCATGGGATTGGGCGGGTTTTGCTTGCCGATTGTGAAGAAAGAAACCACGCCCAAAGCCCAAGCTTGCCACTTCTGAGGATCGTCTAGACGACCGATAGTGCCATATTTCTCAAGAGTATAAACCATTGAGTCAGTCCAGTCAGTAACCGTCATGCCGCGAGGATCTATCATCCCAGCACCGTCCCGTCTGCGGGGTCAATGTGCGCAATGCACTGACCCATCTGGTAATCCCCTCCAACCTCATTGGATTTGAAGATAAACCGCATTTCGCGGCGTATCTGCTTGAACATTGAGACTTGCTGGTATGGCTGGATAGTATTCTCCTGATCCGTGAACACAAGCGGATCCGTTATTACCTCAGGCGATCTGGCGTTGGAACGTCCAGAAAGCTGAACAGTCATATCGCCAGACTGAATGAAATCAGGCTCGATCATGGTGCAGCGTAGGGATTTGTTCCTCGGCTGCTGTTGATCTGCTACAAGAGTGATGTCGGCTGTCTGAAAGTAGGACGGGATAGAGTTTACAACCGCCCCGTCAAGTTCATCGACACCAAACTCATGCTGCCAAAGCTTGTAGCCGCCGCTGGAGTTCTCAATTCCGGTCAGCACCGGGTATTCGTAAACGGTCGCAAACTTGCCGCAAGAACGCCCGCCATTGGGGAGCTCGGTATCATACCAAGTGTTCTCGCGGAGGTTATAGACGACCGCATGAGTGCATTCGGTGGCGCTACCACGAGGGTAGCACCACCATATTTCGCCAAAACGCGGAACCTTATAGGCGAACACCTTCTGCCGTTGGGCATAGTTGAGGTTATCAAAGAACCAGTTTTGGTTAAGCTGGTTCGGAATCTCGCGGACAACGCCATTGAACATCAGGAAGCGATCAACGCCCACCCAGTAAAAGATGCCGTCGTATTCAATTGGAGACTGCGAAGACAGGATCGACGACTGAGAGGTCAAAATGTCGAACTGAAAGACGGGATCTCCGCCAACAAAAGTGGCGCGAATCAAGCTGTCTAGGGACCAGAACAGGCCTGCGGGAGCGTTGCCGGGGCCCGCACGAAGTGGCAAAGCGGCTACGATCTTTTGAGCCGTAATGTAGGCGTCGCCAGACCCTGTGCTGAGCCAGTCGTTTGGGTTATTTGCCACAGACCATGCCACATAGCCATTGGAGCCATAGACAAATGTGTAGGGATAGAGACCAACAACACCGCCAGAGACCGCAGGCGCCGTATTTGCCGTCAGAATGGCTGTATCGTTTACAAGACCCCAATAGAGCGTGGAAGTAGCATTACTGTCGATAACGGACAGGTTTTTGCCGGGATGTGCAAGAATGTAGCTTCCGGGCGTTACACCGACAGAGTCAAAAGACGTATCAAACGTCCAGAGGTGATTGGCATTCGAAACGAAAGCAGACGGCGTTCTGTCAGAAAATGACGTTACAATGCCATCTGCATTTACAGAAACCTGCTGAATCAAGCTTTGACTGCCAGACGCAATGTAAAGAAGGCCATTTTGGTTGAAGGTATTGAGGCCACGCGATATTTCGGAGAAATCGTTATTCAGGCGCCTATAGCCCCACATTTTGCGGGGGAGGCCTCGCTGAAAACGGCACCATTGACCATCAACATAAAACCCATTCTCAAGGCGCGTACCGTCGCGCTTGATGCCGGGAAGCGATTTGATGACATATGGCGCCATTAGAACGTCCCACCATCAACAACGCCTAAAGGCGCAACACCAAGAGCAACCCATGCCACGGATTGACTCGCGGCTGTAAAGATAGAATCGCCAATGGATGTAGCCCCAAGAGACGCTCTTGCCGCAGAGGCGGTTGTAGCTCCCGTTCCTCCGTCGGCAATAGGGATTGGCGTAGAAAGAGAACTTGCAGTCTGTCCGATAACAACGTTTGTTCCGTCGCAGTAAAGGATCTGCGCTGAATTCTGCGCCACCGCAATGCCCGTTCCCGCTGAAGTCTTTACCGTGAGGGTAAAGGCACCGGTGGTAGCATTGGTAATCCAGTATTGCTGAATCGTGGCGGGAACGATGATATTTCGGTTACCAGTCAGAACACCAGTCAGATTGTACGAGATCCTATTTAATTGCGTACCAGATAGCGTAAGGTCGCCAGTGCCAGCCACATTGATCGACGTGTAATCAAATGCGCTGGTTGAGCTTGCACCGCCAGAAACCGTGTAGAAATTGGTTCCATCGCAGATCACCATAGCCGACTGGCCCACCGTGAGGGTGAGCGTCGAAAGGCCGTTGATGAGCTCGGTGCTGTTGGGGTCTATGACGATAGAGCTGGATCCGCTGTTTCTGATATAGCAGAACCAATCCGCACCCAGAGTTGCTGAAGCAGTCAGCGCCAAAGTGCCAGAGGCGCCCGTCCAATTGATTAACGCAGCACGGTCGCTCGCACCCAGAGTAAAGTTTGTGCTTAGCGACGTAACGATGATGGCTTGGTTGAGGGTTGCAAAGATAGCCTTCAAACCAAAACCAGCCAATGCTGAAGCGTTAGCCTGAGTGGTGGCCGAGCCAAACTGATAAGAAACCCAAGTGCCCGCAGCTGTGGTGTTGGAGGTCATGTAGACTTGCCACAATTGCCCAGCGGCAACAGTGCAAATTGTTGTGCCCGTGCTGCCAACAACGCTGAAGGTTGTTGACCCAACGTTGTTGAACAGAAAACACTCTCCTACAGAAGCTTCATTAGCCGCCGGAAGATACACTTTCCGGCTAGAGCCAGTGCTGTTCACATTCATAATGCGAGCGGCAACGTAATCGGCGAGCGTGTTCGGGGCATTCGTCTCGACCGGCCATGCCAGAACCACATCGGCTGTGGACAGATTGAAAGCCAGATAGGACACGTCTGAGGGATAGATATTCGTGCCGCCAAAGACTTCGGTGTAGGTGGTGGTCATTTATACCTCCGTCCGACGGGCGGCACGATCAAGGATCTTGGACAGGTCCTCTCCATTAAGAGCCTGAGCGGCGCGGTCGTACATCTGTTGCCAGAGGCCCACACGCTCGTCGTTCTTAAGGAAGGGCGTAGCCTCAAGCAATGAGGCGTAGAGAAGCACCTGCGGCGCGTATTCAGTCAGCCAGTTTGTCTGGTTTGCATCATCAAGCAACGGAAGAATCTGATAGACCAAGACCTCAAAAGGATAGGCCTCGTCAGGAGTTGGAGCGATGATCCAGTTGTTGTAGTCGTACTCGGCGTAGAAAAGCGGCACATCAGTCTGGCTGCGATCAGGCCAATAAGAGCGCACATATTCATACGAGCGAGGGAAAAGCTGGTTGTAATCGTTCCCAATGCCAAAGTTGAACGATACTGTCGAACGCCAGCGATCGGGCTTGGGATAGACAGCGAGACCCGGAGACAATGTGCCGGTCAGAACATTGATCAGACCTTCAACCTTTAGTTCACGAGCAATCCTACGCTCCGCAAGGTTGATCAGCCTTGGAAGTTGCTCGTAAACAATCTGGTCAGACTCAAGCGTAAAGCCGCGCTCTAGATAGCGCCTGAGGTCTTCCTGAAGGGTGGTAAATGTTGTTGTCGTAGCCATGAGGGCATCCTAACACTTTCAGTCGTCATCCGCCATACTGATGGCCTTGGCCTTCACGTCATTGACGCGACTGGTCCAGCCCTTGCCGAAGGTGCTGAAGGTTGACAGGCCCTTCAGGAAATCCATCCGCATGTCGCAGATGCTGTCGGCGGTTTCCTTGGCGTCACAAGCCTTGATTGCCTCAAGGGACTTGGGTCCAATCATGCCGTCTACAGTCACGCCAGCGATCTGCTGGAGGTACTGAGCAGCTTTGTGGGGGCCGCTATTCACCGCAAGGTCATAGGCTGCGTAGTCAACTCCTGAGGGCAGCATGTCGCCCTTGATGCGGTCCCAATACAAGGCCTTATAGAAGGGCTTGACGACTTCAGGAGTCAAGGCGCGCATTTCGGCCTCGGTAATGTCACGGTTCAAGTAGCCTTGCCACGCTGAGCGCGTAACCCCCAGATTAGTCATGCCGCCCGGATCTTTGGGATGGTTTACGAAGCCGCCTTCGTGCTTGATGACCATAGCGAAGCAGTTGTCCCAGTTCTCTTTCATCTTACTTGTCCTTTGCAGCAAGTATATCGTTTTTGGCTTTCGACCCGGCGCTAGAGCCATAATAGAAGTTGACCACGCCGGTCCATGCAGTTCCGAGAGCGCCCAGCATCATCAGGAGCGCCTCTGTCCCTGTCTGCGGCATTCCCTTGAGTAGCATCCAAATCAGGATTCCAAAAAAGCCTAGTGTGATGACAACAGCCAGAACCTTTGGCACCCAGTCCTTGGTCTCAGATTGCATCTTTCTAGCGCTGTCTCGATCACCCGCAGCAATGCGCTCAAGGTCGATGTCGAGCGACTTCATCTGCACCTTGAAGTCGGCGTCAATCTTCTTGATGGCGGCGAGCTGGTCAGGCGTGGCAGACGCCATAGCCTCAGAGATTTGCTCCTCAGTGCCATCTTCATGGCCAAATAGTGCGTTGGATAGGGTTTTTACAGCAACCCCTGCCAGAGGGCCTCCCAGAGCCGTGGCGATAGACGGGGCTAGTTGACCAAGTAGTGGGCCAAATTGTTTCAATAAGTCCATCTTACTTTCCCTCTATGTTGAACGTCAGGTTTTTGTGGTCAGGATATGCAATCACAACATTACCCTCAGGGCACTTGTACATAATGCGGGCAATCAGTTTTGCCCCGCCAATGGCGACACCTTCTGGGCTCTCCACGGTCATCGTGTAGCCGAATTTGTCTACCGTGGGACTGGCAGGGCCGCTGAACTTGGCGACTGACGGGAGCGCCTTGTGAACCATGTAATCTGAGTCGCGCACCTCAAGGCTGAAGTCTTCAACCGTGCAGTCGTCCCTGATTTTCTGCCGGGCAACTACCACCTTAAACTGGCCGGAAGCCGGGCCGCTGGTGATGCTGAAGTGATCTGCATCCCATTTGAGGATGTCTTTGGGCGGAAGCTTTATTTTGTCGTAAACAGAATACCCACCACCAATCATCGCCAAGATTGCTGTTACGACGGCAACGGGTTTGGTGATGGCGTCGGTGTCGATCACTTGTCCGCCTTCCCATCCAGCTTGTCATAGATCCGCTGAAACATGTCTTCAATGTGTGACATGCGCTTGTCGAGGTCGTCTTTCATCACGTAGTTTCGGGGGAGGTCCACCTCGATCTGGTGGACGTCTTCCTTGAGCGCTTGCACAGAATCCCACAACTGGCGCGCAAACCATCCGCCAACGCCTATGGCGCCGCCTGCTATGATGTTGATGAGGTTCTGCGTGTCCATCACGGTGCCTCTGGCCAGTTAATGTCCCAAGGAAAACCGGCTTGTAACGGAACATCACGAAGCGACTGCCGATAAGCCGCCCATACCAAATCATCAACAGGAGCATCTGCAAGCTGGGTCCAATCGCAGTCAGCCAGCCTCTTGTTGCGGTCATCGCGGACGCCCTTGGCCTGCTGTGCATCATGAGCATCCATAGCCTCAACGTCCATTTTAGCCAAGCTGTACTTGGTAAACCACTGGCCGTCGATCTGCTCCACGCCATCGCGATAGACTGTCTGGTAGCGAGTAGGGGTTATTTGCGGCCCTTCCAGAACAGGATCAGCGCCAAGCTGGTCTAGGATTTCGACTGTTGTCTGATCCCAAGAAGCGCCCGCTATCGTGCGAAACTCGCTTTCAAACATGACTGCGCCAGTGGCGCGGATGCGGATTTCCATTGCTGTTCTCCTTACGCGATGGCGAGAAAGATGTAGGAACCGCCACTGGCGTTGATGCCTGCGGC
>TARA_R110000868_G_scaffold8870_1_pt1 | contig 13552 bp, 13 predicted proteins | sample TARA_R110000868 | Tara Oceans TARA_R110000868 (sample SAMEA4397489) | marine metagenome | biome: Polar Biome; feature: [SRF] surface water layer (ENVO:00010504); material: water (ENVO:00002006), including particulate matter (ENVO:01000060) such as... | depth 5 m | reverse complement strand
GGGGTCAGCCGCCGCGTCCATATCGATAGGGTTTTTTATTGAAAGGTAAACAGGGTAGACCGTTGGGTTTTGGCCTCTGCCTTTTTTTGTATAAGAGCTTGCTATGTCGGCGCTATCTGTAAAGTAAGAACCCTCTCCAAACAAGCCATGTGAACTAGCATACGGGTCAAAAAACTCAAACCCTGCATCGCCACCTTTGTTCGTGCCGTGATACATAAGCAACGGCTTACTTTGAGCGTCTAAGACCTTGCTTTCACCAAACCAGTTTTGGAACTGAGGCGTTTCAATTTTTGGAGCAACTGGTATTTGAACCTTTGCGTCAGGGCCAAATTTTAATATTAAACCTTGCTTGTCCAACATATTTTCAACCTGCCCTGCTGCGTACTCGGCTAAAACTTTACCCGCCTTTTTAACGCCTTTAGCAGCCTTTACAGTAGCCTTAATTTGACCACCGGGTGCGCCAAACTCAGCCATGTACTCAATAGGGTTTACCCCACCAGCGCCTTCTGCGCCAGGCTGTGCCGCCATCTCTGATACAGGGCTAATTGGCAGGTACTTATCAAACACCTCCCGCATCTTCTCAGTGTCAGGGAATGGCAAAAAGTTTTCTTGGCCAAGGCCGCGCAGAAACGCATCCCAACGGCCTTCATTTTGGCTTGGTGCAGCAGCGGCAACCAACCCTCGGACAAGATGCTCAACGTCGCCACCAGCGCCAAGAAACGATTGAGTTACGCCTTTGAGTGAATAAGCCGCAGTATCTATGATTCCTTTGGAGAACTCCATAAGGTCTACCTGACCGTCGCCACCAGCATCTTGAAGCCCAACCATCTCAGGCTCAGACACGGTTGGCGGCAGATAGGCAACCTCATTAACGCTGCCGTCAGAGTTGCGGGTCATCTCTACACCCGTGCCGTGTTCACGGTTGACATAGACTTGCATCATTTGTTCTTCAAAGGTCATTTCCCGTCCTTTTTAATCAAATTGCCGTTCTTGTCAATCAAGCCATTTTTTATTGCGTCAAGAAGCTCATTTTTTTCGCGGATTAACTTATTTTGCTCGGCAATATTTTGGCTTGCTTGCGCTTGCCTTAAAGCAGCATCAAACGCTTCCACGGTTTTATTGGTTCGTCCAGCAACTATCTCGGCGTTAGTTGAGTTGTGATTCTTTGTAGCGGTCTCTTTGTATTTTTCAAAGTTTTTTGATAACCAAAGACCAGCATCAAGACTTGGGTCTGCGCGACGCTCTACGATAAAAGCATCTATAACCTCATTTTGAATTGACTCGTTTCTTTTTCGAGCGGCGTCAGGGATTATCATGCCTGGAGCTATTTTTAGCTTGGCGGCAAGTTGCTTTTGCATTAGTTTGATTTGCTCATCATCAAAAGTCTTTACCTTTTCAATGTACTTTTGGTATGTATCTTTTGTTAGATTTTTACGCATATCAAAAACCTGTTGGAACGTAACGCCAACCCCATACGGGTTTGAGAATTTTTTATCTAAATCATCAACAACAATTTGACTATCCCGCTTAGAAAACACACCAACGCCAATTGCAAAATTATCTGTCTCTTCCAGCAGTTTTGCGTAAGCTGGGCCATCTACATTACGCAAGCGTGACAAGACAGACCTCATACCACTAACATTGCCTGATGAAAGATTATCTGCGTACTCCGCTTTAAGATCGTCTGATGTTCGCTTGTCGCCAGTCTCATTAAGAGCCTCAAGTGCCGCAAAATCATTTGCTTCATTTTTTGCAACTAGCAAGACATCAAGACGGTTTTTACCCCCTAGAACCGAGTCAATCGCCAAGTTCCCAGTAAACCCGCGACGCATGGTCTCGTATGTTTTAAGTGGATTATCCGATGCTCTTACATACTCAGCGGCAACTTGTTTGGTGTTGTCAAGCACCATCTTGTCAAACTCAGCAATCTTTGTTTTAGCGTACTCAGCGCCACCTGCAAAAAATGAGCCTTTACGCATACCATCTCGGTACAGCTCAATCAACTCTTGCGGGTTCCTAATCTCTCCAGCGCCATCCACCCACTGACCATCTGTGATTGCTGACTTAACCATGTTGTCGTAAAATTCCATCTCTTTGTCAATCATGACTTTTGAGATGTCTTTGTTACGCTTAGCCTCTTCTTTGTATGCCGCGTTGACAGCAACAGAAGCGTGAACCATTGAGGCGTTTTTGAACTTTAGGGCAGCGTCTGCGTCCATGCCGCCAATAACTTGGCTATATCCTTGGATGGCAGATTGCAGTTTATAGTGCGCGTCTTCAGAGCCAAGACCATTCTCTTCTGCGTCAGTTTTAACCTGCCCAGCTAGGTTGCGAATCTCTTGCTCAAAACGGCTTGACAGCTCAAATGAGCGCATCTTACGCAATGTCTTACCGTAAACACTAAGCTCGTTTCCGATTTCAACATCTTGCATTACAGACATATCACCGTTTTTTGCTTTTTGCAAAACGTCGTCTGTGATCTGGTAGTTAGCCATGTAGTCTTTTTGCGCTTCTGTGCTGCGCTGTTCAGCCGCCATCTTAAAGGCGTAGCTGCTCATGCTGTCCAAAGACTTAGCTAGAGTTCCGGCGGCACTAGCTTGCGCCTGAAACCCAACGTAATTAACGCCGCGTGCTTGGGCTGGCTGCCCTGGGCTACCGCCCACAGAGCGGACTTGTACGCGCCCAGAATCAAGAAGTTGTGTTGCCATAGTTGTTACTTTGGATAAGTTTGGGCAAACTGAATGCCGCCTTCAATTAACGCCTGGTCTGCAAGCAAGCCACCTTGTGACCTAGCAGCTCCTCCAGCCATTCTGTATTGAGTAGCTTGACGCCCAGCGGCATACTCGTTAAGCATATTTTGCGTTTTAGTAGACTCCATCATGGCCGTCACATCTTCAAAACCAAACACCAACGCGCTAAGCGCATTCATGTCGGCGACTCCAATGTCCATCATCGCCTGGTTAATGTTTTCTTGTTGAACCGCAGCGGCTGAACCTTCGTTAAAAGCAACGCCACTAGCAGCAGCTCTTGCTCTAGCTGATGCGTTTGCTTTACGCATATCACGGGCAATGTTATTACCCATCAACTTATAACCAAGCGCCTCACGCTTTGACGACTCTAGTTTGCGACCAATCTGAACCATGTTGTACAGATCAGATTGCTGCGCTTGCACCTCTTGGATAAACAGCGTGTCGTTGGCTTGTAAAAGATTTGCAGTCTGCGTCTGGATAGCCTGCGCTTTTTGAGCGTAAGCCTCGCCAATGCTTGCTACAAAGCCAGAAGCCGCATTCATTTGTCCTGGTGACATTGCCATAATTAAGTTCCCTGATGCACAGCGATCTTGTATTCAAGACCAAGAAGAGTTAGCTTCAATGGCAATGTCTGCGTGATCTCAATTGCGGCATCTCTTGTGTATCCACGCAAACCGTCAATGCGCTTTACCCCTGTAAACTCGGCAATTGGCGAGTCCAACAATGGGTTGTCAAAATTGCGAAACGGGATTGGCTGGCCATTGATGTTAACGTGCTGGCTTTCATTAACCACTACGTTTACCTGAACAATCCGTTTTTTAAATCCCACACGGGTTCCGGTTTGCAAATTAACCTCGGCAGGCATAGTTTTGGCGTAAACAGTAAACGGCACGCCAACCTCATAAGAAGTGGCAGATACCCTATCAAAAGTAACCGCGCCGCTTGCAACTGTTTCATTTCCTTGCGGCACACCGTCGCAAATAACATTTACAGACTTAGCTTCATGTGGCAAGCTAGTTGCGCCGCTAGCGGCCCCACCAATAAAGGCGCAGTCGGTAAACACTGCGTCCGAAAACAGCTCTACAAAATACTTGTCAACACCATCAAAGGTGCGCTTGGTAGTCGAGTAGATGTTAGAAATATCAACGCCAATGTCTATGTAAGAGCCATCGGTAATAAACTCGGACGGGCTTGTCACCTGCTGACTACGCATAATTGAAAACACGGCCAATGAACCTGTGTCGTCATTTGTCATCATCAGCAAGTCAGCATCTTCTGTGCTAGACGCCTTGCGGTGCGCTATCCTGTTAGGGCTTTTTAGCAAATGACCGGACAGCAAAGATATGCGCTGTGTAATGTAGGTAAGTTGAGTGTCCGAAAACACAAACTCATTTAAAGACTTGCCTTGCCGCTGGATGTACATTGAGCCAGATTCAATGGACTGCACTCGCGTGCCAGTTTTAATGCCATTGCGGGACACTTGTTTGAATGTAAAGGTTAACGGCGTAACAGGGTCTGTGCCTTGTTGTGGCACATAGAACTCACCGCCAGTCGTAAACACCTGAAAGTCCCGCGAACTAATAATGTCAACAATAACGTTTAGCTCGTTGGTGTCTAGCGTCGCTTCAACCGCATCGTCATCTAATGACTCAGCAGGTACAAAGTCATAAAACAAGCCAATCTTTGAACCCCAGATTGTAGATGGGCGAGACTTTGAGCCGCCAAAATACAAACGCCCCTCATGGAACGTTACGCTTTTTGGCCACCCTTTTGTTGCGCTCCAAACGTTTTCGTAGCCAGACTCATACTCCCAGCTACCAGAAACAACAGCACTTGTGTTGAAGAACGGGTACTCAGTAATTCCTTCAACCTCTGTCGCGCTGTTGTACTTGGTAATTCTGACGCGCCCTTGCGGAACAGCATTGATGTATTGGGTTACATAGTTGGCGTCAAATATGCCAGTACTAGCCGTCAATGTAATGTTGCCAGAAACTGCGCTTGGCGTAATATTAGCCGCAGGGTTTGCAAACACAATATTAAAAGCGTATTTTGGGATTGAATCAAACGTGATGCTAGAGATTGACCAAGACGCATCAGTAGCGCCGCGCACAATAGTGACTGGTTGAAGATCGGGGTGAACGACGATAAGCGTGTCAGCGCTTTGTGTCCAACACATATCATCAAGCATATCGGCTGTAATGCTTGTAGACAAATAGTTATTGCCAGTGCCGTTGATGTCAGTAACTAACACGCCATTTTTGATGATATACATCTGGGTGGCAACAAACACCAGCATATAGCTGTCGTCTACACTAAACTGAAAGCCGACCATCCGAACACCATTTGCCGCTGATGGGGTGCTGCTGTTTGGAAGCTCTAGGATGTGTTTCATCCCCGGTCTGCGACGCAAGCCCCCTTGAGGCTGAATCAAAATGTTGGTGGCTTTAGCAAGCGCATTGTTGTACTGTTGCAGATCAACCCGCGCACGCAACAACGGGTCTAACTCGCCTGTGGCAAAGTTTGTCTGAAAGTCAACAAATCTAGACATTAGTACCTCACAGCAATAAGACTGAAATCTTCAATTACTTGCGACGGCTGCCCTTGAGAATCAATGTTAGCAGCGGTTCGGAAATATCCACCACGGTTGTTTTCAGAAGCGCCGCCAATTGCCACAGATTGCCAGTAAGACGCCTTGTCCTGCTGTTCGCTAATGGGGTAAGCCAAATGCCACGCCACCATGTATTTTAAAAATTGAACAAAATAAGAAGGCATAGCGTACTCAGGAGTACGGTATGGGTAGTCAATGTAGACTTCTAGCTCGTTTGTTATAAGCTCTGTGCCTTGAATTTCCCATTCTTTAACGGGTCGGGCATAAATCGCAGAGGTGTTAAACACGGCTCTAGGGTTGCCAAGCGAATCGCCTGGCATTTGATATTTGTATTGCCACTCGTTGATCGGAGTGGTTAGCAATTGTGACAGCCTGACTTTCTTGTAGGCAAAGCTCCACGGTTGCATCATCAGTGCAGAATCACGGATGTTTGGGTACAGACGGTCTGCTGTATTTGCCTCATCCGTTCCGTCGTTAAAGGACGAAATAGGCTTAGCGCCTAATAAAATCAGAGCGTCAGAGCAGATAGAAACGGGTGTATCACCAGCAGCCATAAGTCACCTTAAATGCGAGAAAGGGCAACCTCCAGAAAAACCAGAAGTTGCCCCATTTATCTAACTAAAATTTAGTCAGAATCGGTTGCGGCCAAAGTTGTTCCGTCGTTTACGTCAACAACGCCAGAGGCGTTAGACAAAACGTAGACCAAAGTTGCCACAGCAGTTCCACCCGTGCTTGTTACGCAGTAGATCAAGTCGCCGACTGCCAATGTGTCTGACAAGCTACTAAAGTAGCCTACCGTGTTCACATCTGCAATTGCGTCAGCAGTCTTGTATGCGTAAATACTAGGGGCAGAACCGCGCTTGGCGGCAGAAGCCACCGTCCAACCAGTGCTAGAAAAAGCCATGATTTACTCCTTACGCCTCGCGGCAAGTTAATTTAACAATGCCTTCGTCGTCAATGGCAACTGCACCAGCAGAGAACATTGAAGCAACCAAGAAGCTGGTCTTTTCTGGGACGTAGTTAATTTCGGTCTTAGGAGCCATGCCCTCAGCCATACCCAACGCATCGCGGTGGAAGGCGTAGACAGTGCGGTCGCTAGAACCATCGATTGGCAAACCACCTTCAGAGCGGTCACCCAATGTGATGAAACTAAAGCCTAAGAAAGTGCTGATGTCGCCCTGAACCAATGCCTTAACGGTATTGAAGTCAGAAGACGTTACAGCGGTTTCGCCCAGCAAAGATGCCAAAGAGTCGGCGTGAATAATGAGAGTGCGCCCGTCCATAGGAACGTTGTTCGCATCCATCAAACGCTTTGCTTCACGCAGTTTAGCTACGTTTAGGTTAGAGTCTGTACCGCCAATGTCATTGCTAACAGCCAGTGATGTACCGGAAGCTGCAAGAGCGTCCAGAACTAACTGGTCTTGACGACGACCGATAGCGTTAGAAACAACCTTCACCAGCTCACGGCGCTCGTCAAAGTTAACCTTCTGTTGCATAAAGATGTCTGAATACTCAGCAGCGATATAGTCGCTCATCGTAGCAGTCACTTGCGAGTAGGTAACGTTCAAAGGTGCAACGTCAGTCTGAGGAATACGGATTTGGGCAACGCCCTTACCGATTTTAGGGAACTTGTATGTCGAGCCTTCAACACCTGAACGAATACGGACAGCACCACGCAAAACAGCAGTTGACTGATATGCCTGCTTTACTTCCGCATCGAATAGGGTGACAAAGGCAGTGCTTAAATTGATAGCCATTTGTTTTTCCTTACGAAAAGTTTACTAGGGTTTACGCTGTCGATTGGCCTTTGCAGGGTCATTAGCTTGCAGTACGCTGCCAACGTGTGGTCTACCACAATCCAAGGGTCTGATTGCTCAGATTGGCCTTAGTTGAAATTATAAACAAAAAAAGGCCCCTGTCAAGCAGGGGCCAATACTCAGGAGAAAATGTCCTATTGATTGTAGCGTTGATTAAATAATTTTTCAACCTTAGTACGGTAAGACGGGTCTGTGTCGTACTTTGAATCTCCAACCATTTGTTGCAATTCTTCATCAGAGGGCATACCTTGCTGGGGTATAGACTCAGTTGGGACACGCCCTTCGTATGAGCTTCTGATCTTCATCATCACTTGCAAGCCCCTGGCTGTGCCGCCCATAATTTTAAATTCGTCAAATTCATCAGAACTTAGTATGCCTTTGCTTACCAACCCACGACCCCAATTAGCCATGCCATTAATAATTGCTTCAGCTTTAGGGCCTAATTTGGCTCGCTCCTCAGCGGGATCAATGTAATCATTGTTTACAAGCTCTTTAGATTGAGTTTGCATCCTAGTAACAAGATCATCAAAAGCAGACTGTGATAAGCCTTGATCCTTGGCCCACTCAGTCATAGTGGTTACCAATGGGTTTTCGGCTGCGTTATCGCCAAAGGACTTGGTGTCGTAGCTTTCTGGGGCTTTGTGATCGCCCTTGCTAATTACTTTACGCAAGTCATACCAAGATTTGGCAATGCCTTCTAAGTCGGGTTCGTTTGCGTCTTTTTTCCAAAAGTTCTCAGGCCAAAAATCTGGGCGCTGTGCCGGACTTTCATTCTTAATGTGGCTAATAGATGATTCTTGAGGCGCTCCGTCATTGGCTTGATTTTCTTCGGTTGCTGTTGCCGAATCCAATAAGCCAGTGCTGGATTGCTCCTCGCTGGGTTGGATGTTCTCGGTATCGCTCATACGTTCCTTGCTTTATTAATGCGGGTTTCGATCTCTTTGACAAGAGAGCATCTGCCCTCTAAAAAATAGCCATAAGACGGTTCTGTCCCTGGCCCCCAACAGGGCTGCTCAATGGTCTGATCTCTCAGCGTCTTGAGCAACTTCTGTCCTTCTTCTGTGCTAAACACACGCAAGCACAGCTTATCAAAATCATTTGAAGCTGGCGGCACTAGCGAATGCTGAACCGCCTCTAAATCATCCCATCCTGCCATTTGTTATCCTTGAGGTAGACCTTGAGGCGCACCTTGAGGCGCTCCTCCCATTTGAGCCATAGCAATTTGGTTCTGAGCCATCATTGCCTGTTGTACCTGTTCTTGCTTTTGTTGCTCTTCCAGCATATAAGCACGCTCAGCAGCGTTGGTACGCAAGGCGGCAGGCACGCCTAGCTTTTCACCCAAATAATCAATCAACTCGTTGTTCTTGACTGCCAACGCACCTGCTGGGCCAAGGCTTTGGGTAATCTGCGTAAATTGCATAATGGAGTTAATCTCTTCCATGTTCTGAGCCATTGCCAATGGAGCCACGGGCGAAACCCGCACTTCCAAGCCGTTGACTTGTAATGGCAAATGGATCAACCCACGCTCATCCATGACTTGCAGAATCTGGGAAACCAATGGGATCATGGTTTCGTTGATTAAACGGCCAAATGCAGACCCAAGGTTTTGAGCTAATTCCTTCATGCGCTCAACAACCTCGGTGGCTGAACGGGCGCTCATGTTGTCTGGAGGTAGACTTTCATCAAGCAAAATGCGCTTAACGTTTTGACGCAGGTCGTTAATAACAATCTGGCTAACGTTAAAGTCCCCAGCACGCGGTAGGGCGCGCAAAGACTCTCCTTGAGGCCCACCATTTCGAGCTACTGGAATAATCGCGCCTGGGACTATCTTGACGGTTTGCGGGTTCAATACGCCATCGTCTGCCGCCGTGTACACGCCAGCCACAGCAAGTGACGCATTTTTAAGCAGCAACTCTAAAGTCTTGTTTAGCGTCTTAATGTCTGGCAAGGCTGTCAGCAACGGGCCTCGGCCATAGGTTTCGCCTGCCACTTTCATATATCGGCTGATAACCCAAGGGCTAGACTTCATCCGGCGATAAACAATTTCTTCTTTGGATACAGTATCAATAACGTGGTAGCACCAATCGCCACGGCCATCGTGATAAATAGTCGCCTCAAGCAAATCTACCTCTTCGGTTGGCTTTTCTTCATAGCGGCGCTTGACTGACTCTGGCAGTTCTGCGTCACGCCATTGCTGGATAACGGATTCTGCCTTCATCCGCATTTTGCGGTAGACCTTATCAACCTTACCGTTAGCGCCTTCTTCAAAAGACACCAAGAATTGAGGTACTGGTATAAAGTTAATCGGCGTTACATCATCACCAGGCTGAATTAGCATACAAGCCGTGCCGACAGCCATGTCTAACAAAAACTCGCCAATGGCAATGTCAAAGTTAGACTGCTTGAGAACGTCAAACATCTGGTCGTTGTAGGTATCCAAAACAGTTTGGACTTCATGGCGGCGGTCTTGCGGGATGCTGTTGCCTGGCTCAAGGTGACACCATTTACGCTGTGGCGGGAAGATGCCTGATTGCAATCGATTAGCAAAACGTTGCGTAGAGTTAATGGCTGTCGAGTCAAAGACGCGGGTCATCTTCTTGTTGCCAGAGCTATTCCCCTCCCAGTAACCATATAACTGTCGCTGCGGCAAAGCAAACTCATAAGCATCGCGGTACAAATCTTCAAACAGGTCTTTTTTGCGTTGTGCGCTTTCAGCCCGTTTGGTAATTTGTTCGACTGTTAATCTGTTTTCCATTATTCGTACCACTCCAAAGTAATTTCTGTTATTTGAGCCGAGCCTGAGACATTTAAGAGTCGAACCAAATAATTGGTAAGCGGCTTTAAAAGGTACTCAGATGAGTCGCCACCACCGCCACTAGCTTTTTTCTTTGCGCCACCAGGTAGAAACTCAGCCAATAAATTTACACCAGTAGCCGTAACTGTTGGATTAGTCACCATGGCCACATCGCTGGTGTTTGTGCTTTGTCGGTTACGGGCAATAGGTGTAAACAACGTGCCACCTGTGCTAGAAGCGCCTTCATACAGAAACAACTCGGAGTCACCGCCGCAAAACGATCCAATAGATAGGTGAGGGTAAACCCCAGGGCCAGCAGCAAACACAATATTTATGCTTGCGTCATCTGCTAGAGGCGCGCCAGAGTTTTGCAAATAAAAAGCGTAGTAAGCTCTACCTTCGTGCAGCCGTTGGTGATTAACATCAGCAGTTACTAAAGGCTGGTCAGAGCCAACAACGACCTGCCCATCAGAAATAGTTTGCTGAGTTAGAGTAACAAACCTAGATCTTGTGTCTTCTGATTCACGGTCAACGTACAGGTAAGTCATTTAACTTCCCTGCAACATGGAGCGTGATGCTTTGCGAGATACGGCGCGTTGGCGACCAGCCTTGCGCTCACCAAGCTCTCGCTTGTATGTTGTTTCAACTTGTTGCTTTTGTTGCTGGAACGGAGCGTCATCAAACGGCTGCGTCTTCTCAGCCTGTGGTGCTATTGGAGCTACTGGCGCTTCTTCCGCAAATGGGGCTGGCGCTGCTCGTGCTACTTCTTGGTAATAACCAGAGTCTGATTTTTTAATGTTGTCTTTTACAACAAAGTAATCCATGTCGCGGTCGTCGTAATATTTACCTTTGTAATAGGTCTGACGAATTTTGTTACTGCTGTAGCCAGAATATGGATTGCTAACCATCCTAAATTCCAACTGCTTTTTAGTTGTTGGATTTTTTTCGTAGTCAGCTAGTTGCGATTGGTAATCAGTTAAGCGGCCAGAGTAAGAAGAAACTAATCTTTCGTACTCTGATTTTTTAGGCTCATACTCTGCCACAGCAGACCGGTAGGCGGCGTCTCTTTCGCCCGCTTTTTCTTGGTATGAGCCATAAGCAGACTCATATTCTTTGCCGACGCCAGCCATTTGTCGCTGGTATTGCTTGGTAAGAGAGTCAAGGTTAGAAGTGCTACGGCGTAAAGCCATGCGCTTCTGATACATGGTTGGGCCTTGTGTTGCCATTATTGCACCATCTGTCCTTGACCCAGGGTCTGTGCAATGCCTAGCTCGGCATCTAATCGCTCCTGAGACAAAAGGGAGCGGCGACCACCGCGAGTTCGAGCCTTCATTGCTGAGGCTTGTTGCTCAGCAGCTTTGCGTCGCTCAGCATCGGCAGCTGCCTGAACAGAAGCAGATTGCTTTTCAAGTGATGTCTTGTTTTCAAGATACTGCGCCTGTGATGACTCGTACTGTTTTTGGGCAGTTAGCGCTTGATTTTTTACAGAGGCAGCCTGAGCAGAAGCAGAGTCAGACTGGCTTTGCAAATTCGTACGCATAATATCAGAATCAGCTTTTTGCTGGGCAAGAGCGGCGGCTTGTTGGCGTGACGCCGCACCAGCCGCTTTTCTAGCTTGGTTTGCTGAGTAAACAGATGAGGTCAAGATTGCCCCCGCGATCCATACTGGCATATTTAACTCCTAATTAAAACTTCATCTACTAAATCAGCATCCGTTTCTTCTGTGGCGTGTACGCAAAACCAAACAGAATCCTCTAGGGCAATAATGTTATGGTTCTGGTCAGCCAAGATGTTGATGCAAGCTGGAGCCACATACTCAGTACGCAGGCCGTCTACATCAACAGCTACCTTTCCTGATGCCAAAATACTTAGATGATCGTATTTGTGGGCATGAGTGATAACAAAATGATCTTTTGGCAGCACCATTTGCTTGGCATATAGCCCGTCAGAAAAATGATGTTGCGTTTGCAAATCAAATGTTATCAAGCTCATAGGCCATATTCTATGCTTTTCAATTAACAAGTAAAGACCGATATCATAATGCTATCAACTAAACACATCAAAGCTGGTATTGGCGTTAGATTGGAAGGCAAAAGTGCCTGAGCTGTTGTTGCCACGGGTCATCCGTCTGTGTTCGCCGCCACCCAGCATCAAGTAGCCAAAGGCGTCGCCAATGTGGGAGTGTTCGTTCTTGTTTGGAGCATCTTTGAACCGTTCATGGCCAGCCCCCACAGCTACGCGCTTAAAGTGATAGCCACCAGCCAGTGATTTGCGTAGTAATTTGCAGTTTAAACTGATTAAAAGTCCGGGTTTACCCTGAATTAGGCGTTGCATTGGCGCGGCAGCGGCTTCTCTGCGTACTTTGAAGTCGTTTGATGGGGTTGGTTGAGCGGCAAGGCCAAGGGTACGCAGGTAATCAAAAGCTGTAACCTCGTAAATGGCGTCTCTTGCCATGCCAGCAGGGTCGCCCCACAGCAAAACTTGAGCCTTTGGGTAGCGCGTATTTAGCTCAGTTAGCAACATCTGCCCAAACCGCTCAAGACCCATGTCAAAAGTTACAATTTCATCCAACACTACCCACCTACCGTTTGGCATACGCTGCCCAATGACTGCCGCAGGGGTCAAACCAAAGTCAAGCCCTACTTGTATAGCCACACTGGGGTCGTATTGAACGTCAGCAGACATACTTCCGTCCTCGTACTCTGGCCACACTGAGCGGCCTTCTTGCACAAACGTGTACTTACCCTCGGCATAACACCGAATCCAATCTAAGTTCTTACCAGCAAGCTGCTGAAGGTAGTAGCCGCTAGGGAGATTCTTAATGTTCTCAGCCTTGGTGTTAACTTTCCACCATTTACCGCAAGAGAAAACGTGGTCATTGGCTTCTGGCATTTCAGGCAGGTCGGCCTTGGGAACCTCAATTACTCCACCTGGTTGTTTAAAAAACTTCCATGCGTATTTACCCTTAATCGGCTCTTTTTCTGCAAGTTTGTGCCACCAGTGGTCGTCATCCATTGGGTTGGTGTCCATCCAGATTCCGTGCCATGTAGCTCCACCATCTCTTTTGGTAGGGTAACGCCCCACTCGGTGAGTGAGACCGTCAATAACTGCTTTAGGTAATTCTTTTGCTTCATTAACCCATGCGCCTGTAAGCTCCAATGACAACAACTTACGAACGTCTTTTGGTTGGTCAAGTGCCAAGAAGATAACTTCGCAGTCAATGCCTGCGGCGTCCCCCCTGGGTGGCAATCTTATGTGGTGTGTAATTGGAGGTGTATGTAGAATAGGGCCATAGATGTTCTCTGGGAACAGGTCTGCCCACGTCTTCAAGGTAGTGGTCTTCAGTTCTGGGTAGCTGTTACGCACAATCACAAAACGTGAATAACGTATGCCGTCTACGGGGCTGGGAGCCTGCTGCACAGCGCGGATCATTATCTTTGCCGCACACACATAGGACTTACCAGACCCCACAGGCCCCATCAAGCCCGTCACAAAACTCTTGTCTTGCAAAAACTTAAAGGCAGTTGGGCTAGACCGTAGATCAATGTCTAGGCTAGATATCTGGAATTCACTACTCATCAAA
>TARA_R110000868_G_scaffold6111_2_pt1 | contig 13554 bp, 9 predicted proteins | sample TARA_R110000868 | Tara Oceans TARA_R110000868 (sample SAMEA4397489) | marine metagenome | biome: Polar Biome; feature: [SRF] surface water layer (ENVO:00010504); material: water (ENVO:00002006), including particulate matter (ENVO:01000060) such as... | depth 5 m | reverse complement strand
CACAGCTCCTCGATCTTGCTGTCCAGTTTGGACAGGGAATAGGTGCGGGTGATGTCGGAATTATAACCGTCGATGGTGCAGCCAGTGTCAATCAGGATCAGCTCGCCCTCCTGCAAAACCGGGTCGCCCGGCACACCGTGCGGATGAGAGGTCGCTTCGCCAAACTGGACGGCGCAAAAGCTGTTGCCGCGATCGGCGCCGCCGGCGCGGTGCAGGCGGTCGATTTCGGCGATCACTGCGCTGGCTTTCATGCCCGGCTCGATCCACTCGAAGATGGTCTGATGGACAGAGAGCGTGAGCTGCATCGCCGCGATCATCAGATCGATTTCGCTCGATGATTTTGTCGCGCGCAGCGGCGCGATGATCGAAGCGGCCGAGCCATAGAGGATCGGTTTGTCGAGCTGGGCCAATGCCTCAAACAGGCGCGCGGCATGGCCATAAGAACAGTCGGGATCGAGCGCGCAGCGCTCGTAGTCCTGTTCGGCCAATAGCTTCGCGATCAGCGCAAACGGGCATTCATGCTCCTCCCAGAAGGCCATCTCCGCGGCCATGGGGAATTTGGCACGGATCGCCGATTCCTCGAACTTGGGGCAGATGAAGATGGTGCGTTCCGCGGTGATCAGCACGCCGACAAAGCGTTCGCTTTCATAGAAAGCTTCGGCGAAGAAATAGCGCATATTGCTGCCCGGGGTGATCAGGACGGCATCAACGCCGCTTGCGGGCATGGCGGTGCGCAGATTGGCCAGCCGCTGTTCGCGTTCGGCGTTGCCGATCGATGGCGGTCGCGATGCTATGGTCATGGTTGGATCTCCGGAAAATGAATTCATGCAACGGTCTCTAGCATTGCCTTACTGCAGCGATGCATCAAATTTTTCAGCGCTCTGCCGTTCGACGATGGACGCAATGACGCGCATCCGAAAGTCGCTACTTGCTTATCCCTCCGGATAAGCCGCCGACTCCACCGCCGCCAGGACACGCAAGGCAGCCTTGTCCGCAAAGGGCAAAAATTGCATCAGCACCAAGCCGGCGATATCGCTGGCCGGATCGATCCAGTAATAGCAATTGCTAAGTCCGGCCCAGGCAAGGCTATCGGCAGCGCGACCGTCTGGTCCCGTTTCCGGGTTGATCAGAAATCCGAGGCCCCAGCCGCAGTGCATGTCGGGGAATGCATCGAACGCGCCGGAAAGCAGCGGCACCACGCTGTCCATATACCCCGCTTTTATTGTGCCAATCTGGTTTTTCGACATGGCAGCCACGGTATCGGCGCTGATAATCCGTGCACCATCAAGCGAGCCGCGGTTCAGGATCATCCGCATGAAACGCATATAGTCCGCTGCCGTCGAGTATAGACCCCCGCCGCCGGACTGAAATTCTGCAGCATCGCCACCGCCAATTTCGATCGGAAAGGGAACAAGGCCATCTTCCTGCCGGGACAGCAAAGGAACCCTGCGCTGAATCTTGTCCGGCGCAACAGCAAAGCCGGTGTCATGCATGGCCAAAGGCGTGAAAATATGTTCCTCCATATAATCACCCAATGTTTGACCGCTAGCGGCCTCGACCGCACGACCGACCCAGTCGGTACTGACGCCATACAACCAGTCTGTCCCCGGTTCGAACATCAACGGTGCAGTAATGCTGGCAATGCTGCCGGGAGGGACCTTGCCCTGGGCTTTGGCCATATCACCGCTGGTGAACGCATAGCCAAGACCGGAGGTATGGGTGAGCAGGTGCCTGAGCGTGATCGCCTTTTTGGCAGGCTCCAGGATCGCCTTGCCGTCAGGGTCAAAGCCCGCAAGCACAGCTGCCCGTGCCAGTTCAGGCAAGACCGGATCAATCGGCTCGTCCAGCGACAGCAGGCCGCGTTCGACCAGTTGCATGGCCGCCACTGACGTGATCGCCTTGGTCATCGACGCGATTTGGAATATGCCATCGAGCGCCATCGGCTTGCCGCTTGCAGGGTCGGCGAGACCGGAGGCAGCCGAAGCCAGCACCATTCCGCTATCGGCGAGCATGGCAACCGCACCGGCCACCGGCTGTTCAGCCAGCGCCTGATCGAGGGTTTTTTGCAGGTCCAGTTTCGGCAATCCATTCATCCTTTCATGATGTCCCGTTTAGAGGCCAGCGGGCGTTGTCGGATTCACAACCGATCAGCATGCCAGCGCAAATGATCGGCCATGAAGGTCGAAATGAAATAGTAGCTGTGATCATAGCCTTCGCGCAAATTCAGAGTAAGCGGGATATCGGCCTTGGCGCAGGCTTCCGTCAGCAATTGCGGCTTCAACTGTTCCTCGAGGAAATTATCGCTGGTTCCCTGATCAACCAATATGTCTGTGACGCGCGCGCCATCCTCGATCAGCGCGCAGGCATCATATTGCCGCCAGGCCGCCTTATCCAGACCAAGATAACGGCCCAGCGCTTGCTTGCCCCAGGGACAGTTGGTCGGCGCGACAATCGGCGAGAAAGCGGATACGCTTTTATACCGATCGGGGTTGCGCAGCGCGAACGTCAGCGCGCCGTGGCCGCCCATGCTGTGCCCGAACATTCCCTGACGGCTCATGTCGCCCGGAAATTCCTTGGCGATCAGGGCCGGCAGTTCCGTTTCGATATAGCTGCGCATGCGGAAATGCTGCGACCATGGCTCTTCGGTGGCATCGACGTAGAAACCGGCACCCTGCCCCATGTCATAAGCAGAGTCGTCGGGTACACCTTCGCCGCGCGGTGAAGTGTCGGGCGCGATAATGATCAGACCCAGTTCGCTCGCGGCCCGGCGATATTCGCCCTTCTCCATGACATTGGCGTGGGTGCAGGTCAGGCCGGAGAGATACCAGAGGACCGGCAGCTTCGCGCCTTCTTCATGATCCGGCACATAGACCGCGAAGCTCATCTCGGTGCCGGTTGCGCTCGACGCATGGGAATAGACTCCCTGCGTTCCGCCGTAGCTTCTATTGGTGGAGACGGTTTCCATCAGAAGACCACGACGCTGCGGATGCTTTCACCGGCGTGCATCAGGTCAAAGCCCTTGTTGATCTCTTCCAGCGTCAGCGTGTGGGTGATCATCGGGTCGATCTCGATCTTGCCGTTCACATACCAGTCGACGATCTTCGGCACATCGGTGCGGCCGCGCGCGCCGCCAAAGGCCGTGCCTTTCCAGACCCGTCCGGTGACCAGCTGAAACGGGCGAGTGGAAATTTCCTTGCCGGCTTCGGCGACGCCGATGATGATGCTCTCACCCCAGCCGCGATGACAGGCTTCCAGCGCCTGGCGCATCACATCGGTATTGCCGGTGCAGTCAAAAGTATAATCCGCGCCGCCATCGGTCAGCGCCACCAGATGCTCGACGATATCGCCCTTGATCTTTCTTGGATTGACGAAATGGGTCATGCCGAATCTTTTGCCCCACTCCTCCCGGTCGTCATTGATATCGACCCCGATGATCTTGTCCGCGCCGACCATCCGCGCGCCTTGCAGCACGTTCAGGCCGATGCCGCCGAGACCGAAGACAATGACATTGGCGCCGGGTTCCACCTTCGCCGTGTTGACCACTGCGCCGACACCGGTGGTGACGCCGCAGCCGATGTAGCAGCTGGTGTTGAACGGTGCATCGGTGCGGATTTTGGCAACCGCGATTTCCGGCAGCACGATGAAGTTGGAAAAGGTCGAGCAGCCCATATAATGATAGATCGCCTCGCCCTTGTAGGACATGCGGCTGGTGCCATCGGGCATCAGGCCCTGCCCCTGGGTCGCGCGGATCGCGGTGCACAGGTTGGTCTTGCCGGACAGGCAGCTTTTGCACTGGCGGCATTCCGGCGTGTAGAGCGGGATCACATGATCGTCGGGGGCCACCGACGTCACACCGGCGCCCACTTCGCGCACGATACCGGCGCCTTCGTGGCCCAATACGCTCGGAAACTTGCCTTCGCTGTCCAGCCCGTCGAGCGTGTAGGCATCGGTGTGGCAGATGCCGGTCGCCATGATCTCGACCAGCACTTCGCCCGCTTTTGGCCCTTCCAGATCAAGCTCGACGATCTCCAGCGGCTTTTTGGCTTCAAACGCAACGGCGGCACGGGTCTTCATATTACAAATGTCCTTCTGTCGATCAGTTGATCCTGTAGGCAGGGTATAGTCAGCGTGATCGCCAATATAAACGGCTTAATTTCCCGAAAAGACAATATGCGCTTTCAGGCGGTTGGTTACGCACAGATCACCAGGCTCGCGCCTTGTCGGTCAACCGAAGCGCGGCAATTCGTCAGGTGGTAAGCGGCTCCTGTCATTTGTGTCAAATCGGCGCGGCAATCCGAAAAATGTCTAGCCAGACCAGCCCATTGATCGCATGTAACCCCGAATATTTCCGCGTTGAGAGATCAGAATATGCCGACAGACCGACAAATATTGACCTTGTCCTGCCCCGACCAGCCGGGACTGGTTGCCAGCGTGGCCAAGATACTGGCCGACAACGGCGGCAATATTGTCGATTCACAGCAGTTCAATGACGCCGAAACGGATTATTTCTTCATGCGCGTGGTGTTTGAACTGGCGGAGGGAACGAAGGCCGCGTCGGTCGCCAATGCACTTGGCGCTTTCGCTGCAGAAAAGCAGATGACATGGAAATTGCGCGGTAGCGACGAACGCACCAAAGTCATGGTGATGGTCTCCAAATTCGACCATTGTCTTGTTGATCTGCTTTATCGCTACCGGATCGGAGAATTGCCGATGGATGTGGTTGGCATTATCTGCAACCACCCCCGCGATGCCCTCAAAATTTCCCTGATCGAGGACGTGCCATTCCATCATCTTCCGGTCACGAAAGACACCAAGCCACAACAGGAAGCGCAGATCAAGGACCTGGTCACCGCAAGCGGAGCGGAACTTGTCGTTCTGGCGCGCTATATGCAGATCCTGTCGGATGATCTTGCCAGCTTTCTGTCCGGCCGCTGCATCAATATTCATCACAGCTTTCTGCCTGGCTTCAAGGGCGCCAAACCTTATCATCAGGCGCACGCGCGCGGCGTCAAGATGATTGGCGCTACTGCCCACTATGTCACCGCTGATCTGGATGAAGGACCGATCATCCATCAGGATGTCGAAGCGATCAGCCACACCGACACGCCCGAGGCCCTGATCAGCAAGGGCCGTGACATCGAGCGCCGGGTATTGGCACAGGCGGTGCATTATCATCTGGCGGACCGGGTGTTTCTGAACGGGCACAAGACGATTGTTTTCAAGGACTGAATGTCTAAACGATGGCAATCATGGCTACCGGCGGCGATCAGGCCACTTTGACCGCGACAGACTAGAGGACAAGAATGAATGCAGGATTACAGTGATATACGCGATGAAGTTGCCAAGCTTTGCCAGAAATTTCCGGGTGAATATTGGCGCGCTCGCGACAAGGCTCGTGAATATCCGAGCGACTTTGTCGCCGCTCTCGGCGAAGCGGGATATCTTGCGGCGCTGATCCCCGAAGAATTTGGCGGCGCCGGATTGCCGATTTCGGCAGCGGCAGCGATCCTCGAGGAAATCCAGGCGCAAGGCTGCAACGGCGGCGCGGTGCACGCGCAAATGTATATCATGGGTACGATGCTGCGCCACGGATCGGACGAGCAAAAGGCACAATATCTGCCGAAAATCGCTACCGGCGAACTGCGCCTGCAGGCTTTCGGCGTGACCGAACCGACCAGTGGCACCGACACGCTGGCGCTGAAGACCGTGGCGAAGCGGGACGGCGATGATTATGTCATCAACGGCCAGAAATTATGGACCAGTCGCGCCGAACATAGCGATCTGATGCTGTTGCTTGCCCGCACCACACCGCGGGATCAGGTGAGCAAGCGCACCGACGGCCTGTCGGTGTTTCTCGTCGACATGAATGCGGCGATCGGCAACGGGCTGACGATCCGGCCGATCGAGACGATGATGAACCACAGCACCACCGAATTGTTCTTCGACAATATGCGCGTTCCCGCCGCCAATCTGATCGGCGAGGAAGGCAATGGCTTCCGCTATATTCTTTCCGGCATGAACGCCGAGCGGCTGCTGATCGCGGCGGAATGTATTGGTGACGCCAAATGGTTCATCGAAAAGGCGACCGCTTATGCCAAGGAGCGGGTCCTGTTCGGTCGCCCGATCGGCCAGAATCAAGGCGTACAATTCCCGATTGCCCGCGCCTATGCACAGATGCGCGCGGCTGAGTTGCTGGTCCACGAAGGCCTGCGCAAATATGAAGCGGGCGAGAATTGCGGTGAGGAAGCCAATATGGCCAAGATGCTGGCCGCCGATGCCAGCTGGGCAGCGGGCGAGGCCTGTGTCCAGACCCATGGCGGCTTCGGCTTTGCCGCCGAATATGATGTCGAGCGCAAGTTCCGCGAGACAAGGCTCTATCAGGTCGCGCCGATCAGTACCAATATGATCCTTTCCTATGTCGCCGAACATGTGCTGGGCCTGCCAAGGAGCTATTGATGAGCGACTGGGTAGACTGGATCGGCAAGAGCGAGACGCGTCACGATGTGATAACGCCGGGACTGCTGCACCGCTTTTGCGCAACCATAAACCGGCCGGTCACGGAGGATATTCCCCAGGGACTGCACTGGTGCCTCTGCCTGCCCGATGCACCGACCGCCGAACTGGGGGTGGATGGTCATCCGGCAAAGGGCGGCTTCCTGCCACCGATCCCCCTGCCCCGCCGCATGTGGGCATCGAGCAGCGTGTCTTTTGACCATCCGCTGCAACTGGGTGATGTGATTTCGCGCGACTCCACGATCGCCTCGATTGAGGAAAAGTCAGGCAAATCTGGCGAGTTGGTATTTGTCGCGATCGACCATGAAACATGCGTCGGCGACCGGGTGGCAATCAGGGAACGGCAGAATATCGTCTATCGCGAGCCTGCGAAGACCGCGGCACCGGCCGACTTGGCAAGCAACGAAACTCCAGACCTCGAAAGCTGGGACTGGCAGCAGAAAATCATTCCGTCGGAACCATTGCTGTTCCGCTATTCGGCGCTGACCTTCAACAGCCACCGCATTCACTATGACCGACCCTATGCGATGCAGGAAGAAGGCTATCCCGGCCTGGTCGTGCAAGGTCCGCTGATGGCGACATTATTGCTCAATCTCGCCGCGAAACAACTGGGCGCAAACAAGCTAACCAGCTTTTCTTTCCGCGGACAAGCGCCCGCCTTTGCCAATACCGCAATCTATCTCGTCGGGAAAAAGCAGGACGAGAATATTACGTTCGCCGTGATCGGCAATGACGGCAAAGAGTCGATGAGCGCTCAGGCGACGATCTAGGCACCGCCTTTGCAAACTTTACAGCAACGCGGCTTTTTATTTTCTGTAACCTTTGCCCCAAAGCATTGAATTTTCTCCGTTTTTTTGTTACCCGCCCGACAACGAGTGTAACCTTTCGGCCGGCGGTAAAATCCGGTCCGGTTGTTGGCGGTTGAGCGATGCCGTTTCGATTATATCCAGAATGTCAAAGAGCCTGTCCCGAATCTGGCGCAGGACCGATTACGAGAATAAGCGATCGAGCGTGGTGTAGGAAAGCGCTTTTGCAGGTGTGGATTTGGGGGACAGCGACGGGGCTATTAAGCGGCATTGTCACCGGAATTCATTTAAAACTCAGCGTTCGTGCTGAGCCTGTCGAAGCATGATGGCGCGCACCCGTCCTTCGACAGGCTCAGGACGAACGGGAGAGTGACGCGGGTCGGAAAATTGCCAAGTCCGCGCAAAAGAAAAGCCCAGCGACTGCGGGTCACGCAGCCACTGGGCTTTCCAACATTCAAAGCTCGCCTAGAAACGGTCGGCGTTCATCACCTTGGTCCAAGCTGCGGCGAAATCGTCGGCAAATTTCTGTCCCGCATCATCCGACGCATAGACTTCGGCAACCGCACGCAATTCGGAATTTGATCCGAAGATCAGATCAACCGGAGTCGCGGTCCACATCAATTGTCCGGTGGTGCGGTCGTGCCCTTCATAAAGGCCCGGGTTGCTGCCAGACTTCGCCCATTTGGTCTTCATATCCAGCAGATTGACGAAAAAGTCGTTGCTGAGCTGTCCGGGGTTGGCGGTAAATACGCCGTTGGACGACTTGCCCGCATTTGCGTTCAGCGAACGCAAACCACCGACCAGCACCGTCATTTCCGGCACCGTCAATGAGAGCATGTCAGCCTTGTCGATCAACGCGTCGGCAGGAGCGAGATCGGCACCCGAAGCATAATAGTTGCGGAAGCCATCGGCCTTGGGTTCAAGATAGGCGAAGGATGCCGCATCGGTCTGTTCCTGCGTGGCGTCGACCCGTCCGGGCGTGAACGGCAGGCTGACCTTGTGGCCGGCCTTGTCCGCCGCCTGCTCGATTGCGGCATTGCCGCCGAGTATGATCAGGTCGGCGAGCGAGACCTTCTTGCCACCCTTGGCGCTCTTGTTGAAATCCTTCTGGATCGCTTCCAGCGTGCCAAGGACCTTCGTCAGTTCCGCTTTGTCATTGACCGACCAGTCGCGCTGCGGAGCCAGCCGCAACCGCGCACCATTGGCACCACCGCGCATATCACTGCCACGGAAGGTCGAAGCCGAGGCCCAGGCAGTACGGACCAGTTCAGGCGTCGACAGTCCGGAAGCCAGGATTTTTGACTTGAGCTGCGTCACATCCGCGTCACTGATCATGGCATAGTCTGCTGCGGGCAGCGGGTCCTGCCAGACGAAAGTCTGGCTGGGCGCGTCAGCACCAACATAACGGGTCGACGGGCCGAGGTCGCGATGAGTCAGCTTGAACCACGCACGCGCGAAAGCATTTTTGAATTCCTCGGGATTGTCATGAAAACGCTTGGAGATTACCCGGAATCCGGGATCTTCTTTCAGTGCGATATCAGTAGTGAACATGATTGGCGCATGGGTCTTGCCCTTGACATGGGCGTCGGGAACCAGATTGGCGGCAGTGGGGTCACTGGGGATCCATTGTGTCGCTCCGGCCGGGCTCTTCGTCTTGACCCAGTCGAAACGGAACAGATTGTCGAAATACTGGGTGGTGAAGGCAATCGGGTTAGACGTCCACGCACCTTCCAGACCGCTGGAAATCGTATCCTCGGCGTTACCCTTGCCGCATTTGCTTTCCCATCCCAGCCCCTGCTTTTCGATGCCGGCGGCGGACGGTTCCGGAGCCAGACATTCGTCGGGTTTATGCGCGCCATGGGCCTTGCCGAACGTGTGACCACCAGCGATCAGGGCCAGTGTTTCCTCGTCGTTCATTGCCATATTGCCAAAGGCGCGGCGGATGTCGGCGGCGGCCGCAAGCGGATCATGATTGCCGTTCGGACCTTCCGGATTGACGTAGATCAGACCCATCTGGGTCGCGGCCAGCGGCCCCGTCAGATTGCCCTTGCCATCGCGGCGACTGTCGGCCAGCATCTTGGCTTCCGGACCCCAGTAGACCATGTCCGGCTGCCAGGCATCGACTCGACCGCCGGCAAAACCGATGGTCTTGAAGCCCATGTCTTCGAGCGAGACATTACCGGCCAGTACCATCAGGTCACCCCAGGACAATTTGCGACCATATTTCTGCTTGATCGGCCAGACCAGACGGCGCGCCTTGTCGAGGCTGACATTGTCGGGCCAGCTATTCAGAGGTTCGAAACGCTGTTCCCCGCCATCAGAGCCACCGCGTCCGTCACCGACGCGATAGGTACCGGCGCTGTGCCAGGCCATGCGGATGAAGAAGGGACCATAATGACCATAATCGGCTGGCCACCAGTCCTGCGAAGTCGTCAAAGCCTTGCGGATATCTTCCTTGACCGCAGCGAGATCGAGCGTCGCGAATTCCGCTGCATAGTCATAGTCGGCGCCATAAGGATTGGACTGCGCCTCATGCTGGCGAAGCGCTGCGAGGTCGAGGCTTTGTGGCCACCAGTCCTTGTTCGACATTGCCGCCGGCGCTTCCTGAACAACTGTCTTTTGGGCATGAGCAGGACTTGCCAAAACCAACGGTGCCATGGATGCTGCAAGCAATGCGAACAGCGATACTTGTGATTTAATCATCATTCTCTCCTTCAGATTTATCGGAATATCTCGCGGACACTACCGGCACCGGGATCAATTGCGAAATCAGTAAACCTCCTGAGAGTAATCGAACTGGTCGATCAATTCCGTCTTGAAAGCGGAACATCTTTCCTGAAACATGCATCTGCAATCGGGGCGACGGCCGCGCCCTGCTTTTCGGATATCGGGCGAACACCAAAAGAGAAGCCCGACGGGCGGGTCGCAAAAACCGTCGAGCTTCTCCTGGTCACCCAGAAAGGGTTTGGTGCGGCATCGGTTTCGTATCGAGTGAAATGCCAGATCTGATCGATACCGCAAGACTTCATTAACCGGTTTTTTTGCCCGCGCTGTGATCCCGATCACGGGTCACCCAAAAAAATGCGCCTCGCAATTTTCTCTGCGGCAATGGGAAAATGGGGACGGGCGATGGCACCGAAGCCCCGCCCGACTGTTGCAACAAGCTGATGCGCAAAAAAACGGGAGCTTACCCGAAGATAAGCTCCCGCTGCGCCTCTATTGGGGCTACTTTCCTCTTGCGATTCCAGTGGCCGCTTGTTTGGCGTCCGGCTCCCGGGAAAAATGCGTTAATGGTTGGTGGTTTTCCACGCTGCTGCTTACGCTGCGCCGCTTCGGTTCCCAACCCGCACTTGGTCCAGTTGCCTGATGATCTTCGTCCGTCTGATCCGTTCGGGCTTGCGCCGTCCCTTTTCGGGCTTTCTCCGATCATCGATCCAGAGATCAGTTTCCTCTTCTTGCGAAAAACAAACCGGTCGTCTCGACCATCTTCCGGGTCCGGGGCTGTCCTGCGGGTCATTGCTGACTGGTCGCTGGTTCGTCCGTTTCCCTTCCGATGACTTATATATGACTCCGTTACCCGAGTCGCTCCTAGTGGAAAAAGGGAAGTTATCCACAGGCCATCCAGTTAGCGGTGGAAAACCGCTGCTAAAGTGGTGGATAATTTGGGAATAACGGATTTGACCCGGATTTCAGCCAAAATGTCCGCTGGTCCGGCCCTTCTTTTGGGAGGGGATAGAGGAAGAACCGGACCTTTGGACCAATCCCGGCGCCGCGTTCGGGAGGAGGAGGGGGCGGCAGCCGGGATTGTAACTTTTGTCTTAGACCTGAACCGTCGACAGCAGAATGACGCTGCTAACGGACAGGGCGGCGACAATATTGAAAAGCGTTCTCATGGATTTTCTCCTTGTTTCAACGCCTGTCAAACATCTCTTTTCCTGCGTAACTTACAAGGGCGAGATGGTCGCAAGACAAGTGGGTTTCAATTGAAAACGGAGGTCAATTAGTTGCATGTTTTGCAATCGAGAAGCCGGTATCGCCGCAAGGATGCCTGGCGATTATCCCCTTGCACGACGGGCGTCATGGCGAGGAGCGCGGCGACGCGAAAATCCAAATCGCTGAGCAGATGCCGCTATAACGGGCGCATCCCGATCCCTTCTCCCGCCAGGGAGAAGGCAAAATCAGGACCTCGGCAGCTCGCAATGATCACGGTTGTTCGCGTCGCGATAACGTCTATTTGCTCTCGGCAAACTCCAGCACGCCTTTGGATTGCTGGGCAGAGATTTCTGTCAGGGCGAGCGAGAAGGCATCGCCTTCATTGGTCTTGCCCGACAGGTTGCTGCCATCCCGGGTCACTGCAAAATCCTTGCCGGTCAATTGCGTTGCATACCAGTCGGCCAGCTTGTCGACGCTGGCGGGAGCCTTGAAACTGATCTGGACCTTGCCGCCCTCGCCCTTGGCATCTTCAATATCGAAGCTGGTGATCTGGCTGCCCGGATAAAGGTCGACATTGTTCATGTCGAAATCATCGCTGTCGAGCGTGATCGACGGCAGGTCCACTTCCATCGAGAAACCATCGGCCTTGATCGAGAATTTGCTGTCGTCGCCACCACCGATCTTGATTTTTTCGGCGTCGGGTTTGGACTCATCGCTAAAGTCGATCGACATCCCGGAACCGTTGCCGGATTCGTCCTTATCCTTGCTGCACGCGGACAGAGCGAGTGGCAGGGCAGCGATTAAAATCAGATATTTTGAGGGCATGCAAAAATCTCCAAGCTGTATTGCATCATTAATACAGCTTGGAGCATGTTCCGTCAAGCGGCAAAGCCCGATCAGGGTTCGATCGAGGCTCCCGGATTGGCGGCATTGACGATACCGCCGTCGACGGGGATCGTCGTGCCGACAACATAATCGCCGGCGGAACTGGCAAGAAACACCGCCGCTGAAGCCATATCCTCGGGACGACCGATACGTTTGGCGGGGATGCCTTTCTCCACCGCATCTTCATGGTCACGAGCAGCCTTGTTCATCGACGAAGCAAAGGCACCGGGTGCGATGCCGGTCATGATGATATCTTCCTGAATCAGTTTCGATGCCATTTTGCGGGTCAGGTGGATCACCGCCGCCTTGGAAGCCTGATAGCTGTAGGTTTCCCAAGGATTGACCTTCATGCCGTCAATCGACGCGATATTGATGACCTTGGCGGGTCTTTCAAAGCTGGCCGCCGCTTTCAATTGCGGGTGCAGCGCCTGGGTCAGGAAGAACAGACCCTTGACGTTCGTGTCCATGACCTTGTCCCAGCCCGCTTCCGGGAAAGAGAGATATTCCTCGCCCCATGCAACGCCGGCGTTGTTAACCAATATGTCGAGCTTGTCTTCGCGCGAGGCGATCTCGGCGGCCAGGGCCTTGCAGCCTTCATAGGTCGAAATATCGCCCTGGATATAAGTACAATTCTCACCAAATTCGGCAGCCGCAGCTTCGCCCTGGTCGGCCTTGCGGCCGGAGATATAGACCTTGGCACCTTGGGCCAGAAAGCCTTCGGTGATCATCGCGCCAATGCCGCGCTGACCGCCGGTTACCAAGGCAACACGCCCTTCGAGCGAGAAAATTTTGTTAAAATCCATCTTATCTTCCTTTAATAGCCGTGCATTTCGGCAACGAGATTGGTGTGATAATTCACATCACCCATGAATTCCTGCAACGCCCGGTCACGCTTCATATAGAGGCCGATATCATATTCGTCGGTCATACCGACGCCGCCGTGCATCTGCACCCCTTCCTTGACCGAAAGCGCGGTCGCCTTGCCCGCCTTGGCCTTGGCAACAGAGACCATTAGCTCCGCCTTGGACGAGCCTTCATCGAGCATTTGCTGCGCTTTCAATACCGTAGCGCGGGCGATTTCCATCTCGCTGTAGAGATGCGAAATACGGTGCTGTAGCGCCTGGAACGAACCGATCAATTCGCCGAACTGCTTGCGGCCCTTGATATAGTCGACGGTGATATCCATCGAACCCGCGCCCACGCCGAGCGTCTCGGCTGCGGCACCGGAGCGACCGGCATTGAGCAGACGACGCAAGATGGCATCGCCTTCGTCGACTTCGCCGATCACTGCATCGGCATCAACCAGCACGCCATCAAATTTGAGATGCGCGGCCATCGCGCTGTCGACCAGACGGGCGTTGTCCTTCGACAGGCCTGGGGCATTTGCATCAACCGCAAACAGGGTCAGGCCCTTGGC
>TARA_R110000868_G_scaffold19374_2_pt1 | contig 13556 bp, 10 predicted proteins | sample TARA_R110000868 | Tara Oceans TARA_R110000868 (sample SAMEA4397489) | marine metagenome | biome: Polar Biome; feature: [SRF] surface water layer (ENVO:00010504); material: water (ENVO:00002006), including particulate matter (ENVO:01000060) such as... | depth 5 m | reverse complement strand
CGTCATGGAAACCGTGGTCGATGTGCCGAGCCAGGAGGTCATCACACGCGACAACGCGATGGTGACAGTCGATGGCGTCATTTTCTATCAGGTGCTTGATGCCGCCAAGGCGTCTTACGAAGTGGGCAATCTCCGTCTTGCTGTGCTCAACCTCGTGATGACAAACTTGCGTACCGTCATGGGCAGCATGGACCTTGATGAATTGCTCTCGCAGCGCGACAGCATCAATGCGCGGCTTCTGAACGTGGTGGACGAAGCGACGCATCCCTGGGGCCTCAAGGTCACACGTATCGAAATCAAGGACATCGCGCCTCCGCGCGACATCATCGACAGCATGGGTCGGCAGATGAAAGCCGAACGCGAGAAGCGTGCCAATATTCTCGAAGCCGAAGGCATGCGCCAGTCCGCAATCCTTGCGGCGGAAGGCAAGAAGCAGGCGGCGATCCTCGAAGCCGAAGGCCGCCGCGAAGCCGCCTACCGCGACGCCGAAGCGCGCGAGCGTCAGGCCGAAGCTGAAGCCAAGGCAACGCAGGTCGTCAGTGACGCGATTGCGGGCGGCAATGTGCAGGCGCTTAACTATTTTGTCGCCACCAAATATGTCGAGGCCTTGAGAGATGTGGCCACCGCGCCCAATCAGAAGCTTGTGTTGATGCCGCTTGAAGCCGCCAGCGTCATTGGTGCGCTCGGTGGCATCACCGAACTCGCGCGCGATGCTTTTGGTGCGGGTGGTGGTGGCTCAGGCGTCACGCCGCCGCGTCGTTCCACTGTGCCGCCCGTCAGCCGGGGTGACTGAGTGATGGAAACGATCTTGTCTGAAGTTGGCGAATGGATGTGGTGGATCATCGCGGCGGTCTTAGGCATTCTTGAGCTTATTGTGCCGGGCATATTCTTTGTCTGGCTCGCCGCCGCCGCGGCCATCGTCGGCGTGTTGGTGATGATCCTGCCGATCCCCCTCATGGTGCAGATCGCACTTTTCGCTGTCCTCTCGGTCATCGCTGTTTGGGCCTCGCGGCGTTGGCTCACGCGTCACCCCATTGCGAGCGATGCGCCGCTGCTCAATCAGCGGGTGCGTTCCTTTGTCGGGCAGAGCTTCACGCTCGAACAGGCGATTGTGAATGGACGCGGCAAGCTCAAAATCGGAGACAGTCAGTGGCTCGCTTCTGGCCCTGACCTGCCTGCGGGCAGCACCGTCCGCGTCATAGGTGAGGCCGATGGCGTGTTGGTTGTTGAAGCTATCGGATGATCTTGAGGATCGGCTGAATGTAGTTTGCCAGCGTCGGGCTTAGCGCCGACAGCGCGGTCAGCACCGTGATGATCATCGCGAGATTTGATGAGCCACCACCGCCGTCGAACCCCTCGCGCAGATCGCTGCGGGCGTCTGCGATGGAGCGGTCCAGAAGCTGCGATTCCAATTCTGCTGTGCGGCCGGGTGATCGCATTGCTATTGCGATAACGGCAGCGGCCAGTGCGGCAAGTAGGCCGCCAACGATCAAGGCCGCGAATGCTTCTCCCACGGGGACAGCGAGGATCAGGAAAAATCCAAACGACAAAGCAGCGAGCGCCAGAAGGCTGATGAGCGCGGCTATGCCGATCAGAACGGCACGCTGAGCCAAACGACGCGACACAATTTCGGCGCGCATCCATTCCAGTTCGGCAAGGCGGCTCAGCTTGTCAGTTGTATTGGCCATCGCTTTTTACCTCAGTATGATGCGCGACAGAATGAACCCGATGCCTAGAGCGATAAGCGTGCTCTGTACGGGCTTTTCGGCAATGCGTGTCTGCAATTCCTGCCAGCCTTCTTGCGCTTTGTCGCGTGCGTCGCCTGCGGCGTCGCTGGCAGCATGAAGAAAACCTTCGGCGTCTTCGCCTGCAGCGTCGAGAAATTTAGCTCTCGCTTCATCGAGCGCCTTTGTCAGGCGGCCAATTTCATTGCGCAGATCGTCGAGTTCCTCGGTCACTTTTTCGTCAAGCGCTTTTGCGGTCTTGCTACTCATCGGAGCACTCCCTTCAGAAGGTCATTAAACTTACCTATTTGCGCGTCAGCGCGGGTATGACCATCGCGTTCCAGCATGGCGACAATAAGGCCTCAATATAAAGCGATTTTTTATAGATAGGGGGAAGCCAGACGAATTGCCGCGTCGCGGAGGCGCGCAGGCAGTGAGCGCGACATGATGTCCTTGCGTGTAACAGGCACAGCGCGGGCGATTTTTGTATCCGTCAACCTGCTGAGTTCGCGTGCGAAATCCGTGTCGTAACATTCGAGATTTAGTTCAAAATTGAGCCGCAGGCTGCGTCCGTCCCAGTTGGCCGACCCGATCATCGACCAGATTCCGTCGATCATCATCAGCTTGGAATGTTCAAACGGCCCTTGCGACTTCCATACGCGGCATCCCGCCTCGATGAGCCAGGCAAGTTGCGGCGTTGCGGCCCAATCGACAAAGGGCAAATTGCTGCGACCGGGCAACACGATGTCAACTTCGACGCCGCGCATTGCCGCCATGGAGAGGACGGTACTTAGTGTTGAGTCGGGGAGGAAGTAGGGCGTCACAATGCGGATCGTGTCGCGCGCCTCGGTGAGTGCGGCAAGCATTGTCCAGCGGATCGGGTTGATGCCCTGATCGGGCCCGCCCGGCAGCGCGCGGGCGACAATGCCGTCGCTGGCGGCTGCTTCAATTGCTGGCGGAAACCAATCCGGCCCGTCGAGAATTTCGCCGGTTGTGAAGGTCCATTCATAGGCGAAGGTGCGCATGAGCTGCGCGACCACAGGCCCCTCAATGCAGAAGTGGTGATCAAGGATCGGCTTTTTCGGATTTGTCGCCACAAGATTGCCGACGGCGATATTCATGCCGCCGGTAAAGCCTTCCGTTCCGTCCACCACCAGAATTTTCTGATGGTTTCGCATGTTGAGATAGGGCATCTGCCACAGCATAAACGAATGCAGGAAGCGCGCGTGATTGATGTTGCGTTTGCGCAATTCGGGAATGATCGAAGGCCGCGAATACCAGGAGCCGACGCCATCAATGAGGATGCGCAGCCGCACGCCGCGCGCCTGCGCCCGCGTCAGTGCATCGAGAAAAAGCTGTCCCGCCTTGTCATTGTTGAAAATATAGGTCGAGAGCGCGACCGAGCGTGTTGCCTTGTCGATGGCAGCGATCATAGCGGGATAGGCTTCGTCGCCATTGGTGAGTACGCTCACCTTGTTGCCCGCCACAAATGCTTCGTCCTGCACTTTTTGTCCAAAGCGCGCGAGGCTTTCCAACTCGCGGCGCTGGTCGCTTGTGCCCATAGGCAACACATGGCCGCTTTGTTTGGGCAGCGCGTGCGGGAGAGGCGTTGCTGGCCCGCGCAATTCGCGCGCGCGGCGTTGGATGCGGTTGACGCCTAGGAGCAGATAGATGAGCCAGCCCAGCACCGGTACCAGCAGAATGAAGCCGACCCAGCCTGCCGCCGCGCGTACGTCGCTCTTGGTTAGCATGGCGTGCCCCGCCGCACCCAGCATGGCGGCGAGCTGGATAGCAGCGAATAGGGCGGGCCAAAGATCGGCGAAAAATTGCATAGGCCTCTTTCGAGTGATGGGCGCGGGCTTGCGGCGTTATTTGGCCGCGTCAGCCTCGTCCACGATGCCGGTTGGATAACCGTCGAGGCTGATCATGTTTTTTTGACGGCGATAAGCATCGAGCCCTTCTTCGCCGCGCGCGGTCGCCCAGCGTGTCAAAGCGACCCGTTCGCGTTTGTAATCGAAAAGCGGCACGGCAAAGCCGCAGGAGGTCTGCACGAGGTCGAAATCAAGCCGCACCATATGGCGCGCGCCCGGTGTTTCTTCGCCGTCATAGTGGTCGCGCAGCACGTCGGCATATTCCTGCCCGCCGCGTTTGAGGATGCGACCTTTGCCGTAAAGCCTCAGGATCATCGGTGCGCCCTCAAAGGAGCAGAACATGATGGTGAGTCGCCCGTCTTTGCGCATCATGGCTGCGGTTTCGTTGCCGCTGCCGGTGCGGTCGAGATAGACCACGGCATTGGGCCCGAGCACGCGAAGCGCGTCGAGCCCCTTGGGGGATACATTGATGTGTCCCTCACCCGCACCGGAGCCGGTGAAGAACATGTGCTGGCGCTCGATAAAGGCGCACTTTTCCTCGTCAAGGGTGGGAAATTGTTTAGCCACGGTCCTACTCGCTTTTTTGTCGCCCCCCAAAGGTGGGAGCCCCCTGAATTTGGGCCAGACGGGCGCGAAAGCCAAGTCCCCGAATTTAAGTCCGTGTTTTAGGTCGGACTATGCAGGCTGGTCGCGGTTTTGAGGATTTGGATGATCCGGCTTCGGAGCCATTTATGACCCTGATCCTCGTCAAAGCTCTTGGTCCAGACAAGCGAGCTTTTGATGCGCGGCAAGGCGATGGGGACTTTAAGAACGGTAAGTGCGTGATCAGGCAGATGGCGTTGAACGAACCCCAGTCCCGTCACGCCTACTAGATCAGTGACCTCGAGAAGGGCTGGTATCATGCTCACATCCGGCATCAGACAACGGATGTCGCGCGTCACACCGGCTTTGCGCAATGCCTCTTCGACGAGCATGCGACCGGTGTGGCTTTCCGATGCAACCACATAGCGAAGTTCGTTCAGCGCCTCCTTGGTCACGGGTGCGCCAAGAGCTGGATGGTTGCGCCGCACGGTGAAGACGAGTTGCTCTTCAATCAGCGTTTCATGGCTCATGCTGTCGTCGATATGTGCGGCAGGCATAATCGCGGTCTCGATAGTGCCGTTGCGAATGTCGGTCAGCAGGTGCGGCGTATCGGTGTTCTGTAGAACAAATTCCAGTTTGGCGTGCGGCGCTTCCTGTTCGAACAGGTTGGCAAGTGCAGGCGCGAGCAGCGAGCGATAGAGATCGTTGAAGCCGACGCGGAAATGGCGCGTGGACGTTTCGGCATCAAACTGGCGTACTGTTGTCAGAATGCCTTCGACGGAAGCAAGCGCATGGCGGATCGGTAGCGCCAATGCGGTTGCGACCCGCGTCGGCTTCATCGTGTTGCCCGCACGGAAAAAAAGCGCATCGCCAGTGAAGTCGCGCAGGCGTCGCAGCGCGTTGCTCACCGCCGGTTGCGACAGGCCGAGCTTTTGTCCCGCCTCGCCGATGCTGCGTTCGCGGTAAACGGCATCAAAGACCAGCAACAGGTTCAGATCGAGTTCGCGAATGTTCACGGGTGGTCTTTCTTTGCAATGCGAGTCGTTGGCAGGCGTGTGGTTGCAGCTTAGTTCATGCCGCGAATAGCGAATATTCTCAAATCATATAATACGTCATGTGCTGAATAAGCATTGTCTGTGCCGCAAATAAATAGGCGCATTGCGAGGCGTTTCCTGCAAGTGCGGCTTGCGTCAAAATTCGGCTCTTGCTGCATTGGTGTTGCGGGGTAGATCGGTCCGGTGGGGCCCATTTCTGCACTTGAATCAATCATGGCTAGACGGGCGCTGCAAGCCGCACGGCGTATGACCGTGCGTATTGTAGCGGTCTACAGGGGAAAAAATGACATCGAATATGTGCCAACCTTCCTGTTTTTGGCTTCCTGCTGGTGTCGCTCGTCTTGTCCTCGGTCTGGCCTCTGTTGCGCCATTGACGCCGCATGCGGCGCATGCGGCGGATACAGAAATTTCGACAGCCGTTGGTCCGCAAACATGGACGAGTGATGATTTTCTGGTGACAAGCGCAGGTGCGGTTGACGGTGGCGGGGCTGATGCCATCACGGTGACCGCGCCCGGCGGCGGTACGCTCACCAATCAGGGCACCATCATCGCGCCGGGGCAGGTCGGTATTTCCACGGTCGGTGCCTTCGGTGCCATCGTGAACAGCGGCACCATAAGCGATACGTCGCAGGGTATTCTGATCGTCGATCCCAATGGTGGGACGTTCAATAACACTGCCAGTGGAAGCATTTCAGGCTCGATCATCGGTGTTCACTTTGCAGGTACGCAGATTTCGGAGTTCACCAACGCCGGTCTCATATCAGGCGATTTCGCCGGCCTTTACGCCTCGGATGCGTTGATTGGCCCTGATTTGACTGCCTTCGGCACCATCGGTGTGCTCAACAACAGCGGCACCATCACTAGTTCCGGCGGCGACGCGCTTTCGGTTACGCGGTTCACGGATAGCCTCATCAACAGCGGCACCATTTCCAGCACAGCAGCGCATTCTTCAGGCATCTATATCGGCCAGTTCGGCCAAATCGTGAACGAAGCGGGCGGTCGGATCATGGGCAATACAGCCATCCATCAAACCGACTTTGATACGCTGATCAATCGCGGCGACATAATTGGTACACAGACGGGTCTCAGCATACTCGACAACGGACGCTCGCGCACGCTTATTCAGAACGACGGGCTGATTTCGGGCGGCGACACAGCCCTCGACCTTACGCGCGGCCACATCGGTGCTCTCGTCAACAACGGCACGATCAGCAGCGAGATGACGTCGGTAATCGTCGGCTATCGAGGTCTTGACGAGTTGACGAATAACGGATTGATCCACGGCGATATTGTACTGGAGGCAATTGGGGATTTTCCTGTGCTGGACCCGGCCGTCATCGTCGGTGCGTTCACCAACAGCGGCACAATTGAAGGCGACATTATCGCCAAATACGGTGCCACTCTTACCATCAATGGCGGCACGGACAAGCGCGGTGTTCTGACAGGGCTTGGCGGTGCGCAAGGGCTCATCAATACAAATTATGGTGCCCCTGCTCTGCCTATCTACGACGTTTACAACGCCGTCAGTCAGGATCTTACCTTCGGTAGCGGCTTGCTGTTGCTCAACGACACGATTTTCGCGCGCAATGCCAATGTGCACTTCGCCGGGGCCAATGTGCAGATCAACAACGAGGTTGGCGTCACAGGTCATGTTATCCTGTCGGCAGGCGATATGGTCTTCGGAGTCACCGCGCCCGACACCTATGGTCATTATGTTGTAACGGGTGACGCGGATTTGGATGCAGGCGCGGTGTCACTCGTCGCTCTCGGTGCGCCAGTTTTTGCTGTCGGCCAGTCCTATCATGTGCTTTCTGCCGATAATGTTACAGCAGGCGCTGTCACCACTTCTGTCGAAGGCTTTGACACGTCCTATGCCATTCTCGACATGGGTGGTTCTTATGATTTCGTCGTCTCCATCGACGGCATTGACGAGGCTTACAACGAGCTTGGTTTTACTGCCGGGCAGATGTTGCTCAATGGATCAACACCGGTGACGGGTGCCATCACTACGCGTCAAGATGACCTCGTTGCGGCGCTTGGACAATCAGGTGTTGCCGCCGGTTCGGATGCGTTGCATGCCCGCGTCTGGGGCAAAATTTTGCGCGCCAATGCCGACCGTGAAACGGCTGCCGCTGCCACAGGCTACAGCGCCAATGGCACAGGCCTCGTCATCGGCGCAGACATGCCTCTGTCCGACACGTTGGATGCGGGTCTTGCGTTGAGCTGGCTCCGCGACATCGGCCATAGCGCTGACCGTCTCAACGGCACAGATGCCACCATCGACAGCTATCAGACCACCGCTTATGGAACATGGCGCCCGGCTGATCGCGTGCGCATCGACGGGCAATTCGCCTACGGCCTCGCCCGCATCAACCAGCATCGCTATGTGAGCATCCTCAGTAGTGTCGCTGACGCGGATTATGACGGTGATCAACTTGTCGCCGGTCTCACCGCTTCCTATGCCATACCGCTCGGTGCGTCCGCATCGCTCACGCCCTATGCGGGCCTGCGCGCTGTGCGTGTCACCACGCAAAGCTACAGGGAGCAGGGGGCAGGCGTTGCCAATTTGTCCATCGATGAATTTTCGGCGATTAGCCTCCGCCACGACATAGGCGTCAAGCTCGGCACGCAGCTCAAGATGGGTGACGACACAATCACCTCCTCGCTCCGCCTCGGCTGGCTGCACGAGTATCGCGACACCCCCCTCACCGCGTCGGGCACCTTCAGTGCATCACCCTTCACGCTGAGTTCAGCCCGTGTCGCTAGTAACGGCTTGGCGGTTGGCCTTAACGTCGATCTTGTGGCGAGCGACAGCTTCTCTATCGGCCTTGGCTATGACGGCGAGTACCGTTCGGATTATCAAAGCCACACGGGCGCGATCAGGGCGGATTTCAGCTTCTGATTAAAACTTCACCGTCGCGCCTGCATAAACCGCGCGGTCCTCGCCGGGGAAGTAGCGATCATTGCCGAAAGCATAGTCAGCGCGGTCGGCGTAGCGTGTGTCGAGAATATTGGCGAGGCGGCTGAAGAGAGAAAGGTTCTCGGTGAGTTCATATTCGGCGCGCAGGTTCAACAGGTCGTGCCCGTCATATTCGTGCAGATTGTCCGCTGACGTTTTATATGCGCCCATATGCACCCATTCGAGTTCGAGCCGCCCGCGGTCCTCGTTGAAATTATACCCGAGCCGCACATTGGCGAGCGTGCGCGGGGCGGTGTCCACCTCATTACCGGGAAAGATTTTTTCCGGCACATTGGTGAACTCATAGGTGTGGCGCGCATAGGTCGCGGCAGCGGCAAGGTCGAAGTTCCAGACAAGCGGCGTGGCGAATTCAAGCTCGATGCCCAGATGTTTCGTCTTGCCATTGGTGATCGTATTGCCGCTCGCGTCGCGGAACGCATAGTTGCGTTTTTTCATCGCATAGGTCGAAAGCTCATAATCCACCGTGCCGATCTGGCCGCGTGTGCCGATTTCTATACTGTCGAGAATTTCCGAATTGATCGAGCCTGGATCAATCGCGGTCGCTGTGCCGGGCAGCTTTTGCAAGCGATAGAGATCGGTCGTCTGGGGCGCGCGCGCTGCGCGGGCGACATTGATGAAGCCGGTGAAAGCATCTGAAAAAATATGCGTCAGGCCGAGTTTCGGTGTCGGGTTTGAGTAGGTGTCGATGCGGTCGGCGGGCCGTGCGGCGCGGTCTGCGGCATAGAGCAGGCCGCTCGTCGGACCGGCATTGTTGGTGTAATCGTAGCGCGTATATTCGTAGCGCAATCCGGCGGTGAGTTGTGTGGCGGGCGCGAGTTGCCAGACCGTGTGCAGATAGGGTGCGAGCACGATTGATGTGACGTCATAGTCATAATGGACGCCGGTCAGATAGCCCGCGACTGTCGGGTTGCTCTGCACTTCTTTCAGCGATCCGTCAGTATATTCGCTGTCGAAGCCGACGATGATTTTGTGGCCGCCGCTCAGGCGCTTTTCATAGCTCGTCAGCAAGCCGCCGGACCAGTGACCGCTTGTCTCCGTCGCCTTGCCGGGCTGGAAATGCATCAGAAAGTTCATCGCGTTGGTGCGCATATAGGGCGTCAGCGCGATGGTTGTGTCGGTATCGAGGTCGCGTTCGAAACGCACGGCGCTGCGGATCGCCCAGGCATCGCGATAGGCGTCGGGATCAGGGTTGGTTTTGTAGAGCGCCGGATTTTTGTAAGCGTCAGGGCCGAGGATATAGCCCGCTGTCTCCTGATTGACATTGACGGTCGCGAGTGTGGCGCGCACGCGCGTGTCAGGCGCGTTGAAATCATAGCGCAACTGACCCTTCTGCTGGCCGTAGCCGGAATCAGCGCGAAAGCCGCCGTCCTCGTTGATGACGAATGTGCCGCGCAGGCCCTGCGATGTGCCGTTGTCGCCGTTGATGGTCGTTGAGGCTGTGCCGTCGAGATTATAGACGCCGTGGGGGCCGACCGAGCCCGTCAGCGAGGCGTCAGGTGTCAGCGATGGTGCGCGGCTCAGAACGTTGATCAGCCCGTGTTCGGCGTTCGAGCCATAGAGTGCGCTGCCGGGGCCGCGCACCACTTCGATGGCGCCCGCCTCCTCGGTGATGGATTCCATCAGTCCGTTGACGTTGCCAAAGCCAGCGGCACGCAGCGGCACACCGTCTTCGAGGTAGAGGAACGAGCCTGCGCCCGCGCCGCCGGTCAGCACGGGCGAGCGGATGGCCGTCAGATGTTCGACGCCGCTGCCCTGTTCGATGCCGACGCCTGCGACCTGATTGAGGAGTTCGCTCGGCTGTTCGGCCTTGGTGAAGTCGATGACGGTTTCGCCGATCTTGGTGATGTTGCTGGCATGCGTCGCGCGTGTCTCGCCATAGCCCGTGGCCGTCACCACCATTTGCTGCATCATGGGGACGACTGTCTCGGCGGCCGCCGCCTGCGCCGCGGGCACCAGTGCTGTACTTACAAGTGCCGCATACCGGAAAAATTCACTCAACCGCCGTCCACCCACGTCCGCCCCCGATCAGCGTTTTTTTGGCGCCTGCCTCTGGTCGGGCGGCGCGTTTGAGGGCCAGCATGACGAATAAACGGGTGAAACCCAAGCCTTGTGCGTCCCCCGCGCCCGAATTTTTCATTGACGCAAGGGCACGGCGTGGCAATCGGCCACTCTCGCGCCCCCTTGCCCGTTGCGCAGGCCGCGTCTTAGGTTTGCGCCATGACAAAACGCTCCAAATTCGGCATCTGGCCTTCGGTCGCCATGTCCCTCTTCATGATTTCCGCCATGACGACGGCGGTCGCCTATTCACCGACGCTTTATCGTCTGTTCTGCGCGGCCACAGGCTATGGCGGGGCCGTGGCGGTCAACCGGTCGCTGGAGACGACGAAGGCGAGCCCCGGCGTCGGTCCGGCCATCAGCGTGCGTTTCGACACCAATGTATCGCCCGATCTCAATTGGGAATTTGTGCCGGAGGAAAAATCGGTCGCGACCCATGTCGGTCTGCCGACCACCGTGTTCTTCCGCGCCACTAATCGTTCGTCGGAAACCATCACCGCGCGCGCCACCTATAATGTGACGCCGGATTCAGCGGGCTATTATTTCACCAAGGTTCAGTGTTTTTGCTTCACGGAAGAAAAGCTTGCACCGGGCGAGAGCGCCCGTATGCCGGTCGTCTTCTATGTCGATCCGGAAATGCTGACCGACATCGATTCCGCGTCGATCCGCACGATCACCTTGTCCTATAGTTTCTTCCGTCAGTCCGATGAGAAGACCGCCACCGCACGGCCTCTGCGTGAAGGTTCCGAGGCACAGGTCGAGGCTTACAAGACGGCCAAAGATGCCGAATTCGAGCCGATTGAGATGCATCGCCAGTAGAGTTTAGAGCCCCAGCACTTCAAACCGGCAGGTCAGCGCGAGCGTCGCCTCAGGTGCCAGTGCCACAAGTCCCGTCACGTCCGGTCCTTCGGGCCGGTTCAGCGCATTGGGCACAATCGTCACCGGTTCCACGCAGAAAAACTCTTCCTGTTGCGGTGTGTAGATGACGGTATGTCCCGCCTCGCGCCCGTGAATGCGAAGCCCGTAGTTTTTATCATCCCAGTGAATATCGAGCGGGTCTTTGCCGCCCGAGAAACAATGGTCAAGCGTCAACGGCGCGATGCGGCGGCCCTTCGTGAAGTTGCGCACGGCGGTCACCTCCGTGCGGTTCGTCGGCAATCCATCGGCGCCCGACTCCCAGATCATCGGCAATTCGCCTTTCATCCTTGCGCTCAGCCGGTCGGGAAAGAAGGGGTGCAAGCCGACACCACAAGGCATGGGCGCGCCCGCGCGGTTGGTGATGGCAATGCGGATCGTCAGCGATGTCTCATCGAGCGTAAACACCTGTTCGGCGTCGAACCCCCAGGGCCAGCTCGCCGGATCGGGCCTGTGGGCGAGCGTCAGCCGCACTTGTGCCGCTGTTGTCTCGGCGACTTCCCACGTGCGCTGCCAGCCGATGCCGTGCAGCGCGTGGGGCGTAGAAATCGGATGCGGCGGCAGGCGCACCTCGCGGCCTTCGAAGGTGAAATGTCCGAAGGCGACCCGCCCCACAAAGGGCAGCAGTGGATAACACGCCATCGTCAGCGGATCGGTTGAGTGGGCGTCCGGTGCCTGCCGCATCATCACCTGTCCGTCGGCAATGAAGCTCGCCAGCGAGCCGCCTGCGTGTGGCGCGACAGAGGCCGTCAGCCGTCCGGCGGCAAGGGTCAGGAGGTCGGCAGCGGGCATAGCGGCAACTTTCAGATGGATCACGCGGGCCAAATCGCCGCATCGGGTGGCGCATTCTCCAGCATATCACCCTGCGCGCGCGGTGACAGGCTTGGCCCGTCGGTATGAAGCGCCTATACCTCCGCCTTCCGCCCGCCGCCTCAGGAGACCCGCCCATGAACGCCGATATTCTCACCACGCTGCGCCATGAGTGGTTCGGCAATATTCGCGGTGATGTGCTCTCCGGTCTCGTTGTGGCGCTGGCGCTCATCCCCGAAGCCATCGCCTTTTCCATCATCGCTGGTGTCGATCCCAAGATCGGCCTCTATGCGTCCTTCTCCATCGCCGTCATCACGGCGATTGTAGGTGGTCGTCCGGGCATGATTTCGGCAGCGACTGCGGCCACCGCCGTGCTCATGGTGACGCTCGTCAAGGATCACGGGCTGCAATATCTGTTGGCCGCCACGGTGCTTGCGGGCCTTTTCCAGATTGGCGCGGGCCTCCTGCGGCTCGGCTATGTCATGCGCTTTGTTTCGCGCTCGGTGATGACCGGCTTCGTCAACGCGCTCGCCATTCTCATTTTCATGGCGCAGTTGCCGGAACTCACCAATGTGCCGCCGCTCACCTATGTCATGGTCGCGGGCGGCCTTGCCATCATCTATCTCTTTCCGTTGCTCACCAAAGCCGTGCCCTCGCCGCTCATCTGCATCGTGGTGCTGACGGGCCTGTCGCTCTGGCTGCATTTGGATTTGCGCACGGTCGGCGACATGGGTGAATTGCCCTCGACGTTGCCGGTGTTTCTCATCCCGCAAATTCCGCTGACGCTCGAAACACTCTGGATCATTTTGCCTTACTCAGCAGCGGTTGCCGCCGTGGGTCTTCTGGAATCATTGATGACGGCTTCCATCGTTGACGAATTCACCGACACGACGAGCGACAAGAACCGCGAATGCGTTGGGCAGGGTGTCGCCAATTTCTTCACAGGCTTCATCGGCGGCATGGCCGGTTGCGCCATGATCGGCCAGTCGATGATCAATGTGAAATCGGGTGGCCGTGGTCGCCTCTCGACTTTCTGCGCGGGCATTTTCCTGCTGTTCCTCATCGTCGTGCTCGGCGATCTCGTCAGCCGCATCCCGATGGCCGCGCTTGTCGCCATTATGATCATGGTCTCCGTCGGCACATTTAGCTGGTCCTCCATCGTCAATCTGCGCGATCACCCGCGTTCGTCCAGCATCGTCATGCTCTCGACCGTCGTTGTCGTTGTCGCCACGCATAATCTGGCGATGGGTGTTCTCGTCGGCGTGCTGCTGTCAGGCATTTTCTTTACATGGAAGATTTCACAAATCTTCCGCATCACCTCCACGCTCTCCGATGATGGAACAGCGCGGACTTATCTCGTCGAAGGCCAGTTGTTCTTTGCTTCCGTAGGCGATTTCGCCACAGGGTTTGATTTCAAGGAAGCCTTGGATACAGTCACCATTGATGTGAGCCACGCGCATATCTGGGATATTTCCAGTGTCGCGGCGCTCGACACGGTGGTGCTGAAGTTTCGCCGCGAAGGGGCGGAGGTCAATATCATCGGGCTCAACAAGGCCAGCGAGAC
>TARA_R110000868_G_scaffold61524_4_pt1 | contig 13558 bp, 12 predicted proteins | sample TARA_R110000868 | Tara Oceans TARA_R110000868 (sample SAMEA4397489) | marine metagenome | biome: Polar Biome; feature: [SRF] surface water layer (ENVO:00010504); material: water (ENVO:00002006), including particulate matter (ENVO:01000060) such as... | depth 5 m | reverse complement strand
AACAATGGGACGGGGCGATGAGAAGGTCGCCGATCAAGCCGCTGTCGATGCCATGAGAAAGATGCTCGATTCAGTTGAATGTAATGCCACTGTTGTTATTGGTGAAGGTGAGCGCGACGAAGCCCCTATGCTTTATATTGGTGAGAAAGTTGGCAGCGGAGTCGGTCCAGAGCTAGAAATTGCTCTTGATCCACTTGAAGGAACAACGGTCTGTGCTCGTGGCCAAGAAAACTCAATCTCGGTTATGGCCATTGCTGAAAAAGGTGGCCTGCTTCACGCTCCTGATACCTATATGCAAAAAATTGCAGTCGGTCCGGAAGGTAAGGGCGTGATTGATATTAAAGAGTCTGCGCTTGAAAATTTAAAAAGATTGGCAGAAGTTAAAAAGTGCCGCGTGCAAGATTTAACCGCCATTATTTTGGATCGTCCTCGCCATGTTGAGCTGATTGAAGAAGTTCGCGCAGCAGGTGCTCGTATTCAACTCATTGGTGATGGTGACGTTGCGGCCGCGCTAGCCTGTTGTGATGCCAATTCAGGTGTTGATATTTTAATGGGAATTGGTGGAGCTCCAGAAGGTGTTATTGCCGCTGCGGCCATGCGTTGTATGGGTGGAGACTTTCAAGGAATTCTTAAGCCAAGAAATAATGAAGAAATCGAACGCGCTAGAAAAATGGGTGTCGAAGATATTAACCGTGTTTTTCATATGGAAGACTTGGCAAAAGGAAATGTTTTATTTTGCGCGACAGGCGTGACAGATGGAACTTTCCTTCGCGGCGTAAAATTTAAATCATGGGGTGCAATTACTCACTCTATGGTCATGCGCTCTCAAAGTGGAACGATTCGCCGTATTGAGGCCGAGCACCACTTTGATAAAAAACCAAGGTATTAAAAGGAGTGTTCCATGGCAGGAGCTAAAGCGACTAAAGAGACAACCTTTGATGCGCCCATCGATAAAGTTTGGGCGGTCGTCAGCGATTATGAAAGCTACCCTGAGTTTGTTGATGGGGTGTCGGGAATAAAGATTCTTGATCGCACGAGTGGCAAAGTACGCGTTGAGTATTCTCTGAATATGATCAAAAAACTCACCTATATTCTTAATATGGAAGAAGTCGCCCCAAACAAACTTTCTTGGAGTTTCGAAAAAGGTGATATCTTTAAAGTGAATGCAGGCTCATGGGAGCTGACAGATTTAGGCAATGGCAAAACAGGCGTCGTCTATAATGTCGAAGTTGAAGTTAAAGGCTTTTTTCCAGGGGCCGGTATGATTGTTAAAACCCTGACTGAAGTTAACCTTCCCAATATGTTAAAAGCCTATGAGGCTAGAGCGAAAAACGCTTAGGACGAGTGATGGCAAGCGAAGATAAGGATAAAGGTTTATCCGAGGTTATAAAGAAAGTCGTCTCTATTGGTGTGGGTGCGGCCTTCATGACTGAAGACGCTGTTAAGAAAGTATTGGCCGATCTTCCACTTCCAAAAGAAATCGTTAATGGTCTTTTAAAGAATGCCCAAACAGTGAAAGAAGACTTTGTGCAATCTGTGCGCTCTGAACTTTCAGATCACCTTTCAAAAGTTGATCCAAAAAAGCTCATGGAAGAAGTTCTCGAAAATTACGATATCGACGTTCAGGCCAAGGTTAAATTCACCAAGAAGAAATAATATGATTGAACCCGATCAACTTGCTAAAAGATTCGAGAGTATCACCAGCAAAATTGGCGATGCCACTCTAGTTGCCGTTACCAAGTATTCTGACTTGCGTGAGATCTCTTTAGCCTACGATATCGGTCATCGTGACTTTGGTGAAAATAGAGTGGGTGATCTGGAAACTAAAGCAAATGGTCTTAAACTTGATGAACGTGATGATGTTCGTTGGCACTTCATTGGACATTTGCAATCCAATAAAGTGGCCAAGCTGGTAAAAATCCCAAATCTCTACGCCATCCACTCCATTGATTCTTATAAACTGTTACAAGAATTACTCCGCCGCGAAAATGAAATGCTCTCACCAGTTCGAATTTATTTTCAAGTGAACACTAGTGGTGAAGCAGAAAAGGGTGGTTTTGAAGATTACGATTCATTAAAAAAATCAGTTTCACATTTTTATAAAGCCTCTCCTTCGGCCATTATTTTCGAAGGTCTCATGACGATGGGGACATACCGCACGGATGACCGAGAGGGCGAAGCCAGACGCTGTTTTCAGACCTTAAAAGAGTATGCAGAGCGACTCAAAGCCGACTTCAAATTAGACAAAATTTGTCTTTCCATGGGAATGAGCGAAGACTTTGATATTGCCCTTGAAGAGGGCGCAGATGTTGTTCGCGTTGGCTCTTTATTGTTCAAATAGCTGATTTTGATCAGATTCCTTGTAACTTCCCGTAATTAGACCATGTATCTTTTTTCTAGATAGCCAGCCTGGCTTGACGCCGGGCCTTAAAATTAGGAAAAACAAGCATATCCAATATGAGGGGTTTTTATGCGTCAGGTGCCTGAACTAAGTCTTTTGAGTTACGTTAACGGAACATCATCAGATCAAGTAAAATTTGTCGATCAGATTACTTCGGGTCTTAAAGACTACGGTTTTATCATTCTTAATGATCACACTGTGGCCCAAGAAAAAGTTGATCGTGCCTATGAATTGGTTCAAGAGTTTTTTGCTCTTCCTGTCGATGTAAAAAATAAATATCATCAAGCTAAAAATGGTCGTCAACGCGGCTATACACCATTTCAAACAGAGCACGCCAAAGATAGCAAGACTCCTGATCTTAAAGAGTTTTGGCACGTAGGTCGCGAGCTATTAGCAACTTCACCATATAAAGGTGAGTACCCAGAAAATGAATGGCCAACAGAAATTAAAGAGTTCAAGAAAACCTTTCTTGAGCTTTACTCGGCCATGGACGCTTCAAGTGTGGCTCTTTTAGAGGCCATCGGCCGCGGTTTAGATGTACCTGAGAATTTCTTTAAGGATATGGTTGATGATGGTAACTCGATTCTTAGGATCATTCATTATCCACCGACAAAAGGTCAGGACACTAAGAATGCGATTCGCGCTGCTGCCCATGAAGATATTAATCTTATAACTATGCTGGTTGGTGCTACGGCCTCAGGTCTTCAGCTGCTTGATCACGATGGTACGTGGCTCGATGTTGATTCAAAGCCTGGTCAAATTGTGGTCGATACCGGAGATATGATGTCTCGCTTAACAAATGAGATTCTTCCATCGACAACTCACAGAGTGATTAATCCAGACAATGATGGTTCTGCTAGATACTCAATGCCGTATTTTGTACATCCGCATTCGCGCGCCGATCTAACATGTTTACCTTCATGTGTTGGCAAAGGTGCGAAGTACCCACCAATCACGGCCGGAGAGTTCCTTACTCAGCGCTTGAGAGAAATTGGGCTGTACTAAAACTTAATACCAACTGCGATTTTAGCATTTACCAAATTGGTATTTTGCTGTTGCCCGTCTTCAAATGTCTCGCTCGAGCTAATTGATTCTGCAATCGTTTCTACCACCATTGACATGCCATTTGATAAGGCCATGGCGTAACCGAGTCTAGCCGAAGGCAAAAGTGTTGCGAGGCCACTTGAGGTTGCTTCGTCGACCTGGGTGACGGATGTTCCAATCCCGATACCAAGACCGAGGTAGAGGTGATTTCGTGATTCACCAATTTGATCGAAATGATAAATGAAGTCTGCAATTCCAAGAATTCTTGTGGTTGGGATATCAATATTTGGTTCAGTCAGTGAGGTATTTTCTTGATCGTAGCGGATACCAAAACCGGCCGTCATTTTGGGATGAAAGCTCCACAGTCTTTGTGCTTCAAAACTAATTCCACTTCTTGAGCTCTCTAATGATGCTTGTGTTTCTGTGATGGACTCGGAGAGTGTAAAGCTTAAATTACCTCGAAGAAGCCACTTCTCAGGGCGAAGTTGTGAGATACGATTGCGTTCGCGCGCTTCTTTGGCCAGCTCTTTTGGATCATAGCGAAGTAGAGGAATTTCAGTATAGAGGTTTTCGATCGTATTGGTGTAATTAACTGTTTCGCCTTTTTGAAAAGGAACAGTGGCGCGAGTGTCAGAGATTTGCCAAAGAGAGTAGTCTCTAGTGACTTCTATGGCGCGAGCCGAGAGTGAGAACTTCTCATTTGTGAAAAGTGACTCTTGATGAACAAGCACGCCTTCGGCCTTACCTTTTCTAATGACGAATGTACGCTTGGTATTACTGACACTTTGAATAATTAAAAGTTCCTCTTTGGCCCATGAAGCCTCGGAGATAAAAATAGCGAGAAATAGAATCAAAATTTTTTGCATTAGATAAAGTTTAATGGGCCGGAGCTGGTCTAACAAGTGGGGGATAAAAACGCTTATAACTGATTAAATGCGTCTTTTTGTGGGCGCTTTGACCATAACCCCATGCCAAGTTACTAAGCTGAATCACTCCTTAAACCGTTGATTTTAATCAAACTTCCGCTTCTTAACATTCCTAAGCCTCACAGCCTGAGAAAATAGGGATAACTCAATATTTCTCGATACTTCTCCTTAAAGCATCGGCTTTTAATCCCGATAAGCCAAAGGAGAACGAGGACCCAAAACTTATGTTGATGGCTTTTAGGCACAATATTTTCATCTTACTTTTCACAGCGCTTGCGTTGGTGGGTTGTGTTGCGGATAAAGGTGCCAGTAAAAGTGCGAACTGTGGTGCGGGTCAAGAATTCGATGCCGTGACAAGAAAATGTAAAGCATCACTTGGAGCAACGGCACCATCAAATCTTCCACCAGTAGCAACGACTACAACGGGTACGATTAGCGAAGATACGGCGGGCACGTCGATCGCATTAAACTATACTGATGTCGATGGAGATTTGGCGACCTCTTGTACTATCGTTGGCTATGACGTGATTACTTTTGGTGCTCCGCCAACGTGTTCTTGTTCAGGTGGTTTTTGCTTTGCCACTCTTATCCCAAATGCCGATCACGCACGTCTCACAAGTTTTTCTTATACTGTGACTGAACCTAATGACGGTGCCTCTGCGGTAAAAACTGTTGTTGTGAGTATGGTTAATCTAAACGATTTGCCAACTTTTGGTACAACCGTTTTTGCAGGTGTAACGAATGAAGACACCACTCTTGCTCTTGCAACACTTCCCGCTGTAACGGATGTCGATTGTAATCCAGCGATAAATGATCTTCCAAATGCCAACTGTCCGTCAGCTTTCACCTATCAAGTCACAAGCTTTACCGCCACCCCTGGTGTTGGTTCGCCGGTATCCGTAGCTTCTTACACAAGTGTGATTAAAAACTGTATGGGACTTAATGGATCTGCTGTTAATGATCTTGACTGTGATATCACTCCAGAAGCTAACTACTACGGTACTTACGATTTCGTCTATCGTGGAAACGATGGTTGGGGCAACTCAACCAATACAGTCGCCGTAACAATTACAGTGAATAGCATTAACGATGGTCCTACTGCACTTTGTACAAGTGTTCCTTGTACTATTAGTGTGGCCGAAGATGGTAACGCCGTCGCACCACAAGATCCTGCTGCTGCCGTCGTTAACTATGATTTCTTATTGAAAAACGATATCAACTACACCTATCAGGACGTCGAAGACACTTCTGGTGTTGCGGTTACTGATTCAGATGCATATGCAACATGTACCATCGATGGGACAGGTGTTTTACTTGGAACAATTACGGTTTTAGATAATACGACCTGTCAGTTGCGCTGGACTCCAGGCGCTCTTAATACTAACGGCTCAGGTGGCAGTTTCACGGTCGCCTTTACTGATCAAGGTGGAGCCACCACAACGCCATTTACAGTAAACCTAACAGTAACAGCTATTAATGATGATCCTACGGCCGTTAATACTTTTGCTTATAATACTTTTGATTTAAATCCGTTCCAAGAAAGCGCGACGGCCTTTGCAGCTGGTGCTAATGATTACCCTTATAGCTTTACTATTTCACCAAGTACGACAGTTGATCCAGCTCCAGGAACTCCTACGGAAGTTTTAACTTATACTCTTGATACAGTTTCTTGGAATTTGAATGGCGTTCCTGGTGGTCCTGTATTGCCAACAGATCCATCTGTGCCGTTTACGATTACGGGCTGTATGGGGGGAACATCACTTCTTACATGTTCAATCTCACTTAATGGTGATGATGGTAATGTTGATGGAACGATCACAGGTAACTTTACAGCTGCCGATGGAAGTGGCGGTAGTGACAGTTCTTCATTTACTGTGACGATTCAACCTGTTGTTGATGCTCCTATCGCTTGTCAGTATTCGAGATTTATTGATTCTCCTGAGTGTGGGCTCTCTGGCTGTACAGGAGCAAGTAGTCCGCTTAGTGTTTTGGCCCCGACCAGTCACACTGCTTTGAAACCAGTATTTTGGTATGACTCATCTAAGGCGACATGTTGGAAATCTACAGGAACGGCCAATACGAATTGGACTCCTAATGGAAAGAATGAAGTTCAGCAGCTTAACTTTACAGGTGTTCCGACATCGGGTACGTTTGCCCTAGACTTTAATGGACAGATAACGAGTGCCATCAATTATAACGACACTGCGGCGGTAGTAGAGGCAGCACTTGAAGCTCTGGCCAACCTGACTAATGTAAGTGTGTCGGGGACAATTGGAACAAGCTTGACAGTCACTTTCACTGGTAATGTCGCCTTATCAAACGTTCCACAGCTTACAGTTAGCTCAAATAGTCTATCTAATGGTTCTGCTGTGAATATTTCTATTTCAACCACCACTGCTGGTGGAAACTCAATTATTGCTGACAAGGCAATTAATGAAAAAGATATTCTTTATATTAGAAGATTGATTATTGATGAAGGTGGAACAGCAGCTATTGAAGACGGACTCAATGTTGATATTCAAAATGTAGCTTCTTCAAATAGTATTTTAATTCAGCCAACGAATATTTTCTTCTCGCGCGATGGGACCACGGAAGCAGCTGCAGCTCCTACATATGCATGGAATGCTGGCGCAACATCATCTGATGCAAATGCTGGTTATATTAAAATTATCCCTACCGGGACTACGGCCGGCTCTTCAACGATTTCTTTTGATATCACCAATGGTGGACAAACTACGAGTGTCAGTTTTGTTGTTACTGTTAACCCTGTATCGATTCAACATAATGATTGGAAAGTTATTCGCGCCGCAGGAGCTACAATTAATAAATACGGCGAAGTAAAAACAGTTTCGAATGTCTGTTCGTTTAGTCGTGATCAGTGTAATGGCGCAGCTTGTACTGGTGTAGCGGCTCCAAGTATCCCGACTAATGGTGGAGCCCTTGGTGCACTTTATTTAGCAACTGGCACGTCAACTTGTTATCACCATAATGGAACAGATTGGTTCCCACTAGTGGCCAATGTTTGTCCTGCCACGGCCACTGCCTTTGAGCCAAATTGTGCTGGCGACGGTGCCTCTTGTATTGGTAATGCTGTTCCTGCCACAGGTGCGAATGGGTTAGGACACTATTATTACGATGTCGATGATGACCTCTGCTATGTTTCGACGGATACGGCCGGCGCTCCAACAGACTGGACAGTCTTTAATGCTCCTGGGTCGGCGACCATCACATGGGAAAACTTTACGCTTTCTGGAACAGGTTCGATCTCTGGTTATTGGGTCTATCGTCGTGTTGCAGGTGAAGACTATGATTACGATTTCCCAATCAATAAAACGATTATTCCATTAGGCACAACAACCTATACAGATAACGTCACTAATTCTTGGGAGCCTCCAGCTCCAAACTTCACTTATTACTATGAAGTTAGACCTGTGATTAACTCAATCCCAACTAAACCTGTGGAGAGTTACGCACAAGCAAGGCTCATTATTCCAAGTGATAATAGTGTTTTCATGAGTCGCAGAATTGCCAATAAATTAATGTGCTCTAAGCTCTTGAGCCCTAGTGATAAAACGAACGAGAATCGTTGCCCTTATGTTGGTCCTGGCGATGTAGCCCCTGGCTATTATGATATTGGCAACGACCTCATTGTGAATCGCTTTGAAACAGGCTGCCCTTATACTCTTGGAGCTTGTGATACGACCGATGGTAATTGCGTGAGTAATCTCGATCCTTCTGGCAATATTACGGCCGTCGCGGGAACAATTTTTTATTCAAGAAGCACGGGGATCTGTTACGAGGGCAGTGGTGGTACAACCTGGGCCGCTTGGGATATTACAACCGCAAATGCGGCCGAAACCCTAGCAAGTTCGACTTCAGAGCTACCTCCTCTTGTTTTTGTACCACAAGCTGCGTCTGCAAGTTTTTGTTCTATCGCAGGGGCTGTTCCTTCAATCGTGGGTCTGTCAGTTGCACCAACACGTGTACTTCCTACAAGAAAGCAACAAATGGCCTATACTCAGTGGGATACACAAAGCTTGAATGATTCTAGTATTTCAAGTCTTGAAACTGGACTTTCTCTTAACTCATCTGCCAAGTGTAATTCGAGTAGTGCTAGTGGATTAACCGGATACGCAGACACCGAGACACCCGATAGTTCTTCGGCCTATTCATTACCTGGAACAAACTCTTCTGGTATTCGTTCTGTGGCCACAGGCTCCACTGTCACGGCCGGATGCCAAAGTTTTGCAGGCGTTCAAGATGGTATTGGTAACGTTGCTGAATGGGTCAATGATCAGTTTAGTCTTAACTCGCCTGAAGTTGTTGCCATTAGTGCAGATTACTCTACTTCAGTTGCCGGCTCAGTTCTTAGTGGCGCTAATCGCTACAGTGTTAATATTGGTAACCCCGGTGGAGCTCCAACAAGCTGGGGTACAGGGGGAAGCGTTTCACCTGTGGGTCCATGTAACGACACTGATGCCGATGATGATTGTGATGGCACTTTAGAGTCATGGGTCCTTGAAAATAAGTTTAATGATGCTGGAAGATATTTTATTCCAATGGGTCTTCCTGTGAATCGTGACTTTGATGATAACGTTGGTGATGCCATTAATACGGCCGTCTATCCGACAGGTCATCCACAGGCAGGCAATCCGGTTGGGACAATCACGAGTTGGGCAAAAGTCATAGGCCAGACGTCGGGTATTACTTCAAGTCAACTTCATGGCGATTCGGTCGATTATAATATGACAAATATCGGTGTTGCTCTAAGCGGCATGGTGATTGGTGGTGGTTATACTGACGGTTCAGGTGCCGGCCTATATCGCTTTAAGCTTCAAGATTCGACTCAATCGGCAGTCAATATTGGTTTTAGATGTGTTGCTCCAGTTACTGGTACCTTCGATCCATAATCACTTTCACGTAAGCATTTTTTCTTGCTAAGATAACTCTACTAACTACTAAGTGGAGCTATCATGGGTTTTCTCGATCGTTTTTCAAATAAAGAAGATCAAAACGCTCAGACGCTTGATAATAAAGTCGTAGCATTTATTAATCAAAAAGGCGGTGTAGGTAAAACTACAATGGCCTTTAACTGTGCTCATGCTCTAGCAAAAAGAGGTAAAAGAGTTCTTGCTATCGATCTTGATCCGCAAGCTAATCTCTCTCTACTTTTTGGCTTTGAAACAAGCGAGCAGCATCCTTATCATATTCACCATCTTATGCTTAATTCTGTTCGCGAACTCAAGGCACTTCATGTTCCGGCCATGGTTCAAGATGTGATGGTTAAAGGCGAGGTTGATCTTCTTCCTTCAGGACAAGAGCTTTCAGGCTTTGAACTAACCGTTGCCGGAGTCAACTTTCCACGTCAACTTATCCTTAAGAAGCTTCTTGAAAAAAATGGTTTACTCGAGCGTTATGACTTTATTGTCATTGATTGCCCGCCAACTCTGGGCCTTCTTGTTGTTAATGGCCTGTGCGCCAGTGCTGGCGTGATTGTTCCGTTTAGGCCCGATGAATTTTCTAGAAAAGGTCTAAGCCATTTAAATGAAGTTTTAGCTGATATCGACGATATGGGTGTCGTGGCGGCGCCAAAAATTTTGGCACATATTCCAAATCTTGTGGATATTAGACGAAAACAAGAAGAACAAGATTTAGCCTTAATCGCTGCAGATGTGGGTGCCAAGAATGTGATGGACCCGTTTTTTAATCGCGCGCAATTAGTTAAGAGTCAGGCGGCCAGAAAGTCTGTTTATGATTTTCAGGCCAAAGAGTTTTTAGGGCTGCAAAAACAGTTTAATGATATGGCAGAGCTTATAGATAATTGGAATGTTCAGTGAATAAGAAAACTAAAAATCCGCTTTATGTTGTAACGAATGATGGCAAAGACGTACTTGAGGCCAATGGCCTATTTGACGCTCTTTTTAAACGTCTTGGAATTGAACCTCTCATTGCTCAGCTTGAGGGCTTAATGCAAGCCTTGCTCGCGATGGTCACTTCCTATGCCGTTTTTTCTGTTGTTAAGGAATGGCTTGATCAGTTCGTGGCTCTTTTGGAATCTATTATTAAAAAAGTAGACCCGGTCTTAGCCTTTTCATTATTTAACTAGCGTGAGCGTTTTCTTGATGGCTTAAAACTCTGCTCGTTATTATTTCTAAGATCCCACGGATTGGAGAGTTGAATCTCTTCTTCAACGTTTCTTTGTGGTGCTGCCTGACCAGTCGATATCGAATCTTCAACTAATTCAACTTGTGGTGCTGCTACTGGCTCTGGAGTAAGGGAGTTCACAAGCCATGTATGTTCAGATTGAAGGCGCGAACCCCAATCAGATGCTTGAACTTGCCACACTGTGACGATAAGCGTAATAAAGACAAAAAAACTTATCAAATTTTTCATATACTTAAGATGATGACACACACTGACTTAGATTTAAAGCTCGAAGCTTACCAATATGATTTACCTTCAGAACTTATCGCTGAAAGACCAGTTCCCGGTCGCGATGGCTCGCGCTTATTAGTCTTTGATGAGGCCAGCGATACAATCACTCATGCCAATTTCACGGACCTCGCTAGTTTTTTGGATCAAAGCACCACTTTGGTTTTTAATCGCACTAAAGTATTTCCCTGCCGTGTGATGGCAAAGAAAACAACCGGCGGGGTCGTTGAGGTTTTCTTTCTAAAGCAAGATAGCGATGATCAGCATTATCCAGTTCTGCTTAAAAGTTCAGGTAAAAAACCTAAGGGCATGGAACTTGTCATGCCAGATGGTTCTAGGGCCGTCATACATGAGAGTCATAGTGACGGTACGTTTACACTTTCGTACACGGCTAATTTAGCGGGCCTGCTTAGTGCTTACGGAAAAGTTCCTATTCCTCCCTATATAAGAGGGGGAGATAGTGATGATCAAGATTTGCTAGATTATCAAACCGTGTACGCTAAAGAAGTCGGCTCTGTTGCAGCTCCGACCGCTGGATTGCATTTTAGTGACCAAGTCTTTGACCAACTTAGGGCCAAGGGAATTGGTCGCGCTGAAGTGACTTTGCATGTTGGGATGGGGACGTTCGCTCCAGTCAAGGTCGATAATATTCTAGATCATAAAATGCACAGTGAAAGTTTTTGTGTTTCAGACAAAGATATCGTTACAATTAATAATGCTAAAAAAAGAATTGCCGTTGGTACGACATCACTTCGCGCGATTGAAAGCGGCTGGAGTGGGGGACAATTTTCACTGGCGGCCAAGTCGTGGCACTCGACCAATATTTTTTTACATCCCGGTAAGAGTGTCGAGAGTATTCAGGGGATCTTAACTAACTTCCATTTGCCTGGCTCAAGCCTTATTATGCTGGTCTCAGCTTTAATAGGTAGAGAAAAAACTTTGGCGCTTTACAAGGAAGCCGTGAAAGAGCGATACCGCTTTTTTTCCTATGGTGATGCCATGCTCATTTTAAGAAAGGATTTTAAATGAGTTTTTTTAAATTAGAAGCAACCAGTGGCAAAGCCCGCGCTGGAACCATTCATACTGCCCATGGGGATATCGAGACGCCTATTTTTATGCCTGTCGGTACAAGGGCGTCAGTTAAAACTTTGTGGCAAGAAGAGTTAAAGCAGATGAATGCTCAAATTATTTTGGGCAATACCTATCATCTTTACCTCAGACCCGGTCACGAGTTGATTGAACGGATGGGCGAGTTGCACGGCTTTATGGCCTGGGATCGTCCCATCTTAACTGATAGTGGAGGCTTTCAAGTTTTTTCACTCTCAAGTATGAACAAACTTACTGAAGAAGGTGTGCGCTTTAAATCTCATATAGATGGTAGCTCGCATATGATTACGCCTGAGTTTTCTATGCAAATTCAGCGCGCCCTTGGCAGTGATATCGTGATGGCCTTTGATGAGTGCCCCGCGCTGCCTGCTACTAAAGACCAGCTCAGAACGAGTATGGAGTTAACTTTGAGATGGGCCAAGCGTTGTCAAAGTGTGGAACTTAAACCGCATCAAAACCTTTTTGGCATTGTTCAAGGAGGACTTCATCAAGATCTAAGACAGGAATGTTTGGATCAGATGATCGAAATGGATTTCCCTGGCTTGGCCCTTGGTGGTTTATCAGTAGGGGAGAAGAACGAAGAGATGCGCGGTTTTCTCGAAGACTTTGTGGTACAAATGCCGGCGCAAAAACCACGCTATCTCATGGGCGTTGGTAAACCCCTCGACGTGCTTCATGGCATCAAGCAGGGGCTTGATATGTTTGATTGCGTGTTGCCAACGAGAAACGCTAGAAATGGTCAGTTTTTGACCAGCCGTGGCCCCCTTAATATCAAAAAAGAACGCTTTAGAGAGGATAAGCTGGCACCTGATCCCGAATGTTCGTGCAAAGTTTGCCAGACTTATACAAGATCCTACGTGCATCATTTGTTTCGGGTTGGTGAGTATTTGGCCGGGCAAATGATTAGTTATCACAACTTGCACTTTTATTTGGATATGACGCGACGTGCTCGAGAGGCGATTAAGTCCGATTCGTTTGACGAGTTTTATGCCAAGTTCTATAACGACTACATCTCTGAAGAGTATAAATAGTCTTTTTTATCCGAGGAATTTATGGATTTTTTCTTTGCTAATGCCTTTGCCCAAGAAGCTGCTGCCCCAGCACAAAACCCTGTGATGTCATTTCTTCCATTCATCATTATTTTCGCCATTTTTTACTTTTTAGTGATTCGCCCACAAAAGGGAAAAATTGAAGCAGAACAAAAATTACTTGCGACTATCGCCAAAGGTGATGAGATTTTCACTAAATCAGGTATTATTGGGACGATCCACGGTATGACTGACAAAGTTGTGACTCTAGAAGTCGAAAACGGTGTGAAGCTGAAGATTCTTCGTTCACAAATTGGCGGTCTTGCTAAAACGATCTTCGAAACTGCTGAGCCTAAAAAAGCTTAATAAGGAACACCCATGTTTGGTCTAGGCACTGGCGAGTTACTGTTAATTTTATTTATTGCTTTGGTCTTTATCGGCCCAAAGAAGTTACCAGAGCTTGCTAGAGGTCTTGGCCGTGGCATTCGTGAGTTCCAAAAAGCCAAAGACGATTTCATGGATCAGGTTAATACGCCTGATCAAGAGTCCGCAAAAACAGAAAGCCTGCCTAAAGGAGTCAACGATTCTGCGCCGGCTGACTCAGTTGCCCAAGAAAAAAA
>TARA_R110000868_G_scaffold19062_9_pt1 | contig 13560 bp, 13 predicted proteins | sample TARA_R110000868 | Tara Oceans TARA_R110000868 (sample SAMEA4397489) | marine metagenome | biome: Polar Biome; feature: [SRF] surface water layer (ENVO:00010504); material: water (ENVO:00002006), including particulate matter (ENVO:01000060) such as... | depth 5 m | reverse complement strand
CTCGCAGATCTACCCCGCCGATGGTATCGAGCAGGTCGATGCGCGGCGCCATCTCCCGGAAGGTGAACCGGCGCCTGAGCGCCGTGTCGAGCAGCGCGATCGAGCGATCCGCGGTGTTCATCGTCCCGACGATGTGGAGATTGGCAGGGACGCCGAAATCACGCTTCTTCGAATAGGGCAAGGTGAGACTCAGCGCGTTGACCATGCCGAGGCGCTTGTCGGGCTCGATCAGCGTGATGAGTTCGCCAAAGACCTTGGAGATATTCGCGCGATTGATCTCGTCGATGATCAGCACGAACTGTTCCGGCTCACCGGCGACCGCGTTGGCCGGGACGGGGTCCTCGTCGCCGGCGATCAAGCGTGCCAGCGCCGGCAGGTTCACCCGCTTCGTGGCGATCGGGTAGAGCGTGCGCATCGTGAAGTTGCCATCGACGATCGTGTCGAGCGGCAAAGGTTCCTCGAGCGTGAGCAACCAGCGCACATCGCGGCGGTGCGCGTAAAAGCCTTCGGCCTCGGGGACATAACGATAGTCGCCAGTGACCTCGGCGACGGCCCGGAATGCGGTGTTGCCATAGGGTACGATGACGATGTCGCCGACCTTCATCTCGGCGCGGAACGGCCAGGTCTGCGTCCAGTTGCTCGGGGTCGGGTCGTCCGGATTCTTGTCGAGCCACTCGGCCTTGATGGCGTCGAAGGACGAAAAGCGATCGGCGCTCCAATCGATCGTTCCGCCCCAACCAAGCGCGATATACCGGTTCGCCAGCGCGGCGTCGTAGACTTCGTCTTCGCTGCCGATCGCGCCCTGACCCATCTTCCAGAAGCGGCGGCCTGAGAAGTCGAAGCCGGCCGCGTTAGCTGCTTGCACGGGTCGGGTCCGGGCCTGGTCGGCTAACGCGCAGATCTCGCGGAAGATGCCCGGTCGGGCCTCAAGGCGGAAGCCGGCCGAGTTGCCCTCGCCTTCGCCTGTCTCCGGCCGCAGGCCCTCGACAAAGCTCTCGTAATCATAATTCTGGTGGAAGGTGACGAAGGCGATCCGTTTTTCCGCCTCGAGTTCACGATAGCGGTCGAGCAGCGCCTGTCGGCCTTCGGCGGACTCGTCGAACGCTACCGTGCCGTCGCACAGCAAAACGGCCTCATAGGCGGTGCGGTATGTCTTGCCGGTGCCCGGAGGGCCGTAGAGGATCAGGTTGGTCGGCGATTGCTTCTGCCTGGGCACGCTCTCGGTCTCCATCGCCAGCGAGTAGGTCAGTTTGCGCGTCGTGCTCTGCTTCGGCCCTTCCGCCGCCGGCGCGGGCACATTCGCGAGTTGCAGGAACAATCGGCCTTCGAGCGCCTGGCAGATGTTCGGCCAGGCCATGTGAAGGCCCATCTCGTTATTCAGCGCGCCGATTGTGATGGTGACGGTCGCATCGCCCCGGAGGCGGGCCGGCTTGATGTAGTTCTCCAGGACATAGCGGCGGATTTCGTCGGCCTGGCTTTCGCCACCATCACCTTCGTCCGCGACGCCTGCGACCGAATAATTGGGATCACGCCCTTCGCGGAAATAGCCATATTGTCGTAGGCCGGCGATCATGTTGCCGAGCTGGCCCTTGGGATCCTCGGCTTGGGGAACGACCGCGCGCACGATCGTCATGTCAGGATCGGGATCGCTCGCCAGCGCCGTCAACTGCGCCAGTAAATCGTCCCATCGTCCATCGTCGAACACCTCGTCGAGCGTGGATTGTGAATAGCCCAGACCATGCAATCCGCGCTCGGCCCGCTGATTGCGGCGCACCCGCGTATCCATAGCCTTCTTCGTCAACGGCTCGCCTTTCCAGAGCCGTTTGCTCAGCCAGTCCCTGAACTCCTGATCTTTCATCGAACCCCCTGGGCCCTGCTGTTAGAGGGCCATGACCTTACTTGGATAGTCCCTAGACGATCTTATCGATAATAGGGTTGGGAATTCCAGCGGCGGCGAGGCTTGGTTCATGCTGCTGGATTTCCAGAATTGATTGTACATAGTGTAGTGGGTGGCTTGCGACGGCGCACAGCAACCTACTACTGGGGCATCAGGGATCAGACATGGTTGCGGTACGAAGACAAATCGACCTGCAAGAGGCGGTAAACGCCGTATCTGACGTAGTGCAGAACAGGCCAAGACCAATACGTAGTATCGATCAGATCTACATGAAGACCGGCGACATGGTGCTACAGGCAGAACTCGTCGCACATTGGGCGGATGGAAAGAAGCTGGCTTTCATCGGCGATGGCGACGCGATCAGCGTCTGCGTCGCCTATCTCAAGAGTCGAGGGATCATCGACTATGGCCCATCGCAAATCACAGTCTTCGACTTCGACGAGCGGATGGTCCAGTCGATCAAGTCCTTCGCTGAACGAAAGCAAATCCGCCACCTGACGGCGGAGCTTTACAACACACGTGACGCTTTCCCACGCGTTAACCGGTTTGATCGCTTTTACACCAACCCGCCATGGGGACAGTCTAACGACGGGGAGAGCGTGCATGTGTTCATGGAACGCGGCATCGAGGCCTGCGGTTACGGCGGTCAAGGAATGATCGTGATTGCCGACGACGAGGAGCTGGAATGGCCCAAGCGGGTACTCTACACTACACAGCGTCGCGCCTCTGACCTGGGCTACTTCGTTCCAAGGATGCAGCCGCTGATGCATTCTTACCACTTGGATGACGACGCTCTACTTCGGTCTTGCAACCTCTTTATCGAAGCTCTGCCGGGCAATCCGGTCCAAGGCGAGAGTCAGGCGATCGGCAAGGACCGTCTGATCAACTTCTATGGGCGAGACCAGAATCTTAAGATGCGTTATATCCGCTCAAACAGGCCGCTGACCATGGAAGCCGCTGACGAGAATGAGTGGCGGCCCGAGTATTTTGAGGATTTGAAATGAGTGAAATTATCCGTCCCGGCGCAGGCGTGCTGTTCATGAAGGTGGGAATCCACGCCCAAGAGGGAATTGCCGAGATCATCGCGCGTAAGCGTCAGGAGATCGACCAAGCTGGCATTGCCATGTGGGGGTATGGCGGCAGCACTTGCTACCCCAGTTCAATGGTCCAGCCCTTTGCCAAGGCGTTTGCGGAGAAGGGGCAGCCTATCCATCTTGTCATGCAAAAGATGAACTCAAAGCATTACGCAGAGCCGGTCCGGGCTGAACGCTACTCCATCGATGGGACGAACTGGGAGAAGATACCGGAGGCGATAAACGTTTTGGGGTCCCGGTTCGCTCTGGTGATCAAGGATTTGCGGGAGCATGATGATGAACTAGACCTTTCTGCCACTCGTGTTGCGGTGGGGCGGAATGAAGGTCGCCTTGGGAGTCGTTATGTACAAGGTCAGGCAGACAAGGCCTGCTTGGAGATAATTCAGCCCGAATTGGTCAATATCGAGCCGAAGAAGGTGAAGATTGATCTCGTTGCAGAACTGGCCTCGCCCTACGCAGTCTTCCTAAGCGAACGCTGAATCCCCGGCAAGCAGGTCGCCGACTTCCGCCCTCACTGCGCCGACGAAACTTGAGCAGGCCTCGCTGAGTTGCACCGGATCCCATACCGCCCGGTCGCACGAGCATGCCAGGCGCATCGCTCCGTCCATTTCTGGTTCTGAGCAGATCCGTTCCCGAACGGCGACCTCACCAATCAAGCCGGCGACCGCCGATATGATCTGCTCGAAGCAGGCAAGTTTGCCGACGAAGACTTCACGAATTGGCGTATCCTCCACCAGCTGGCAGAGGGCGCTGATGGCGCGCTTGTCGCCTGTGACCATGAGCGGTAGCGCCCTGCTCGCGACGATAGCCGCTAATTGCGCCTCACCCGGATCGAGAGGAAGGCCTCTATCCTGCGCCATGCCGGCAAACTCAGCTGCAATGCGGATCTCTTCGTCCTCCGGCTCCAGCCGTTCGCAGATTCCGAGAAGAGTATCGAGCTCGCTAACGGCCCGCCCCACATCGCGCAGTTGTTTTCGCCGCCGCATGAGCTGCTTTCCGGCAATGATATGCGTGAGGCCTAGGATGGAGGGCGGTCCCTTGCCCGCGATTGAATCCACGAACTCGTTCGCCATGCGGTAGGCTGCGACCTTGAGGAGCACATCTGTGTCCACAGCGACCGGTTCAGCCATTGTGGATGCCGAGCGTCCGTTCGATGAATACCGAATTGTCATATCCCAACCGGTCGAGTGCCAGCTGTGTCACGGCCACCTTATTGACGAGACTCGGCACATCTATCGGTTCGGGCTGGATCAGACGCATTGCCGCCATGGCCACTGGCCAAGCGTTGCGGCGGTGTGCCACGGCTAAAGCTAGCGTGCCGGGATCGATACCATAGTGTGGCCCAGCCCGGAGAACGGCGTCAGCTAGTTCAGCGTGGTTGAAGGTGTCGAACTCAATTCGGATGTCAGGATCCGGATCACCCAACAGCACTTCGAGGGCGAAGCGGTCTGCTGCGACTTCCTCATCGTCGTGATCCGCAGCGCCAGCCGGATCCTCGGCATCGACTAAGATGTCGTCTGCGGGAACATGGTCGAGGGCTATGTGCCCAATCTCGTGGGCGAGCGTGAAGGCGGCCATAGCCGAGTATTTCGACTCCCGGCTGAAGAGGATGGCGTGACGCCCACCTTGTCCGACGACCATGGCGTGCATTGCCTTCTGGGCGAGCGGCCAGACTTTTAGATGCGCAACCGGCGTGCCTACCGCCCAGCAGACAGTTAAGAGACCTTGAAGGTCGGGCATGCCCATGTCGAGCAGCATTTTCCTCAGATCGGCCGCCGTGACGCCGGTAAGATCGTATTTCCAGTCGGTCGCTTCCATCAGCGAGCGACCGACGCTCACTCCGAAGGAGTTCAAGGCAGCCGCATGAACATCTTCGCCGGCCATCAGGTGTTTAAACCTAGCACGGTCGCGCCAGACGAAGTCGACCCGCTCTCCAACGAGCAAGGAGGGCGACAGTCCAAGATTGCGTGCCACCGCCAGACGCAGTTCGGTCCTCGCAGAGGCGGAACCGTCTGCGCGATCGCTCCACCACTCCGGCCATGCCGCCTCGACTGCCGCCTTGCTTAGGCCCGCCGCTCGGAGTTCTGTCTTCAGCGAGTCAGCGTCGCCTATCATCCGCGTCATTCCTCCGGCGCTGCATGGGGGTGGCGATACCAGATCGCCGCAGCGAGATCAAATGGAGAACATGGCTGGTTGTAGTGAGCCTTTGACCTCAGATGGCCTGACCTTTGAGCGAATGCGGGCGACCAAGGCCAGCCACTCGTCTTCATCCTCCGACTCCGCCTCAAGGGCATCGCGGTCGGCATCGTCGAGTTCGATAGGGTCGACGAGTTTGACCCAGAAACCGTCGGTCAGACGCGCCCGCATGGCTACGCGGTAGTCCGATGCCCCGTCCTTCGCATGGCGCTCCAGCAGAGCAGTCACCTGCGATGCGCCGACGGCGCCGCCCGCTCCCACGTTGCGGAAAGCCGATGGATCGAATGGCCCCTCGTCTGCGACACCGAGTGGCGTGTCCGACCGACAGATCAGGGCATAGTGATATCCGCGCGCGCCCGCACGGCTCGTCACTAGAACGTGCCCCGGGATCTGCCGGATGCTCCCGTCTGTATCGACATAGCTGCGCCAGGCGACGACTTTTCCTGGGGCGGCATCCTTCGCCTTTGGCCTGGATTTCATAACGGAGAAGAGCACATCTATCGCCGCCGCTGTCCGGACGAGCGCCGGTATCGCGCGAGAGGGGGCGCTGCCGACTCCCCAGAAGAAGACGCCGCCGCCCGACCGGCGCTCCAACTCCTTGCGCCGCATGATCCGTGCCAGCTGTTCGCCAGCCTCCGCCTGCATCCGAGTCCAGCAGATCGGGTCTCCGCTTGGGCTGTATGTTGTTGCCAAACCGGCCTCCTATTCTTTCCAGTTTCATGCCATAATTTTACCCCTGCATCCATAAAAATCCACGGTACTGCTGTTTTCCTGGCAAAATAATGGGTGACCGCGATACTATTTTCATCCAATATCGTTCCGTGCAACCAGGACGAACCCCTGAGTGGAACGTCGTCGCCGATCTTGAGCCAACAGTCTGGCTTGAGGCTGTCGATTTGGCGTCCGATGGCCGGCTTTCCCTACCGGCTCCGCTGCGCCGGCGGGTGGAATGGTGCGCCACGAAGAAAGCGATCCATCTCTTGGCCACGATAGGAAGCAGTGGCGAAATTGCGGTTGAGCCCATGTCGCGATGGGACGACGCGCGCGCCGCAATCACTTCCTTGCTGGAGGCGCGGCCAATCGCGGAGCGGCAAGCGTTACTTCTCGGCGCTATGGCAAGTCATTTTCGGATATCGCTCCAACCCGACGGGCGACTTCGGCTCCCGACACCATTGATTCACCACCTCGCGCGTCACGGCAAGGCGCAGGTCTGGGTTTCTGCTTACGCCAACCAGGTGACGCTATGGAGCGAAGCAGATTGGTCGGCATTCGCGACAGCAAAGGCAGTGGAATATCGCGAGGCTGTCGGCATCGCAGCAGGTGACTGAGTATAGCGCATGGAAGCTTGCGGTCGAGGTTGGCCATTTGTTAGGTCCAGGGCCAGGCGCTGGCTTTACCAAGTGCGCAGGTGATTGGCTGTTTTCAGCGAACAGGTGGGAATCGAGATAGGCGTCACTTACTTCGCTTCGCGAGCGACGACCCAGTTTCGTGCTAGAGGCGGCAAATCTCCGGGTCGGACTTTCATGCGGATGACATTGAATGACGCAAATAATTTCGGCTATCGAGAGAACCGGCGCGTTGGCTATCAAGGTAAGCGGCACGGCAAAACACGCTTTGGAATATAAAAATGCGACTTAGAATTTATTCAGCAGCCATATTGTTTTTGGGATCGTACCTGCCGCTTAGCGTAATTTTGCTCGTGCAGAATTTTCGGTACGATTTATGGGGTTCGGAAATTTGTACAGAATGGCGGCCATTCAATTGCGCGATTCCGCTTCGTCAGCCGGTTATAAGCCTTTCCTTTGTTGCGATTTGCCTTGCGTGCTTTGTCTTCACTCTTATTGTTCTCAATGCAATAAAGGTCCGCCAGCAGGCTGTAGTGTCTGAGATCAAGCACATCCCCACGGACCTTATGAATTATGTGCTACCCTATGTCGTGTCATTTATGGGAATAGACTACAATGACATAGGGAAATTCGTGGGATTCATAGTGTTTCTGGCTTGGATATTCATCATAACTTACAAGTCGGAGCGAGCCATTATGAACCCGGTTCTTACCGTTTTTGGTTGGAATCTTTTTGAAATCAAGCACTCGTCGCCGGGCGGGCAGGTGGTATCCACTTCAATGGCTCTATCTCGCATCGACCTGAATTCAGGAAATACCTACAAGGTAAATGCTGTTCAGGAAGTGCTGGTCGTAAAATAGGGGAATGTCGTGAGTGCTCTCGAAGATTTTAAGGCATTTGACGTTGCGGGCGGCGCGTTGAGTTTATGGACATTCCGGAAGTCGCAGCGCCAAGGCGCGGCAGTTCCAACCTACGCCGGACATTGGGTAGGCATAACCGAGGCGTTGGAACAGGCGCTCAAGACGGCCATAATGGCAGCGCGCGACCAGATTACCGAAACCATCGAATATGAGCTGCTGGCACAGAACAATGAAGGCAGCGCCCTTACTCTGACGACGCTTGAAACGAATGCGGGCTTGGTGATCGACGCAGCGAAGGACGAGTTGCCTGCAAAAAAGGCTCGAAAGCTCAAAGACCTTCAAAATACCGAATTCTACACTGTAAAAATTGTATCAAATGGCGAAGTTTTGCATGCCATTTGTCGTGCGAATGATTCTTGGAAGACCAAGAAATTTACCGGCTTGCTTCCTGTAGTATTTTCGGATGATGAATTGGAACTGGAGGATTCTCCAGCATTTTCCCTTTCAAAGCATTTTGATTTTTTCGTTCTCGCGGACCACGTCCTCATATCCAGTAAGGGGAATTTTGAATCCGTTATGAGTTATAAGCAGGCACACGCGAATGAGTTTGCCGAGCTTCAGGCGGAGCCAGAATTTTCTGGAACTTTCACTGACATTGCGGAAATCATAAATTATGTTGGATCGAACAAAATCCAACTGAGGCGGAGTTTCGCAATTCGACAAAAAGGCCATTACAAGAACCAAGGTTTCATGGATGCACTGCGGGCGAACCACGGGCAGGCGGGCCTAACGATAAACTTTGATGCCGCAGGCCGCATCATTCCCTGTGCCGCGACTTGCCCAGACATTTTTCATTTCACCATGACTCCAGCACCGAACTTTGCTGGACTACGTCCAAGCTCGATACAGCAGGTTTATCAATAACTTAGGCGCGTTCAACATATGCCGGTGCTTTCCGAAACCTGACCCAACTTCCCGGCTGGTGGCCCCTATGAGGCTCTTGGGAATCGGGTCTTTCCGAGGAGTCATCATGGCGAAGATCAAGCTCACCAAGTCCGCAGTTGATGCGGCACAACCTCAGGCACAGGCCGTCGAACTCAGGGATACCCTGGTGCCCGGCTTCTTGTGCAAGATTACCCCATCGGGCCGCAAGGTGTTCATGCTCCAGTACCGCACGAACGCCGGCGAGCGCCGCAAGCCCGCCTTGGGCCTGTATGGGGAGTTGACCGTCGAACAGGCCCGCTCGCTGGCGCAGGAGTGGCTAGCCCAAGTGCGCCGGGGCGGTGACCCGTCCGCCGACAAGGCGGTAGCGCGCAAAGCTCCCACGGTCAAGGAGCTATGCACGAAGTTCATGGAGGACTATTCCAAGCTGCGCAACAAGCCCAGCACGCAGGAAGGCTACCAGAGCGTCATCGACCGCAACATCGTTCCGATGATCGGCCGCATGAAGGTTCAAGACGTGAAGCGCCCGGACGTGGCCGGGATGATGAAGAAGATGACGCACAAGCCAGCCGACGCGAACCGGACGTTCAGCGTCATGCGCCGGATGTTCAATCTGGCCGAGGTGTGGGGCTACCGGCCTGATGGCACCAATCCGTGCCGCCATGTTCCGATGTTCCCGAACGGCAAGGCCACCCACCTCATCAGCGATGAGGACATGGGCAAGCTGTTCCGTCATCTTGAGCGCCTGGAGGCCGAGGGGCTGGAGAACTACGTCATCCCACTGGCGATCCGGCTGCAATTCGAGTTCGCCGGCCGTCGCGGCGAAATCGTCACGCTCCAATGGGATTGGGTGGACTTCGAGAACCGGCGCGTCGTCTGGCCCGACAGCAAGACCGGCGGCATGTCCAAGCCCATGAGCGAGGAAGCCTATCGGCTGCTTTCGACGGCACCGCGCCAGGACGATTGCCCGTATGTGCTGCCATCCCCGAACCATCCCGGCCAACACCTGACCACGGGCGAGTATTACAACGGCTGGAGCCGTGCGCTCAAAGCAGCGGGTGCTGCGCACGTCGGTACGCACGGCATCCGCCATCGTTCGGCGACCGACATCGCCAATTCGGGCATCCCGGTCAAGGTCGGCATGGCGCTGACGGCTCACAAGACCGTGGCGATGTTCATGCGCTACGTCCACACCGAGGATGACCCGGTGCGTAAGGCGGCCGAACTGGTGGCGAACCGCCGCAAGACGATTACCGGCGCGTCCCGCCCTGCGGAGGCCACGGCATGACCAATAAAACGCTGACGGCGACGGGGAAATCCCCCGCCGCCTTGCCGGCCGGCTATGCCGGCATCCACGGCGGCATCGTGGAAGTGCTTGATGCCGCCCGCCGCGCGACGGCGCGCAGCGTCAATGCGCTGATGACGGCGAGCTATTGGGAAATCGGCCGCCGCATCGTGCAGGCCGAGCAGCAAGGGAAGCGGCGTGCGGGCTATGGCGAGCAGTTGATCGAGCGGCTGTCCGCTGACCTGACCGCGCAGTTCGGGCGCGGATTCAGCCGCCCGAACTTGCAGCAGATGCGGTCGTTTTTCCTGACCTGGCCAATTCGCCAGACAGTGTCTAGCGAATCTTCCCCCGCGCCGTCGCAAGGGCGCTCCCTGCTGCCGCAGGGGCGACCTTGGCGGCTGGACGAAGTGGCCCAGGTCTTCCCGCTGCCGTGGTCGGCCTATGTGCGGCTGCTGATGGTCAAGGACGACCACGCCCGCCAGTTCTACGAGGCCGAAGCCCTGCGCGGCGGCTGGAGCGTGCGACAGCTCGACCGGCAGATCAACAGCCAGTTCTACGAACGCACGGCGCTGTCGAAGAACAAGGCGGCGATGCTGGTCAAGGGCGCCGTGCCGAAACCGGAGGATGCCGTCACGCCCGACGACGCCATCAAAGACCCGTATGTGCTGGAGTTCCTCGACCTCAAGGACGAGTATTCGGAATCCGACCTCGAACAAGCCCTGATCCGGCGGCTGGAGGATTTCCTGCTCGAACTGGGTGACGGTTTCGCCTTCGTCGGGCGGCAGCGTCGCTTGCGCATCGACCAGACCTGGTATCGCGTTGATCTGCTGTTCTTCCATCGCCGGTTGCGCTGCCTGGTCATCATCGACTTGAAGCTCGGTGCGCTGACCCATGCCGACGTGGGCCAGATGCACCTCTACTGCAACTATGCGAAGGAGCACTGGACGTTTGGCGACGAGAACCCGCCTGTGGGCCTGATCCTCTGCGCCGACAAGGGGCATGCCCTGGCGCGGTATGCGCTGGAAGGCTTGCCCAGCAAGGTGATGGCGGCGAACTACAAGATGGTGCTGCCGGATGCCGAAGTGCTGCAAAAGGAACTGGAGAACACGCGGCGGCTGATCGAGTCGCGCGTAACACTTCGCCCCAAGAAACACAAGAAATAACTGGGCATCCCGGCGTGCCGCCGTCGGGTTCGCGGGCTGAGCCCCGCGCTTCGTACCGAATCGCGGCCATTCGGCTTTGACCCCTGACGCCTTCGGCCCTGGCGGGCCTGCGCGCTCCGCTTGCCGAGGTGTGTGCAGTGGGCGGGTGTAGGCGGTCTTGCTGTTCCTTTCACCGTACCACGGCGTTCTCGCTGTCAAGGGCTGCACGTGCTTGCACGCTTGCGGCCTGTCGGCCGTCCTTGACCCCTGACTGCTTGCGCTGCGCCGTGCTCGCCACGGTTCCGGGCAATTCCGCCCGAGCAACCGGAGCACGATCATGTCGCAACTGTCCTTTTCCTCGTTCGATTCCTCGCTGATGGTGCGTGACGCGCAGGGTCGCTACCTGCTGGCGACTGCCGAGCAGATTCTGGAGGCCGCGCGCCAGGCCATCGAACGCAAGATGCAGCGCGGTACGTCGTTCACGTCGCCGGCGGCGGTCAAGGAGTACCTGCGCGCCAAGCTGGCCGGTTTCGAGCATGAGGTTTTCGCGGTGCTGTTCATGGACACGCAGCATCGGTTGATCGAATACGCCGAAATGTTCCGCGGCACCATCGACAGCGCATCGGTGTATCCGCGCGAGCTGGTCAAGGAGGCGCTGCGGCTCAATGCGGCGGCGGTTATCATTTCGCACAACCATCCAAGCGGAAACCCCGAGCCGTCGCAGGCCGACAAGGTGCTGACCCGGCAACTCAAGGAGGTGCTGGCGCTGGTGGACGTTCGCACGCTGGATCACATCATCGTCGCGGGCACCACCACCACGTCCTTTGCCGAACGCGGCCTGATCTGAACGAGGGGGCTTCGGCCCCCTTTTTGCTGCGCCCTGCGCGGGCCGGGCGACAACGCTGCTTCGGAAATCCGAGACAGCGTTTCGGAAATTCATGGGCCGGCATGGAGGTATGGAGCGGTCTTGCTGTTCCCTTCACCGTACCACGGCGTTCTCGCCATCAAGGGCTGCGCGTGCGTTGCACGCTTGCGGCCCGTGGCCGTCCTTGACCCCTGACTGCTGCGCTGCGCCGTGCTGGCGACGGTTCCGGGCAATTCCGCCCGTGCAACCGGAGATCGTCATGAACGATAAATCGCATGTTTCCCTCGAACAACACGTTTGCCTGGTCTGCGGCGCTCGCTTCGACACCGGCGCGATCCTGCTGGACAAGCGCCTGCGCGCGAGCATGGAGCATCACACGGCAACGGGCTGGGGCTTGTGCCCTGAACATCAGAAGCTGTCCGACGATGGCTTTGTCGCGCTGGTCGAGTGCGACCCGCAGCGCAGCGGCTCGCCCGGCGCGAACCGCATGAAGCCCGGGCAGGCGTATCGCACGGGCCGTCTGGCGCACCTGAAACGCGAGGTGTTCGCTCGCGTGTTCAACGTGCCGATCGAGGACAAGCAGCCCTGCGTGTTCGTCGAACCGGGCGTGATCGAGCAGTTGCAGGCGATGACCGCGCACTGATCGCGGCAACATCCGGCGCGTTGCCCTTCGGGGCGACGCGCCTTTTTTTCTGCTGCGCCCGGTGCCGATGCCTTCGCGCTTCCTTTGGAGGAAACTGCCGAAAATCCCAGGCAGTGTTTGGGATTTTCGGTTCACGAGTGGCACCCCATACAGAGTTGCAACCTATCGAAATTCAGGAAATTATCTGTTGTTCAGGGGGAACTTTTGTCCAAAGATCTTGCCCTTGGTCATGCAGTACGTCGATAAGATTTAAATCCTTACTTCCGCGCTTTCTAAGCTGAAACGTAAGTGGATGGTTCGGTGCAAGGGTTCCGGTTATTGGCCTCATTACCACAGCATTGGCCAAACCGCCTTCATTCAGTTGAAATGCCCCGTTCCTGAATCCCCCTTGTATCCCGGGGTGCCCCTTAATCCACCAACCAATTTCATCTTCCTCGTTCATTACCGGGAAGGCAAAGTTCGGATTCGGCTCCATCATGTGTGAGGCTTTGATGGTGATCTCAAAAGCCCCATCTTCCAACCTTATGATGCTATAGGTCAGGTTTGAAAAGCCTTGATGCTGCGGAGTGAAGGATGCGTTTCCTTGTGTCACGCTCACGATTTGGGAGATTGCTGCTTCAAGCCCAATTATGTGCATGTCGATGAATAGCGTTTGCCTAAGCACAGCGGGCATGTCACTGCCATCGACCCTCACAGGAATAAGGCGAGTTTTCCCCTTGGTGGCAGAATAAAGGGCGTTTTGCCACTCCAGCTTCACCATCCCGCTTGCAAGGCTGTTGGCAGAGACGAAAAAGAAAACAAACTCGGGAGCCTCAAGCCCATTGTTCATTCGGTCAATAATTCCATCACCTGGACGAATTGACCAAGAATCATAGAAAACTTGATCCTGTCCAAAGATACCTGCGAGTTTCAGTGCTACAGCTTCAACCAATGGCTTGTCATTATGGTTGTGACTGAGAAAAATCTTGTGAGCCATGATGCCTCTTCTTATAAAAAAATTAATCCTGAGGAAAAGCCGTCCCCAACCCTCAAGTCTCTTACTTCATTCATTTGAATAATAAATCAAAGTGCCCTGTGCGTCTCCGCTTTGCGGATCGCGCTGCTCCAGGTTCGCTGTTCGCTCATCCCTGACGGGACTGGCTATCGCCAGCCTTTCACATCTCTGACGCCTTCGGCCCGGCTTCCAGCTTCGGGCCTGCGCGCTTCGCTTGCCGTGCAGTCAGCGCAAGGGGAAGGCCGTTGCCATGTCCAGCCGTCTCCCCTGACTTCATCACCTTGTCCGCGACTGTA